>Ga0182744_1001918_pt1 | contig 17787 bp, 14 predicted proteins | sample eDN3rd30CKraftMG_FD_128525 | JGI IMG/M metagenome (GOLD analysis project Ga0182744, IMG submission 128525) | Enriched Miracle-Growth compost microbial communities from Emeryville, California, USA - eDNA 3rd pass 30_C Kraft MG (version 2) (version 2) ...
CAACCATCTGCCGCTGTTTGAGGATGCGAAGAGCCTGCGCAAAAAAGTGATGAAGATCGTCACCGACTCTTCCGCGCCGGAGGAGCCGAAAGATCCGGATCACTCCCTTTTGTTCGACATGTACCGCTTCGTGGCGACGCCGGAAGAGGTGAAGGCGATGGAGAAGAAGTACAAAGAGGGGATCGGCTGGGGTTACGTGAAACAGGATTTGTTCGACGCCCTGGAAAGGTTGATTCAGCCCATGAGAGAAAAGTATCAGGAATTTATGAATAACAAAGATCAGATGGATCGGATATTGAGTGAAGGCGCGGCCAAGGCACGCCCCCGCGCTTCGGAAAATCTTCGAAAAATCAGAAAGGCCATAGGGTTATCCAGATGAGTGAAATCAGAGTTTTGGAACGTTACATCTATCCAGTGAGAAGTCTTCCGGGCATCCGCTTGCCTAAAATGGAAATCAGTGAGGCCGGTCCGGTCTTGGACCGCCAATGGATGCTGGTGGATGAAAAGAACGCCCTTTTGACTTTGAAACAAAGGCCCGAGTTGGCCTTGTTTCGGGTGACCTTGGGAAATTTCATGGAGCTGACGTGGAAAGACGGAGACAGCATGGATTTCGGTCTTTCTGAAACGGAAGGTGAGGCCTTCAAGGTGAAAACCGGGGACGGCGAAGTGGAAGCTCAGGAGGTCAGTGAGGAAGTGAGCGCCTGGATTTCCGAAAAGCTCGACAAGAAAGTGCGGCTGGTGCGCCAGACCGATCAGTCCCAGAAAGAAGCGCATCCGGTGCAGGTGATTTCAAAGGCCTCTTTGGAGCTTTTAGATATGAAGCTTGGAAAGAAAGTGGCGGTTTCGCGCTTTCGTCCCAACTTGGTGGTCGACGCTTTGGACGCCCATCAGGAAGATCTGATCGAGGGCTTTTACATCGGTAAGGTGGAGTTTCATTTCGTCAAGAAAACTCCCCGCGATGAAGTCATTCAGACGAATCCTTTGACCGGCAAGGTGGAAGAAGAACCGATGAAAACTCTGAACGCCTACCGCAAGGAAGACGACGGAAACGTTTATTTCGGCTCCTATTTCGCCACTCAAGGCGTCGGCACCGTTTAAGAAGATTAACAGCTGAAGCGGTCTCATAAACCCAAAGCCGAGGCGCAAGGAGGAAGGCGTATGCTTAATACGTCGACGACGAAGCAACGAAGGATTTGGGTTTATGAGACCGCTTCACATTTCTCGGGCTAATTTGTCCACGTTAAGGGCCGCCTCTCTGAGAACTTCGGAGAGGGTCGGGTGAGCGTGGAAGGCACGCGCCAGATCTTCGGCGCTGCCGCCGAATTCCATGGCCATCACCGCTTCCGCGATCATGTCGGAAGCGCGCGGACCTAGAATGTGCACGCCAAGAATCTTATCGGTTTTTTCGTCGGCCAACACTTTGGCCAAACCTTCCGTCATGCCCATCGCTTTGGCGCGTCCATTGGGAGTGAAGGGAAAAGTTCCCGTCTTGTATTTCACCCCTTCTTCCTTGAGCTGTTCTTCGGTTTTTCCGACGGAAGCGAGTTCCGGCCAGGTGTAGATCACGCTGGGGACGGTGTTGTAATTCACGTGCCCGGATTGACCGGCAATGATTTCGGCCACGGCCACGCCTTCTTCCTCCGCCTTGTGCGCGAGCATAGGGCCCGGGATCAAATCCCCGATGGCGTAAATGTTGTCCGCCTTGGTTTGGAAGTGTTCATTCACCTTCACGAAACCGCGGGCGTCTTTTTCGATGCCCACCGCATCCAGGCGCAGGCCTTCGGAAAAAGGGCGGCGTCCGGTTGCGACCAACACGTAATCGGCTTGAAGCTCTTGTTTTTCTCCGCCTTCTTTTTTGTCTTCAAAAGAAACGCTCACGGCTTTTCCGTTGTTTTTGGCCGCCGTCACTTTCACGCCCAATTGAAAGTTCATGCCCTGCTTCTTCAACACTTGAAGCAGGCGTTTGGACATCTGACGGTCGGTGGCTCCGCAGATAAAGTCGGAGTACTCCAGCACGGTGACTTCCGCTCCCAGGCGCATCCACACCGATCCCAACTCCAGGCCGATCACACCGCCACCCACGACGATCAATTTTTTGGGCACTTCGTTCAGAGACAAAGCCTCGGTGGAGGAAATGATGCGTTTACCGTCGAACTCAAGACCGGGCAGGGTGTTGGGAACGCTTCCCGTGGCTAAGATAATGTTTTTGGCTTTTAAGGTTTCCGTTTTTCCGGCGGTGGTCAGCACTTCCACTTCGTTTTTGCTTTTAAGGCGTCCGATTCCGGAAAAGGATTCGATTTTATTTTTCTTGAACAGATAGGCGATGCCGCCGGTCAGATCGCCGACGATCTTTTCTTTGCGCGCCATCATTTTTTTCAGATCCAGCTTCACTCCGGAAACCTGCACGCCGTGCTCATCGAGACCGTGAGAGGTCTGTTCGAAGTGCTCGGAAGAATCCAACAGGGCTTTGGAAGGGATACAACCCACGTTCAAACAGGTGCCGCCGAAGGTTTTGTCTTTCTCGATCACCGCTGTTTTGAGTCCCAACTGAGCGCAACGGATGGCGCCGATGTAACCGCCGGGACCGGAGCCGATCATGACCACGTCAAATTCTTGTGCCGCCATTTTAAATCTCCAAAATCAAACGGGCCGGATCTTCCAGACCTTGTTTTACTTTCACCAAAAAGCTCACGCTTTCGGAGCCGTCGATGATGCGGTGATCGTAGCTGAGAGCCACGTACATCATGGGCCGGATCACGACTTGGCCGTTCACCGCCACGGGACGCTCTTCAATTTTGTGCATCCCAAGGATTCCGCTTTGGGGAGGATTCAAAATGGGCGTGGACATCAAGGAGCCGTAAACGCCGCCGTTGGAGATGGTGAAGGTGCCGCCGCTGAGGTCGTCCACCGAGATCTTTCCATCCCGGGCTTTTTGCGCGTAAGCTTTGATGCCGATTTCGATTTCGGCGACGCTCATGTGCTCGGCGCCTTTCAAAACGGGAACCATCAGGCCTTTTTCCGTGCCCACGGCGATGCCGATGTTAAAGTAATTGTGAAAGATCAAGTCGCCGCCGTCGATGAAGGCGTTCACGCGGGGGTAAGCTTTCAAGGCTTCGATCACGGATTTCACGAAAAATCCCATAAAGCCAAGGCCCACGCCGTATTTCTCTTTGAATTCTTCTTTGTAGCGGGAGCGCAGGGCCATGACTTCCGACATGTCGATTTCATTGAAGGTGGTCAAAATCGCCGCCGTGTGCTGGGACTGCACCAAGCGCTCGGCGATGCGTTTTCTGAGCGTGGTCATGGGCACGCGCTCTTCTTGTTGTTGCGCTGCCGCCGCCGGTTTTTTTGGAGCGGTGGTCGGAGTGGCGGGCTTTTCCGAAGCTTTGGGTTTTTCATCGGAAGAGAAATTGAGAACGTCTTCCTTGGTGATGTTTCCCTTGGGGCCGGTGCCTTTGATGTCGGCGGGGTTTAAACCTTTGTCGGCGATCAACTTGCGCACAGCGGGGCTTAAGTCTTCCGAAGCGGAGGTTGAAGATTTCGTCGTGGATGTTTTTGCTGCCGCTTGAGCCTCGCTTCCCTTCGGTTTCGCCGCCGCCTCATCGATCTCGCCGATGGTGGCGCCGATGGGAACCACGTCGCCCTCTTTGGCCTTGGTTTTTAAAACACCGGAGGTTTCCGCCACCACTTCCACGCTGGCCTTGTCGGTTTCTAAAACCAAAAGAACCTCGTCACGGTTGACGTATTCGCCGTCTTTTTTCTGCCATTCGCCGATGGTCGCTTCGCTGATGGATTCTCCCACGGCGGGGACTTTGATTTCAAAAGCCATGTTTTCCTCTCTGGTGTCGCTTTCGTTTAGCTGAGTGCTTTCGTTATAATCTGATTCTGCTCTTGTGTGTGCGCTTTTGTGGAGCCCACGGCGGGACTGGCCCGCTCGGTGCGTCCCACGTATTCAATGATGACTTTCTTTTTTCCCACCTCATCCAAAAGGTTTTCCAAATGAGGCCGGATAAAAGAGTAAGCTCCCATGTTTTTCGGCTCTTCCTGAACCCAATAGATCTTTTTCAGCTTCGGAAAACCGCTGATAAAAGGAGCCAATTGGACCCGAGGGAAGGGATAAAGCTGCTCGACCCGAAACACGGCGCGGTCGGAGAAGTCCTTTTTGCTTTCCTGACGGGCGTGATCCAGATCGTAATAAACTTTTCCGGAACAAAGAACCAGGGTCTCCACGCTCTCATGGTTTTTCATCAAGGGATCTTCGATGATTTCTTTAAAAGCCCCTTCGGTGAATTCTGAAAGGGGAGAGACCACCTGCGGATGGCGCAGCAAGGATTTGGGCGACATCACGATCAAAGGCTTTCGGAAATCCCTTTTCACTTGGCGCCGAAGGGCATGGAACAAATTGGCCGGCGTGGTGAAGTTTCCGACCTGCATGTTGCCCTGGGCGCAGAGTTGAAGAAAACGCTCCAAGCGGGCGCTGGAGTGTTCGGGTCCCTGTCCCTCATAGCCGTGGGGAAGCAGCATCACCAAACCGGAGTGGCGCTTCCACTTCATTTCCGCCGAGCTTAAAAATTGATCGATCACGATCTGGGCCCCGTTGGCGAAATCGCCGAACTGAGCTTCCCAAAGGGTCAGATAGGTGGGATCGGAACTGGAGTTTCCGTATTCAAAACCGACCACGGCCATTTCCGACAAAGGCGAATTGTAAATGCAAAACTCTCCCTTGTCCGGATTCAAGGTGGCCAGCGGGGTGTATTCTTCTCCGGTCTTTACGTCGAAATACACGGCCTGGCGGTGAGTGAAGGTGCCGCGTTTGCAGTCCTGTCCGGAGATGCGCACGGGGGTTCCCTCCACGCACAGACTGCCGTAAGCCAGAAGCTCTCCCATCGCCCAATCGAGCCGATCGTCCTTCACCATTTGCGCCCGGGCCTCGATGAGTTTTTTGATTTTCGGGTGAACGTTAAAATTCTTGGGCTCCGTGGTCAAAACTTCCAAAGTCTTTGCGGCCACGTCTTTTTTGATTTTCGTCACGACGCTTTTTTCGAAATCTTCCAGCGTGCCGTTTCGAAGTCCCTTCCACATCCCGCTGAAGGCATCGGGGCTTTTGGTTTCCGGTTTTTCCCGGACTTCATCCAAAACCTTCTGAAGGTTGTCGATGCGTTCTTTGTAAATGCTTTCGGAGGCGTCCTTGTCTTGAATTCCCTGAGCGGCCAAAAAGTCCTGGTAAATGTGCATCAAGGTCGGATGTTTTTTGATCGCTTCGTACATTTCCGGTTGAGTGAAGGCGGGCTCGTCGCCCTCGTTGTGACCGTAGCGGCGGTAACAGATCAAATCGATCACCACGTCTTTTTTGAATTCCTGGCGAAAGCGCACGGCCATGTCCATCGCCTTCAGGCAGGCTTCCACGTCGTCGCCGTTCACCAACAAAATAGGAGCCTTGATGGATTTCGCCGCGTCGGAAGCGTAGCGCACCGAACGGGCATCAATGGGGTCGGTGGTAAAGCCCACTTGGTTGTTGACGATCACATGGACGGTTCCGCCCACACGGTAGCCGGTGAGTTGGGAAAGTTGCAGGGTTTCAGCCACCACGCCCTGACCGATGAAAGCCGCGTCCCCGTGAATCAATACCGGAAGCACTTTGCTTCGCTCCGCCATGTCCCCTTGAGCCCTTTGCTTGGCGCGGGTCATGCCCAAAACGACCGGGTCGACGACTTCCAAATGGGAAGGGTTGAAGGCCAAAGAGACGTGCATTTTTCCCTTCAAAGTTTCTTTATCCTTGGAGTAGCCCAAGTGGTATTTGACGTCGCCGTCATACTGGGCGTCGACGGAGCTGGCGCCTTCGAATTCGGAGAGGATCATCTTCAAGGCCTTATCCATGAAGTTGGCGAGCACGTTCAACCGTCCGCGGTGGGCCATGCCGATCACCATTTCCTTAACGCCCAGTTCGCAGCCCTTCTCGGCGAGATGTTCGAGCATGGGAATCAAGGCGTCGCCGCCCTCGACGGAAAACCGCTTCATGCCGACGAAGCGGGAATGAAGGAACTTTTCCAGGGACTCCGTGCGCGCGAGTTGCAAAAACACTTTCTTTCTTTCCTCCGAGGAAAGTTGAAAGCCTTCGGCGCTTTCAAGTTCCCGGCGAAACCAGTCGCGCACGGGTTGGGGGCAGTCCGCGACCTCCGCCGTCAAATGGACGCAGTAGGAATTTTCCATGTGCTGGATGATGTCCTTGAGCTTTTTTTCCGGGTAGCCCAAGTGGCGTCCGATTTTAAAACTCTTGTCCAAATCCGAAGCGTCCAGGCCGAACTCCTTGAGCTCAAAAGATTCACCCTGGGGCTTTTGCAGGCCCAAGGGATCCAACCTCGCTTTGAGATGGCCGTAATTGCGGTACTGTTCGATGAGTTGATAAACATTGAGTTCTTTGACGGAAAAATTCTCGGAAGTGCCCATTCCTTTGGCAAAGTCCATGCCTTCAAAAAAGTGGGCCCATTCTTCGTCCACGGCTTGGGGATTGGAGCGGTAACTTTCATAGAGAGATTCAATCAGTTCCAGATTCGAGCGGTTCAGATAGCTGAATTTTTCCAATGAAAACTCCGTGTTGAAGGTCTGCTTTATTTATACAACGGTGGTTACGGAGTGGCAGATGGAAATGCGGTGTGACAAACTCTTCTTTCGGCCCGACCTCCGTCGCCCTTTTCTGGTACGATGCCGAGACAGTGATGATGAAAAATGATTTGATTCAAACGCATCTTGATCGGGTCAGCAGAAGTTTCGCTTTCTGCATCCGTCAGCTTCCGGACCCCCTTCGTCTTTGGGTCGGGGAAAGCTATCTGTTGTGCCGGATCGTGGACACCATCGAGGACTCCGATTACACCGGCGAAGACCTGCGCCACCAAGCCTTCGACTGGTTCGATCAAAGTCTTTTGAACGAGACCGGCGGCTCTTACCCCAAAGACCTTTGGCCGGTCCTTTTGAGTGAGGGCGAAGAACTTTTGCTGAAAGACACTCAAGCCATTTTCGAAATTTTTCATGAGATGGACCCGACGGCGCGGGACCGGGTGCGCCGCTTGGCTTTGTCCATGTCGCGGGGGATGCGCCATTTCCGCGCTCGCTCCGCGGGCGGCATTTTAAAATTGGCGGACTTAAAGGAAGTAAATCAGTATTGTTTTTTCGTGGCCGGTCTGGTCGGGGAAATGCTGCTTGGATTTTTATCCCAATTGGACGGAGATTTTTCCTTCAGCCTTTCGCGTCTGCTGAAAGCGCACCACTTCGGACTTTTCTTGCAGAAAGTGAATCTTTTAAAAGATCAGCTAAAGGATGAAAAACTGGGGCGTTTTTTAGTGCCGATGCGGGAAGAGGTGGCGGCGAGCGCCCGTGAAAACGCCAAAGAGGCTTTTCATTTTCTGGAGGAGATTCCCTTGCGTCATGTGGAGTTCCGCCGTTTTTGTGCCTGGTCTCTCTTTTTGGGGCTTGAGTCGTTAAAAGGGGACTCCAAAAAACTTTCCCGCCGCCAGACGGAGCAAGTGCTCTTGCAGGTGGAGGAGAATCTTCAGGACGCCCCCGCTTTAAGAAACCATTTTTCGCACGTCTTTGAGGCCTTGGGTGGGGAGTTCTCCGCGTCTCCCATTCAGGAAAGGGGACTTAAGCCTTCGGCTCCGGCCTGGATCGAAGAGCTTTACCAAGGAGAATTAAAGCCCCTGGAAATGGGCGCCTTGGGACTTTCTTGAAAGCCTGCGGCAAGGTCTAATTGACAATCAATTTCAATAACAGGTAAGTTGATTTTCATGTCACAAGCACCACGTCCACTCGCTAAAGGGGTAAAACCGGTGGTTCCGGAGAAACTGATCTCCCGGGAACCGGTCAAAAAACAAAACTTTCGCCGCATGATCCGGGAGATGGGTCTGAAGGTCACTCAACAAAGGTTGGCTATTTTGGAAGCCCTCTCCGGGGGGCAGGCCCACGTCACCGCGCAGGAAGTTTTTGAAGAGGTCCATTCCAAATACCCCGAAATTGGTTTCGCGACGGTCTATCGTTTTTTAAGAAAGATGGCCGAAAGCGAATTGGTCACGGAAGTGCGCATGGGCGGTTTGCCGGCCCGTTACGAGCTGACCCCTCGGCGCCACCACGACCATTTGACCTGCACCAGCTGCGGTCTGATCGTGGAATTTGAAAAACAAGAGATCGAAAAACTTCAGGAAGAGGTCGCCAAAAACAACGGCTTCGTTTTGACCAGCCACGTTTTGGAACTTTACGGGCTTTGTTCTCGTTGTCGCTGAGCTTGGGTGGGAGTACACTGTCTGATCTTTCACGGCTCTAAAAGAGAGACCGGTGAAGAGAAAGGACCACCTCTTGAATTCAGAACCATTCGACGGCGTCGTCGTCAAGGGGGCGCGCGAGCACAATCTTAAAAACGTTTCCGTGGAAATCCCCCGCAATAAGATCACGGTGATTACCGGTTTGAGCGGCAGCGGAAAAAGTTCCCTGGCTTTCGACACGATTTTCGCCGAGGGGCAAAGACGTTTCGTGGAAAGTCTTTCCACCTACGCGCGCAATTTCATGGAGCAAATGAAAAAGCCCGAGGTGGACAGCATCACCGGCCTTTCCCCGGCCATCGCCATCGATCAGAAATCCATCAGTTCCAATCCGCGCTCGACGGTCGGAACGGTGACCGAAGTTTACGATTTTTTGCGTTTGTTGTACGCGCGCATCGGCGTTCCTCTTTGCCCCTATCATAAAATCGAATTGAAAAGTCAGTTGCCGGCGCAAATCGTCGAGAGCATTTTGGCGCGCAAAAAGGGCGAGAAGTTTTTGCTTTTTTCTCCCGTGGCGCGCGGGAAAAAGGGTGAGTTCCTCAATGAATTTCAAAAGTGGCAAAAGCGCGGATTCACCCGCGCCTGGGTGGACGGAGCTTGGTTGGATCTCGCGGAGCCGAAGAAGCTGAATAAAAACAAAGCCCACGACATCGATCTGTTGGTGGATCGGCTGATCGTGGATGCGAAAATGGAGAGTCGGCTGAAAGAAAGTATCAATCTGGCGCTGACGCTTTCCGACGGCTTGGTGCGCATCGAAACCGTGGACGGCAAGGATTCGGTTTTGTACTCGATCCACCGCAGTTGTCCTGAGTGCGGCTTCACCACGCCCGATCTGGAGCCGCGCCTATTCAGTTTTAACAGTCCCAAAGGGGCTTGTCCGACCTGTAACGGGATCGGAAATTTGGATTTTCAAGAAGAGACCACCGAGCAAGTGCGCTCGACGCCGGAGGGTTTTCGCCGCGTCTCCGAAGTGAGGGTGTCTTATAGAAATAAAAAAGCGGACGCGGCCGGCGATGAGGAAGATGACGACGTCATCGACGAATACGATCTGCATCTGTGTCCGGATTGCGAAGGAACGCGCTTGAATCCTTCGGCCCGAAACGTTTTGGTGGGTGGACGCAACATCGCGGAAATTTCAGAGGATTCCACCACGGCCTTGAAGTTATGGATTCAAGGTCTGGATTTGAACGAAAAAGAGCGGACCATTGGTGAAAAAATCATTCAGCAGGTGAGCTCTCGTTTGGAATATCTGGAGCGGGTGGGCGCCGGCTACTTAAGCATGAGCCGCACCACGCGGACTTTGTCGGGCGGCGAAGCGCAGCGCATTCGTTTGGCTTCTCAGGTGGGATCGGGTTTGGTCGGCGTTCTTTATGTTTTGGACGAACCCAGCATCGGCCTTCATCCGCGCGATCATCACCGCCTGCTGGAAATGATCGAAGAGATCCGGGATCGCGGCAACACCGTGTTGATGGTGGAGCATGATGAAGAAACCATTCGCACCGCCGATCATTTGATCGACGTCGGTCCGCGGGCGGGCAAGCTCGGCGGTCAGATCATGGCTGAGGGCTCTCCCGAAGAATTATTGAGAAATCCGGAAAGTCTAACGGGGCAGTACCTCTCGCGCAAAAGGATGGTGCCTTTGCCTAAGGAAAGACGCCAAGGGGATGGGCGCTTTTTAAAACTGCGCGGTGCTCACGGCAACAATTTGAAAGACGTGGACCTTGAAATTCCTTTGGGACTTTTGGTGGGAGTGACGGGCGTTTCCGGCAGCGGAAAAAGTACTTTGATCATCGACACGCTTTACCGTTATTTGGCCAAGGAACTCAATGGGGCCTCCATTCATCCGGCGCCTTTTAAATCTTTTGAAGGCATCGAGAACATCGACAAGGTCATCGAGATCAACCAAAAGCCCATCGGGCGCACGCCGCGCTCGGTGCCGGCCACCTATGTGGGGCTGTTTCCCTTGATCCGGGATTTGTACTCAAGACTTCCGGAATCCAAAATCCGCGGCTTCAAGCCCGGGCATTTCAGCTTCAACGTCAAAGGCGGGCGCTGCGAAACCTGCCAAGGCGCGGGACAGATCAAAATCGAAATGCATTTTCTTTCCAATGTGTTCGTTCCCTGTGAAAGCTGTCAGACCAAGCGTTACAACCGCGAAGTGCTCAACGTGAAGTTTCGCGGAAAATCCATCGCCGACGTGCTTGAGATGACCGTGGCGGAGGCCTTGGAATTTTTTGAAAACCACCGTCTGATCCGGCGCAAACTGGAGACCCTTCATCAGGTGGGATTGGACTACATCACTCTGGGACAGAGTTCGACCACGCTCTCCGGCGGCGAAGCGCAGAGGGTGAAACTTTCAAAGGAGCTGTCGAAAAAAGGCACGGGAAAAACGCTCTACATTCTGGATGAGCCGACCACCGGTCTTCATTTTGAAGACGTCCGAAAATTGGTGGAACTCCTTCAGGAGTTGAGTCTGCAAGGCAACACCGTGGTGGTGATCGAACACCACATGGACGTGATCAAGGCCTGCGACTTCGTCGTGGACCTAGGTCCGGAGGGCGGCACGGGAGGAGGATTTCTTGTGGCGCAGGGAACACCCGAGGACGTGGCGCGCTCGAAGAAGAGTGTGACCGCGGAATTCTTGAAGCCTTATCTGTCTTAAATTGAGACGGTCTTACGTTTTTCGCTTTTGATCCAAGAAAATTGTCCGATAAGAAATTATGGCATGGGACGATATACCCAACTGGGCGCTGGACGAGGCAAAAAAGTTACTTGATCAAGTCAGGCAAGTGGATGAACACACCTTCAAACACTGTTGTAGGGTCGGAAGAGGCTCGCGCCGTCTCGCCAAAGCGATGGGCTTGAACGAATTCGAACAAGCCGTTCTGGAATTCTCAGGCCTGTTTCACGACATCGGCAAAGCGAAAATTCCCGTTGAGATTTTGACCAAACCCGCGCGCTTGGACCGTGCGGAAATCGAAGTGATGAAATCCCATCCCGTTTTGAGCGCGGAAATGATCGCTCCTTATGAGCATGAAGCCTTCTTTCGCTTTTTGCTTCCGGGCATCCGTTACCATCATGAAAAAGTCGACGGCACCGGTTATCCCTATGGATTGAAGGGGGATGAAATTCCCTTGTTCGCCCGTTTGGTGACGATCGTGGACACCTTCGATGCCATGACTCAACAGCGCGTGTACCGCAAGGCCTTGTCACGCGATAAAGCCATCTCTGAACTTTTGGATTTTTCAGGCCGCCAATTCGACCCGCAATTGGTGCGCATCTTCGTCGATCTGCTTCCCCATTGGGAAAACGAAAGCAAGAAAGCCGAAAAAGAAGAACTCGTCGTCGCCACCATCCTGCGCGCCGCCTAAAAAGTGCGCCGCTTAGGCGAGCCAGCGCAGGGCGTCCGGGGTGTGATAGCTGAAAATGATTTTGGCGCCGGCGCGTTTGATGGACGTCAGTTTTTCCATCGTGACGGTGCGCTCATCCAACCAACCCATTTTCGCGGAAGCCTTGATCATGCTGTACTCGCCGCTGACGTTGTAGGCCGCCACGGGCAGCGCCGTGGAAGTGCTCAACCCGTGAATCACATCCAAATAGGAAAGTGCCGGTTTGACCATCAGGATGTCCGCGCCTTCGTCTTCATCCAAGGCGGCTTCCCGCAAGGCCTCTTTGAAATTTCCCGGGCTCATTTGATAGGTTTTTTTATCTCCGAACTGGGGGGCGGAGTCGAGGGCGTCCCGGAAGGGGCCGTAAAATCCCGAGGCGTATTTGGCCGCATAGGAAAGAATACCCACGTCTTGAAAGCCCTCGCCGTCCAAAACACTGCGGATGTAGGCCACGCGCCCGTCCATCATGTCCGAAGGGGCGACGAAATCCGCGCCGTGCGCCGCCTGCATGAGCGCTTGCTTTCCCAAAATTTCCAAAGACTCGTCGTTCAGGATTTTCCCATCGCGCACCAGCCCGTCGTGACCGTCCGAAGAGTAAGGATCCAAAGCCACGTCGGAAAACAAAGTCAGATCGGGAAAATGTTTTTTGATTTCCTTGAGAGCCTTGGGAAGGAATCCGTTTTCGTTGTAGGCTTCTTCACAGGCGCGCGTTTTCTTTTCTTCGGGGATGCAGGGGAAAAGCGCGAGCGCGCTCAAGCCGAGGGGCAAAAGTTCTTCAAGCTCCCGGTAAAGTTGATCCAGGCTTTGGCGAAAACAACCCGGCATGGAGGAGATTTCATTTTTCACCGCGCCCTCTTGTTCCAGAAGAAAAACCGGCCACACCAGATCGCCGGAGCCTAAAGTCGTTTCTTCCACCAGACGGCGGATCTCGGCGGATTTCCGCAGGCGGCGGGGGCGATAAAGAGGAAGAGGGTGGCTCATAAAGCGTCCTTTCTGAATTCAAAGGGGCTGCGTCCAAAATGTTTGAACCCCTTCACGAGATCGATCAAAGACAAGCCTTGAATGGCGCTTGGGTCCGAGCACTCGATGGAATCGGCCAGAAGCAGTCCGGCCCTCTCCATCTTGTAGCTGCCGGCGCAATCAAACGGATGATCCACGTGCAGGTAGGCGTCGATTTCCTCATGGGTGAGGGATTGAAGTTTGACCACCGTGGTTCTCAAGGTGCTGAAAGTTTTTTTATTGGGAGCGATCAAGGTCAGGGAGGTGTGCAGAAAATGACGGCGCCCGGAAAGAACGCTGAGCTGTTCGTGGGCCTTTTTTAATCCCCCGGGCTTTCCAAGAATTTTATGGTCGATCTCAATCAATTGATCGCTGCCGATGATGAAATTACCGGGCTTGATCTGGTGAACGGACAAGGCTTTTTGAAGAGAGAGTTCTTGGCAAAGATCTTTGGGCGAGAGTTTTTGGTGAGTGTCGCGGAATTTTTCCTCCTCGAAAGGCGGAGGGAAAACCTGGAAGGTCAATCCCGCCTGTTCAAGCAGGGCGCGTCGGTAGGGGGATTGAGAAGCTAAAATAAGATTCATACTGAAAGAAGTGATACCGACAAGAGAGGGGCTGTGTCAAAGCGGGAAGGGTCAAAAGCTCTTTGACTCAGGGTGGGTTTTTTAGAGACTCTTAAGCCATGTCTTACGTACACACACTCGATCCTTTCGCCCTGCAAATTTATCATAATTTCGGAATCCGTTGGTACGGCTTGGCCTATCTGGCGGGATTTATCTGCGGTTATTTCGTGATTTATTATCTGGCCAAAAAAAGAGTGACCCCCATGATTCCCGATCAGGTGGGGGATTTCATCACTTGGGTGGCCATTGGAACCTTGGTCGGCGGCCGTCTGGGGTATTGCCTGTTTTACTCTCCGGATTTGTTCACCAGTTTTAACGGGGCATTTCCCTATTGGGGCGTTTTGCGGGTGAATGAAGGGGGCATGGCCAGTCACGGCGGCATGATCGGTGTGGCCCTGGCCTGTTATCTTTACGGGCGCAAACACCATATTCCGGTGTTGCATGAATTGGACATGGTGGTTTTCGGCGGGAGTTTGGGAATTTTCTTCGGACGCATCGCCAATTACATCAACGGAGAGCTCTACGGGCGTCCGGCACCTGATGGTTTCTTTTGGATCGTGAAGTTTCCTCAAGAAATGTACACCTGGGGCATTCATTCCCTGGAACGTCTGCGCCAACTGGTGGCGGCGGTGGGACATTTGAAACCTCCGGTTTCCGAGGACACCTGGCTTGGGTGGATTCAAAATTACGGCGTGGATCAAAGTGCGCGCGCGGCGGTTGAAAATACGGTCAACCAGTTGGTCTTGGCCACTCAAAGCGGCAATGAGGCCGTGATCCAGGCGCTTTCCTTGGTACTGACCCCTCGTTATCCTTCGCAGCTGTTTCAGGCGGTGATGGAAGGTTTGATGGTGTTTTTGATTTTGGTGTGGATCTGGAGAAAGCCGCAAAAGATCGGCGTGATTTCCGGTTGGTTCGGCGTGCTTTACAGCATCGCCCGCATCATCGGAGAGCAATTTCGTTTGCCCGACATTCAGATCGGTTATCAGTTGTGGGGACTCACCCGGGGACAATGGCTCAGCATCGCTTTGTTGATCGTGGCCATCGTTTACTTGGTTTACGCCTACCGGCGCCCTTCACCCAAAGTGGGCGGTTGGAAGACCGGTCTGCCTTTGGAAGGCGACGTTCACTGATTTTACCGGCCACTGAATTTACCAGCCACTGAATCTACCGGCAGCTCTCCCCCAGCCACTGAACGTCTTTTTTCTGAACGTTTCCGTTGGCACTTAGATTCATGCTGATATGAAATTCGGCGCCGCAGGAGCGGCCTTCTTGGTCGCGGTAAGTGACTTGAAAATCCCCCGAAGTCAGCCAAGAGCGGTTGTTGCAACTCACGAAAAGACTGCGAGACAAAGAGAGGGGAGTGGCGGAAAGATTTTGGGAACGGACGGCGGACACCGCCGTCAAAGAGATGTTGCGGCTGTTCAGGGCGGACGTGATCATCATATTTTCCATGGAAACAGCATCATCACCGCAGGCCAGGGCGCCGTAGGCACTCATGGCAAAGCCGGAGTAGATCAATAAAAGAAAAAGCCATTTCATAAAAGTCTCCTCAAGGGGCCAAAGCCCAGACCTTAATTGCAGCAAAGCCGACGCCAGTGCCGGATTCACCAGGGTGAAGGCTTTGTGTAGAAGCTACAGGAGAGAGCCCAAGAAGGGCTTGGAGGGGAGTTCTAAAATGAAGCGGGCGCCCTCACCGGGAGCACTCTCCACATGGATTTTCCCACCGTGGGCGGTGATGATTTTGCGGACGATATAAAGGCCAAGCCCCAAGCCCTTGATGGTGGGGGAAGTTGTGGCGCGCTCATAGCGCTGGAAAATCGTTTCATGTTTTTCCCGGGGGATCCCGGGGCCGTCGTCTTCGATCACCACCCGCACGGATTCCATTTGGTCTTGGAGAAGGATTCTGATTTCCCCGGGGCTTGCGTACTTGACGGCATTGGTGAGGAGGTTCGTAAAAACTTGTTCCAAACGCACGCGGTCCCAAATGCCTGTGGGAAGGCTGCCTGGCGGTTGCGTGCGCAGGGAGACGACGGATTTCGCCCGTTCAAAAAGCGGCTGCAGGCGGTGGATCACGTCCTCCGCCAAGGCGCAAAGATTGATTTTTGACCATTCCAATTTGTAGGGAGTGTGATCGAGCGCACTGGCGTCGGTCAGGGTTCCGATCAAACTCATGATGCGGTCCAAGTGGGATTCATAGGTTTCCAAAAGCTTTAAAACTCTTGAGCGGTCGAATTCCTTGCCTTCCAAGAGACATTCCTTTTCATAAGAAGTCCGCATTTTCATGGTGGCGAGGGGGGAATGGAGTTCGTGGGAGGCGATCAAAAGAACTTCAAGCAAGGGGTGGATGTTTTCCATCTTCAATCTCCTTCGGATCAAACCCCATCCCCTATAAACTGATTGCGTTATATCGTCTGCCGCGAAAGAGTGCAACCGTGCTGAAAACCGGCGATAATTGTTTCCCGGTCGCTTAAAAGATCGATGATTTATTAAACTTTCGGAATTTCAAAAGGGTGGAAAGCCCCCGCAAATAAACGAGGGCTTTCAAGTCCGTGGATAAAATCAGAAAGATTCGTCGAAGGAAACGGAGCCGGTCACGCCGATTTGGTAGGCGGAGACCCGTCTCTCGAAAAAGTTGGCCAATTCCTGAGTGTCCTGAAGGGCCATGAAGTCGAAAGGATTTTTGGTGCCGAATTGCTGGGGAATTCCCAAGCGCTCCAACCGCTGATCCGCGATGTATTCCAAATAAGACTTCATGTCTTTCATGCTGAGGCCGGCCACGCCGTGATCCAGAATGTCCTGGGCAAAGACCAATTCGCACTCGATGGCTTCACGAAACATGGCCACCACCATGTCCTTCATGCGGTCGTCCATGAGTTCCGGCTCTTCTTCCAAAGCGGTTTTGATCACCTCGAAAGCGAAGTCGATGTGGGCGCTCTCATCCCGAAAAACCCAGTTGGTTCCCGTGGCCAGACCGTTCAAAAGTCCTTTGGAGCGCAGGAAGTAAACGTAAGCGAAGGCGGCAAAGAAAAACAGCCCTTCGATGGTTCCCGCGAAACAAATCATGTTCATCAAAAACTTGCGCCGGTCTTCTTTGGACTGGATGCGGTCGAGGTTGTTGATCGAGTCCATCCATTTGAAACTGAATTCCGCTTTCTTGCGGATGGATTCGATGTTGTGGATGGCCGCGAAAGCTTGTTCCCTTTCGGCGTGATCCGGAATGTAGGTGTCGAGCAGGGTCAGATAAAACTGAACGTGCAGGGCTTCCTCATAAAGTTGACGGGACAGGTACAGCCGCGCTTCCGGAGCGTTGACGTGTTTGTACAGGTTCAAGACCAGGTTGTTGCCCACGATGGAATCGCCGGTGGCAAAGAAAGCCACCAGACGTTGGATCAAAAAGCGCTCCGGTCCCGTGAGCTTCTTTTGCAAGTCCACGATGTCCGAGCTGAAGTCCACTTCATCCACGGTCCACGTGTTCTTAATGGCGTTTTTATACATTTCATAAAACACCGGGTATTTCATGGGTCTCAACGTGAGGTCAAAACCGGCATCTAATAACATTCTCTTCCTCCTTGAAAGAAATTACTGACAAGCTTCGCAAACTTCGGGGTTTTCCAGGGAACACACGAGCGCCTCTTGATCCGTGTAGGTCTTCTTCGGCGTCGAACTGTTCACGGTCGTGACTTTGGCGATTTTGGTCGCCGGTCTCGAGCGCAGATAATAAGTCGTTTTTACTCCCGACTTCCACGCGTACATGTACATGCTTGAAAGCTTGCCGATGTTGGGGCTTTCGATGAACAGGTTCAAAGACTGACTTTGATCGATGTAAGCGCCCCGCGCCGCCGCCAGGTCGATCAGGCTTTTTTGCGGCACTTCCCAGACGGTTCTGAAAAGCAGGCGCAAATCTTCGGGAATCTCTTCGATGTCCTGGATGGAGCCTTCGGCCATTTTAATTTTGCTGCGGATCTCTTCGGTCCAAAGACCGCGGGTTTTCAGATTCTCCACCAGATAGCGGTTCACCTGAATGAATTCCCCGGAAAGGGTTTCTCTTTTGAAGAGGTTTGAAATTTGCGGTTCAATGGCTTCGTAGCATCCGCAGATGGAGGCGATGGTCGCCGTCGGCGCGATGGCGATCAGAAGAGAGTTTCTGAGGCCGATCGTTTTGATCTTACGACGCAATTTCTCCCATCTTTCCATGTCTTCGGGAACGACGCCCCAAAGGTCGAATTGAAGGTTCCCTTCCGCCGCTCTCGTTTCTTTAAACGACGGATGAGGACCGTTCTTTTCCGCCAAGGCGCAAGACGTCTTCAAAGCGTGGTAATAAATTTCTTCCTGGATTTTGGTGGAAAGTTCCAAGGCTTCTTTGCTGTCAAAGGGCATTCCCAGTTTGAAGAAAGCGTCTTGAAGCCCCATCGCTCCCAGTCCCACCGGTCTCCAACGGGAGTTGGAAGAGCCCGAAGAGGGAATCGG
>Ga0182744_1001919_pt1 | contig 17784 bp, 18 predicted proteins | sample eDN3rd30CKraftMG_FD_128525 | JGI IMG/M metagenome (GOLD analysis project Ga0182744, IMG submission 128525) | Enriched Miracle-Growth compost microbial communities from Emeryville, California, USA - eDNA 3rd pass 30_C Kraft MG (version 2) (version 2) ...
ATCCTCGCCTTCGCCACGCTGACCTTCTCGCTGGCGCGCTGGCACAGCGCCGGCGCGCATTTCCACTCGCTGTTCCAGTTCCTGCTGATGGGCCTCAACGGCGCCTTCCTCACCGGCGACGTGTTCAACCTGTTCGTGTTCTTCGAGGTGATGCTCGCCGCCTCCTACGGGCTCGTCCTGCACGCCTCGAACCGCGCCCGCGTCGGCGCCGGCCTGCACTACATCGCCGTCAACCTCGCCGCCTCGCTCTTGTTCCTGATCGGCGTCAGCCTGATCTACGGCGTCACCGGCACGCTCAACATGGCCGATCTGGCGCTTCGCGTTCCCGCCGTCGTCGCCGGCGACCGCATGCTGCTGGAGGCGGGCGCGGCGATCCTCGGTGTCGCCTTTCTGGTCAAGGCCGGCATGTGGCCGCTGAGCTTCTGGCTGCCCAACACCTATTCGGTGGCGGCGGCGCCGGTCGCCGCCTTCTTCGTCATCATGAGCAAGGTCGGCATCTATATCGTGCTGCGCCTGTCGCTGCTGACCTTCGGCGAACAGGCCGGCGCCTCGGCGCAGTTCGGCGATAGCTGGCTGATGATCGGTGGCATGATGACCATCGTCTTCGGCTCGATCGGCGTGCTCGCCTCGCAGGACCTCGCCCGCCTCGCCAGTTTCAACGTGCTGATCTCCTCCGGCACGATGCTGGCGGCGATCGGCCTCGGCGACGTCAACGTCACCGAGGCGGCGCTCTATTATCTGGTCAACTCGACGCTCGCCATCGCCGCGTTCTTCCTGCTGATCGAGCTGATCGAGCGCGGCCGGGCGCCCGGCGCCGACGTGCTGGCGGTGACGATGGAAGCCTATGGTGAGGACCTCGACGAACCCGAGGAGGAGGTCGGCGTGGTCATTCCGGTGACCATGGCGGTGCTCGGCATCGGCTTCATCTGCTGCGCGCTGCTGCTCTCCGGCCAGCCGCCACTGTCCGGCTTCGTCGCCAAGTTCGTGCTGCTGGCGGCGCTGTTCCAGATTCCGGGATCGCAGGTCGGCGGCTTCACCGTCGCCTCGACCTGGGCGCTGATCGCGCTGCTGCTGATCTCCGGCCTCGCCGGCGTCGTGGCGATGGCGCGCGCCGGCATCCGCACCTTCTGGCTGCCGCTCGACAACGCCATCCCGCGCGTGCGCGTCATCGAGATGGCGCCGATCGTGGTGCTGCTGGCGCTGTGCATCGGCCTGACGGTGCAGGCGGGGCCGGTGCTGCACTTCATGCGCGACACCGCGCAGAGCCTGCATGTGCCGCAGGACTATGTGCGCAGCGTCATCTCGACCCCGCGCCTTGCGGCGGGAGAACGCCGATGATGGCCTCTCTCCTGCCTTATCCGCGCATGTCGCTCGCCTTGCTGGCGCTCTGGCTGCTGCTCAACCAGTCGCTCGAAGCCGGCCACGTCGTGCTCGGCCTCGTCCTGGCGCTGATCGCACCGCTTGTCCTCAAGCGGCTCGAAGTGCCGCAAACGGCCGTCCGGCGTCCGGCGGCCATCGTGCAGCTCGGTTGGCGGGTCCTCGTCGATATCGTGCGCTCGAATATCGCCGTCGCCCGGATCATCCTCCTGCCGGCGCGGGGGCACCGGATCACCTCCGGCTTCGTCACCATTCCGCTGACCTTGCGCAGCCCCAACGGCCTGGCGCTGCTCGCCTGCATCATCACCGCGACGCCCGGCACCATCTGGGAGCATGCCGATCCGGCGAGCGGACGGCTGACCATCCACGTCCTCGACCTGATCGACGAGGATGCCTGGATCGCGACGATCAAGAACCGCTACGAAAGCCTGTTGCTGGAGATTTTCGAATGAGCGCGGCGATCCTCAACTGGTCGGTCATCATCGCGCAGATCCTGCTGGCGCTGGCTATGGCCTGCGCGGCGGCGCGCATCCTGCTCGGCCCGCGCGCCCAGGACCGGGTGGTGGCGCTCGACGCGCTCTATGTCAGCGGCATGCTGCTGATGCTGACCTTCGGCATCCGCACCGGCAGCACGCTTTATTTCGACGCGGCGCTGCTGATCGCGGTGCTCGGCTTCGTCGGCACGACGGCGTTCGCGAAATTCCTGATGCGCGGCGAGGTGATCGAATGACCGGCGCCGCCGACGTTCCAGGCTGGGTCGCGCTGGCGACCGCCGCGCTGCTGCTGATCGGCGCGGCGCTGACGGCAACCGGCACGTTTGGCCTGCTGCGGCTCGACAACTTCTACAAACGGGTCCACGCGCCGACGCTCGGCAGCACGCTGGGCGCGGGCGCGATCCTCATCGCCTCGATGATCTGGTTCACCGCGCTCGAAACGCGCCTCGTCATTCACGAAGTGCTGATCGCCGTATTCATGACGGTGACGACACCGGTCACGCTGATGCTGCTGGTGCGCGCCGCCTTCACCCGCGACCGCAAGGAGCGCGAGGCGCGGGACGCCGCGGCCGACACGGCGCGGCAACGGTGACGCGAGGCCCGCTCCTTTTGCGGCTCGTACCTTTTGCGGCTTGCATATGGCGGCATCCATCCTGTAGGGCACGCTGAGAGCGAAACGGAGTTCAGCATGTCGGGACAGCCTCATCCGCACCCATCGCCGGCAACGGACGACCGCCCGCCGCGCGGCGAACCGATCCGGGTGGCGGTTGCCGGCCTCGGCGCAATCGGCACCGCCGTGGTCCGCGCGGTGACTGAGGGCAGCGTGCCGAACGTCGTCATTGCCGCAGTCGCCGCCCGCGACGAAGCGAAATGCCGCGCGACCCTCGCTGGCCTCGGCTGCGACGCGCCGGTCGTCGCCGCCGGCAAGCTGCACGAATATGCCGATATCGTCGTCGAATGCGCACCGGCGGCGATCCTCGACGACATCGTGCGGCCGACGGTATCGGCTGGCAAACGCGCCATCGTGCTCAGCGCCGGCGCGCTGCTGTCGCATTTCGATCTGGTCGAGGTGGCGCGGGCGCATGGCGGACAGATCATCGTGCCGACCGGCGCGCTGCTCGGCCTCGACGCCGTCGGCGCGGCGGCGCAGGGTACCATCCATTCCGTCACCATGCAGACCCGCAAACCGATCGCCGGACTGCTCGGCGCGCCCTATCTCGTCGAGAACGGGATCGAGATCGCTGGGCTGACGCAGGCGAAGCGGGTCTTTTCCGGCAGCGCCCGCGAGGCGGCGATCGGCTTTCCCGCCAATCTGAACGTCGCCGTGGCGCTGTCGCTCGCCGGCGTCGGGCCGGACCGCACGACGCTGGAAATCTGGGCCGACCCCGGCGTCACCCGCAACACCCACCGCATCGTCGTCGATGCCGATTCCGCCCGGCTCGACATGACCATCGAGAACATTCCGAGCGAGAACCCGAAGACTGGCCGGATCACCGCGCTCAGCGTCATCTCTACTCTGAAGAAATTGCAGGCGCCCCTGCGCGTCGGCTCCTGACGCCGACCCTACCGCCCCCGCGCAGACCGGCCGGAGCATCCGAGACCCTCGGACGAAGGACGGCTTGCGCGACCCGCTCACGAGCGCTAGAGCGAAAACGTGCGGGGCGCGGCAGCGTCGCGTACCGGGTACGCCGCCGGCAGGCAAGATCGTTCTCACGGATCGTTGTCATCACGGATCGTGGTCATGGAGCATTTCGTTCTGGTCACGCTGCATCTGTTCGCGGCGATCATGTTCGTCGGAACCGTGTTCTTCGAGGTGCTGATCCTCGAAGGCATCCGCAAGCCGGTCGGCCGCGAGACGATGCGCACCGTCGAACTGGCGATCGCCAAGCGCGCGCGTCGGCTGATGCCGTTCGTCATCCTGGTGCTCTATGTCGCCGGCATCAGCATGGCCTGGCAATACCGCGAGACGCTGGCGCATCCCTTCTCCAGCAGCTTCGCCACGCTGCTGTGGATCAAGATCGTGCTGGCGCTCAGCGTGCTCGCTCACTTCATCACGGCGATGACGCTGAGCGGCACCGGCAAGCTGAAATCACGCCACTTCAAGATCATCCATCTCAGCGTGTTTTGCCACGTCGTGCTGATCGTCTTTCTGGCCAAGGGAATGTTCTACATCGCCTGGTAAGCTGGCGGCCGACGCTCACCGCGCGCCGGCGCGCCGTGCTTCGTCAGGGGATCACCGCGACCGCCTGAATCTCGATCAGGATTCCAGGATGCGCGAAGCTGGAGATCGTCAGCAGCGCGCTGCACGGAAATTTCCCGTTTGGGAACAGCTCCTGCCGCAATTTGACGAATTGGTCGCCATGCCTGGGATCGTTGATGAACACCGTCATGGTCACAAGATTGTCGAGCTTGCCGCCGACCCGCTCCAGCGTCCGCTCGATCAAGGCAAAGCAGGTCCGCGCCTGCGCCTCGAAATCGTGCGGGATCGGCTTTCCCGCGAGATCGGTCGTACTCGTCTGTCCGGCGAGCCAGACCGTCCGGCCGCCGCTCGTTACGATGGCCGGCGAAAACGCCCGCGACTTCTGAAACGGCGTACCTTCGAGATGCGTGACTTCATAATCGCTCATGACTCTTCCTCATGGTGCGGGCTCTACAGCGCGCATCGTTTCCAGATATCGGGCCTGTCGACAAAGAAATTGTTTAGCCGCCGCGCAACGGCAGGGGTTGTTCGGCAAGCATGGCGTTGGCGACGGCGCGGTGGGCGACTTCGGGCTTGAGGCCGTGCTCGGCGATCAGGTCCTTGCAGTCGTTCACGATGGCGTCGGCGTCCTGCATGATCTTCAGCCGCTTGAAGTGGTCTTCCTCGTGCAGCCCCATGCTGGCGCCGATGATCTCCAGAACGTTGATGATGCGGAACGGCCAGTCGCGCTCGTGCGCGCAGAGTTCGCGGTGATCGACGTGATAGACCGCGACCAGCGCATCGACGCCGGCGGCTTCCGCTGCCTCCAATTCGTCGCGCTGCAGTTTGCGCTTGAAGTCGGGCAGCTCACGCAGCGCATGGCTCATCAGGCCGATTGCCGGCTGGCTGAGATCGACGATCTCGATGCCGGGCACGGCCTTGAGCAGCCGCTCGGTCGCTTCCACCACGCCCTTGACGCCGGGGTGACGGTGCAGCGCGATGCGCATCGGTATCGGCCGTTGCAGCTTCGGCCGCAGCGCCTCCATCCGCTCGGAGAGGAACAGCATGAACGGCGTCATCTCGAACGGCCGCGCTCCGCGGATCTTCTCCAGCGCCGGCAGCGTCGTCTCGGTCATCTGCACATGGCAGCTCGGGCACCACGACAGCACGCCGGTCTTGCCTTCCGACAGCTTGTCGATGGTGTTGGCGCCGACCTGGCCGGACATTTCGGTGTCGCCGGTGCGCAACTGGATGACGCCGCAGCAATGCGTGGTGCCGCCCATCACCTGATAGGTGACGCCGAGTTCGTCCATGATGTCGAGCGCCAGCAGCGCGATATGCGGCGTCTTGAGCACGTTGCAGCCGGTGTAGAAGACGAAATCGGGCCGCTCGCCGGGCTTCGCCGTCGAGCCGTGGCCGAGCCGGTCCCTAGTGCGCTGGCCGAGCCGCGACAGTTCATCGGCGGTCAGCTGCATGCGCGGCAGCGCATTGGCGCCCTCCGCCATGGTGCGGAAATTGTTCACGCCGCGCTTGCGCAGATCGGTGAGCGGGCTCGTATGCTTGGCCATGGCGACCCGCGCCATCGCCAGCAGGAAGCGCATATTGACGCCGTAGTCGCAAGCCTCGATGCAGTCGCCGCTGAGCGCGCAGCCCTTCGCCCAGCGCTTGGCGATATCGCTGCCCTCGCCGTGGCGCACCAGATCGAGCACGCCGGAGACCACCTCGCCGGGCTTCGCCTGCGCGTCCACCGCGCCGGCCGCATCGACGATCGGACACACCTCGTAACACTTGCCGCACAGCGTGCAGGCATCGAGCATCTGCTCCGTCCGCGCCGCCAGCGCCGCCTCAAAGGTCTGATCCGTCATCTGATCCGTCATGGCCGTGCTCCTTATCGCGCTTCCTTATTGGCCGCCGCCGGACTTCATGCCCGGCGTCACGTCCAGCTTGGGCCGAGCCCGGCCGACGGCTCGCCATTTCCCGCCGGTTTCCCTTTTTCCTTCTGCTTTTCTTACTGCAAACGTTTGCAAGAACATTGGAAAAAGTCAAGCCTCGGGTTGATTCTTCCGGCGGGCCGCCGCCGAACCATGAAAATTATCGATCGCTTAGCCGAACCCGGTCAGATGCTTGCGCAGAATGCCAACGCGCACCGTGTTGACCGGCTACCGGCCTCCTATGACGAAACCGCACGACGCCGCCGCCCCGCCTTTTGAGGCGCATCGGGACGCCGGCGCGCCACCTGACGATGGTCAAACCACTCCCGCGTCGCGACCCCTTCGCCGACTGTCTGCTTGATCGCCACCGTGCGCACCAGCGAGGCCAGCGTCTTGTGCGCCAGCACCTCGCGCATCCGCGCTTCCGCGGCCAGCATCGTGGCATGCACCGCGCAGACGCCGCGGCGCGACCAGTCGGGGTCTTTATCCTGGAACAGAACGCAGTTCTTGCGGACCTCGCGGCACTGGAACAGAGGACCGTTGCCCTCGACCGCATCGACCACTTCAAGCACCGTGATCTTGTCCGCCGGGCGTGCCAGACGGAACCCACCGGACTTGCCGCCCGACGACAGCACAATCCCCGCCTTTTGCAACTGGGTAAACAGTTTGGCGACATAGGCGCTGGAAATGCCCTGGAAGTCGGCCACGTCCCGCGCGCTCGGCCACACGCCTTCCGGCACGTCGACCAGGTGCAGCAGGCAATGAATGCCGTATTCCGAGGCCGCCCCGTAAAAGCTCATCGCGATCTTATTCCTACTAAATCCGTCTGATTTAAATAACTCCTAAAAACCCGAACCGTCAAGCAAGGGCAGCCCGCTTCCGTCAGGCGCGAAGCCGATCCGAAGCTTGATTTTACACTCTTTTATCCGTTTGGACACGATCCTCTCATGACAGGCTCCGCGAACAAGCATTTCGTGGGCGTGCTAGAATTCCCGCTGCGCAACCGTGACCAGCACGCCATCGAGTTCGGGCCTGACCTTGATCTGACAGGCAAGACGCGAGTTCGGCCGCACGTCGAAGGCAAAATCCAGCGTGTCCTGCTCCATCGAGGACGCGGCGCCCACCGTCTCCACCCACGCATCGTCGACATAGACATGACAGGTCGCGCAGGTGCAGGCCCCGCCGCACTCCGCATCGATGCCGGCAACCCCGTTCTTCACCGCGACCTCCATCAGCGACGCGCCGATCTCCGCTTCGGCGGCGCGGCGATTGCCGTCGCAATCGATATAGTGAATGGCAACCATCAGTTCTCTGTCCTCATTGCGCACAATTCTCCTGCGGCAGCGGAGCCCCGCTGCCGCCCGCCGGCACCGGATCGTTCCGAGGCCCTATCGGGGCCGATAGGACGCCGGCGCCTTGATGTCCGTGTAGTCCACCTTGTCGATATTATCCTTGGTGATCAGGATCGCCGGCGTGGCGACGACCTTCTTCGGCGTCTTGCCATCGATGATCGCGATCGCCTGCCGCCCGCCTTCGCGGCCTTGCAGAACGATCTGCTGAATGCTTTCGCACTGGATGAAGCCCTTGCGGAGATAGCGCTCGCCGATCGGCGACAGATTGCTGCTGCTCACCTTGATCCGACCTTCCGCCCGCACCTTGATGAGCGCATCGACGGCGCCGGCGCCCATCTCGTCCACGGCGGTGAAAACGCCGGCGATATCCGGATAGGCTTGTAGCCAGTCCTCCATCAGTTGCAGCCCCTCGCCGCGGCCGAGCACCGTCGCCTTTCGCACGACGGTCTTCACATCCGGCGCGATCTTGGCCATCGTCTCCTCGAATCCGCGCACCCGGTCGCCGGTCCACGATACGCCGGGCGGTCCTTCCATCACGCCGATCTTGCCTTTGCCGCCAAGCTCCTTGGCGAGGCACTCGGCTTGCAGCTTTCCAAGCGCGTAGTGGTCGGCGATGATCATGCTGGCCAGCTTGTCCTTCGGTTCCGGCAGGCTGCCGAGGCCGACGACGGGGATGCCCTTGGCCATGGCGCCTTCGAGAACGCCGCGCAGCCCCTCCGCGTTGGTCGCGCCGACGATCAGCACGTCCGGCTTCTTCTGGATGAGGTTCTCGATCTGCTGGATCTGCACCGAGACCTTGTCGAAGCCGCCCGCATTCGCCACCAGGACATCGATGTTTCTAGCACGCGCCTCGTCGATGACGCCGTAATTCATCGACACCCAGTAGACGCCCTGAATCTGCGGCATCGACAGCGCGATGACCGGCTTGCGCGCTTGCGCCAATGCCGGCGCCGCGCCCAGCGCCATTGCCAGGCCCAGTCCCATGGTTAAGCGTCGAACGATATGCATGACGAGTTTCCCCACCTGTTGTTTGTTGATTTCCGCTAGCGGTTCGCCATCGCGATCTGACGATTGCGAATGTTCTCGAGAATGCGTCGTCGCGTGAGATCGATGAAAACGATGACGATCAAGGCAAAGCCGAGGACGACCCGCTCGATGTAGGGCGATATGCCGGCAAGCTCCATGCCGTTCGACAACACCGCGACGATGATCGCCCCGAACGCCGTGCCCGCCACCGTCGCGCGGCCGCCGCCGAGCGCCGTGCCGCCGAGAACGACGGCGGCAATCGTCTCGATCTCGAGACCAACGCCGAATGTCGGCTGGCCGGATGCGGCGCGGCCGGTATAGATCACCGCCGCGAGGCCAGCGAGTGCGCCGGCGGCACCGTAAGCGATCGTGCGGTGCAGACGCACATGGATACCGGCGGCGCGCGCCGCGTCCGCCGAACCGCCGATCGCAAACAGCGCGCGTCCCGACGGCGTGAGCAGCAGCCAGCCGGCGACGAGCATGGTGACGGCGGCGGCCAGGATGACCGGCGCCGGGATGCCGAGGAGGTAGCTATTGGCCAGGTCTAGAAAACCCGGCGGCAGATTGCCGATCGGCTGCCCGTCGCTGATCAGCAGCGCCAGGCCGCGCGCCGCGCCCAGCATGCCGATCGTCGCGATGACCGCCTGCACCTGAAAGACCGATACGGCAAGTCCGCTGACCGTTCCCGCCAGAGCGGCAAGACCGACCGTCGCGGCAACGCCGGCGGCGGCTCCGCCCGACACCGCCGCCACCGCGCCGCCGACGCTGGCAAACGCCACCAGCGCGCCGGTGCTGATGTCGATTCCGGCAACCAGGATGACCAGCATCTGCCCGAGCGAGGCGATCAGCAGCGGCGACGCCTGCCGCAGCACGTTGCTGATATTGTTTTCCGTAAGAAATTCCGGCGCCGCCAGCGTGAACCCGGCGGACAGCACGATCAGCATCGCGAAGCTCGACAGCGGCCCCTGAATATGGGTCATCGAGCCCCGCAGTGTGCTTGCCATTTGCGCCGCGCGTTTCAAGAGAATACCCGCCAGCGAAACCAGATCGGCTGCTGCACGTTCTGAAGCGCAACGACCGCGATGGTGATCGCGCCGATGAGGATGAGCTGGATATAAGTGTTGACGCCGAGCAGATTGAGCCCGTTCACCAGGATGGCAATCGGTGCGACGCCGGCGACGGCGCGCCAGACCGCACCCTCGCCGCCGGTCATCGCGATGCCGCCGATGGCGACGGCGGCAATGGCCTCGAACGGCAGCGTCGCGGAGAGCGTCGGCGGTGCGCTATCGATGCGTCCGGTAAGGATCAGCGCGGCGCTGCCGGTGAGGAGACCGGCCAGCAGGAACGCATAGAAGCGATAACGCGACGGCCTGATGCCGACGATGACCGCCGCATTCGCATTGTCGCCGATCAGATAGAGCGCACGCCCCGCCCGCGTCCGCGAGGCGAATATATGCATGGCGACGGCGACCACGGCGACGAACAGCACCGAAACGGGGATGCTGCCGATATAGCCGCGGCCGAGCCAGCTATAGCCGTCGGGCGGAAAATCGACCGGCAGCCCGCCGGTGATCAGATAGGCCATCCCGTCCGCATAGGTCAGCATCCCGACCGTCGCGACAAACGACGGGATGCGCAGTTGCGTGACCAGAAAGCCGTTCACCGCTCCGAGAATGACCGAGACGACCAGGATCGCAATCCAGCCGACGGCGACGCTGTCGGTCTCGATCGCGAGAAGCACCGCGATGACGCCGGCCAGCGCCGCGGCCGATCCCTGCGACAGGTCGAGTTCGCCGGAGATGATGACCACCGCTTGCCCCATCGCCGCCAAAGCGAGCGGGCTCGCCTGGAGCAGGATGTTCATCAGATTGGCGCTGGTCAAAAACCGCGGCTCGATCACCGCGAGGATCCCCATCAGCGCCGCCGGGATCAGCAGCGGGCTGAGTTGACGCCAGTTCCAGATGGAGCCGCTGCTACGCTGTGCCAACGGCGACCTCATTGCAAAGTGCGCAGGACAGAATGTTTTCGGCCGTCACCGCATCGCCGGACAGTTCATTGACGACATGCCCGCGCCGCATCACCAGGACGCGGTCGGACATGCCGACGATCTCCTTCAGATCGCTGCTGAGCAGCAGCACGGCGGCGCCATTGGCGACCAGTTCGTTGATCAGCCGATAGATCGCTTCCTTGGCGCCGACGTCGATCCCCCGCGTCGGCTCGGTCAGAATGTAGATCCGCGCATCGCGCAACAGCCAACGGCCGAGAACGATCTTCTGCTGGTTGCCGCCGCTCAGGTTGCGCGCCGACAGGGACAGGCTCGCGGTGACCACGCCGATCTTGGCGATAATGTCGTCGACGATCATCCGTTCGCGGCGAAGCTGCATGATCCCGTGCGGCGACAATTCGCGCAGGATGCAGGATGTGGTGTTGGCGAGCACGCTGGTCTTCGCCATGATGCCGCGCGTCTTCCGATCCTGCGGCACGAATGCGATACCGGATTCGATGGCGAAGCTCGGCGAACTGAACAGGGTCTCGACGCCATCGACCTCGATCGTGCCGCCGGACACTTCGCGCACGCCGAAGATCGATTCGCCAAGCTCGATATTGCCGCAACCCAAAGGTCCGACGACGCCGAGAACCTCGCCTTCGCGCAACGACAGCGTGACATCGTCATGCGCCCGCCACGACGACAGGTTGCTGACGTGAAGCAGCGTCTTGCCGCACGCGACCGAGCGCTGCGGATATTGGTTCTCGACTTTCCGGCCGACCATTTCCTCGATCAGCTCGTCGTCGGAGACGTTCTCGACATCGGCCGACAGCACGCATTGTCCGTCGCGCAGCACCGTGACGTGGTCGCCGATGCGCCGGATTTCCTCCATCCGGTGCGAGACGTAGAGGATGGCGACGCCGAAATCGGCGAGCCGCTCGATCGTTTCCAGCAATCGGTCGACCTCCGAGGCACCAAGCGCGGCGCTCGGCTCGTCCATGATCAGTACCTTGGAACTGCCGACCAGCGAACGCGCGATCTCGACAAGCTGGCGATCGGCAACGCACAGATCGTTGACTTCGGCGAGCGGGTCGATTGTCGCCCCGAGCAGCGTCAGCAGCTCTTCCGATTTCCGCCGCATCGCCTTGCGGTCGATGCACAGGTTGAACGGCCCACGCACCGGCAGCCGGCCGAGATGGATGTTCTCCGCAACCGTCAGGCTCGGCACCAGGTTGAATTCCTGATGAACGACGCAGATGCCAAGCTCGATGGCCCTGGCCGGGCTGGAAATGACCTGCCGGCGTCCCTCGATGACGATGCTGCCGCTATCCGGCTGATGGATGCCGCAAAGGATCTTGATGAGGGTCGACTTGCCGGCGCCGTTCTCGCCCATCAGAACATGGACGGTGCCGGCCGAGAGCCGCAAATCGACATCATCAAGAACACGGTTTCCGGAAAACGCCTTGCAAATCTTCCGGACTTCGATCACGCCGCTTGGCAACACAGTGCCTTCCCTCCCAGAAGCGTCTTGCACGGCCCTTCTGCGAGGGCCTTCACCGGCGCCGGCTGCAATCGCCGGCGCTCTTTATTCTTCGTTCTTCGCGTCTTCTTTGCGACACTTGGCCTCGTCGCCGCCGACGCCGGTTCACCGGCGCCAGCGGGCGATGCGTCTTATCGGCCTCTTTCGTCGATCCGCATGGCGGCGAGAATCTGGTCCGCCGATCCCGGGTTCGGCGGATTGATGAGCTCGGTATTGATCCAGCGCTTGCGCTTCTTGGCTTCCGGGCCGGAGAGCTTCAGCTTGCGATCGAAGCCGTCGGTGAAGACGGCGCCGAAGCGGCCAAGATCGAGGCAAGTCGTATAATCGCTCTGCCGGTAGCGCCGGAAGGGCTGGCCGAGCAGGTCGCTCGCCGCGTTACGCCCCGCATATTTGCCCATCGTCCGCGAGTTCTGACACGACATCATCGCCACATTGCCGTCGTCGACAAGGGCATAGGCGACGTCGCCCGTCGCATAGACGTGCTCGACACCGATCACCCGCAGATTGTCGTCGACATGCAGCCGGCCCGAATCGTCCCGTTTGCCGGGGATCTGCTCGGTCAGCGCATTGGCGCTCATGCCGACCGTCATCACCGTCGTCGCCGTCGGGATCACCTCGCCCGTCGTCAGCGTCACCGAGTCCTTGCGCACCAAAGCAACGCCCGTGCCCAGCCGCAATTCGACCTGCGCCAGCGCCAGCGCCTGCTCGATGACCGGGCGCGGCTCGTCGCCGAAGCTCGGGCCGACCTGCGCACCGCGCTCCACCAGGACGATGCGCGCATTGGCCGCCGCATCCACTCCGGCGTGCTCTTCGAGACGGTCGCGCATCTCGGTCGCCAGTTCGATGCCCGTCATCCCCGCGCCGATGATGACGAAAGTGTTGTTGGCTGGCGTCGTCAATGCGCCGGCGATCGCCCGCAGGTGATCGTCCAGTGCCTTGGCACCCTTGTAGGAATCGACGTTCCACGCAAATTCCGCCATCCCCGGAATCGGCAACTGACGCAACTCGCTGCCCGTCGCCAGCACCAGCCGGTCATAGCCGAAGACCTGCGTTCCGCTTTCCGTCGCGACGCTGACGGTCTTCTCGCGCGTGTTGATCAGCGTTGCCATGCCGACAACAAGCTTGATCCCAAGCGGTTCGGTCAGCGGCCCGACGGCCACGCGCAGCCCGTCAGGATTTTTCTCGTAGAGCCGCGGCCGATGCTCCAGATAACCGTCCTTCGACACCAGCGTGATCGACAGCGGCTCGCCGCATTCGCGCGCCACGTCTGCGGCATTGGCCGCCGCCCACAAGCCCGAATAACCGCTGCCCAGCACCAACACCCGGTGCGGCGTCTGAATGGCGGCGCCGTCATGTGCATTATCTTGCATCTTAGCTTGCGCTTTATCTTGCAGGCTATGTCCGTTGCCGTGGCTCACCATCGTGCGTGTCTCCAGAAATTGTTCGTTGTTCGCCCGCCGCCATGCGATTCATGGCAAGCAAGCGGCTCTATGACGAAACGACACGACGCCGATGCACCGCCCGATGAGGCAGGTCAGGACGACGACGCGCAACCTGACGAAAACCGCGTTGAGCCGCTTATATTGCGATCTTGATCTTTATTCAGACTAACTTCGTCTGAATTAGATAACTCCTAAAAATTCCGCCCGTCAAGACGAAGAAATTATTTTTATGCGCGCGCGAAAGTATCTCTTTTCAAATATTGCGACCGATCTGTCCGGCGCCGCCTTTCCAAAGCGCGAAACAGAAGCGCAAAACAGAAGAACAGGACAGACGCACAAATCGAATTTCATCAAGAAAAAAATGCCGGTGCATGAACGACAGGCCGCCGTCATGCCCGGATTCATCGACCGCCGTCCGAGACGGCAGGATCTATAGAAGCGCCGTCGCCGCCGTCACGCGAACGACCATCGCGCCGCGCGCCCAGGGAAACCTGGACTTCACTCGGTCGACGACTTCTCCGGACGTCGAAATGTGCGCGTTTCCCTCGATCAGGAAGCCCTGGCCGGGCTTCAGCCGGCCCGGCACCTTCTTGGAGGCAACCAGCAATTGCACGCGGCTATCGCTTTGCAGATTCTTTTCCGTCTCGTGATAGCGCGCAACCGGGAAGACGATCGTGTCGTCCCCGATGCCGAGTGCGCGCATATATTCGCCCCAGTTGCCGACGACATGCGGCCCGTCGTGGCCATTGGTCACGATCGTAACGAATTCTGTCTCGTTACAGACCTCCCTGCACTGCCCCTCGATTTTTGCCATGACCCATCCCTCCTTTGACCGGCGCTGATTAAAAGCCGGCGGGAAGAGCTAATCAATTTCAATATGCTCGTAATTCAATAGGCTCGCGAGGTGCGCGGATATATTGTCAGACGCCACCGCGATATCCGTTTCAGCGGATACCATCGCAACCGACAGACGGTGGCATTCAACGCTGGCGTGAGCCGCCGTGGCGAAGCCGCCGGCGAGCGTTCACTCGTTCAGATGCGCGGCAGGTTCAACTCCGCCACAATCTTCTTCCATTGCTCGACCTCACGGGCAATCACTGTGCCGAACGCGTCCGGCGCATCGATCGGCGCGAGCCCGACCGTCTCGATCTCGGTCTTGTACTTGTCGGATCTGGCGATCCGTACCAGCTCGCTCCGCAGGCGCTGCACGATGTCCGCCGGAACCCGCGCCGGCGCGACCAATCCGTACCAGCTCGTGAACCCAAAGCCAGGAAACGTCTCACCGACCGTTTCGAGGTCCGGAAGATAGCGGGCGCGTTTCTCGCCGAGGCAGAACAGCGGTTTGATCGCTCCGGCCCGGATGTGCTGGATCGCATCGCCGTAAGGCGACAGGCCGATATCGATCTTGCCGCCGATCACGTCGGTCATGGTCAGCGCCGAGCCGCGATACGGAATGATGGTGATGTCGATGCCGGTGACCTTCTTCAAATACTGGATTTGCGGCGGCGACTGCACGCCGCAGTTCACCGGAATGCCGGTCTTCTTCACATAGGCCATCAGTTCCTTGAGGCTGCTATAGGGCCGGTCCTTGTTGGCGACGATCAGCAGATCGGTGCCGGCCATCAGCGCCAACGGCACAAAGTCCCTCTGAATGTCGAAGCCGGGATCCTTGAAGATCGTCATGTTCTGCGCGAGCGGCGCAAGCGCGGCGAGCAGCGTGTAGCCGTCCGGTTCGGCACGCGACACCGCTTGCGCGGCGATATTGCCGGAAGCCCCGGTCTGGTTTTCGACCACCACCGGCTTGCCGAGCGCTTCCTGAAGGCTCCGCGCCGCGGCGCGTGCCATGAAATCGGTCGGCCCGCCGGCGGCCGCTCCCGACACGATCCTGACCTGGCGTGTCGGATAGCTTGTCTGCGCCGACCCGGCCGCAGGCAACAGCGATCCCACACCGGCAGCGGCGGCCACCTGCACGAAGCTACGGCGCGACAGTACGGTAGAACTCGACGGCATCACTCGCGACATGTCCTTCCTCCTGGTCCGATGAAATGGCTGCATGCACATGACGAAAGCGATCCGGGCACGGCAGGCCCGGATCGCCGGGATTCAGCTTCCGAGGATCACGCCCTTCGGTTGCCTGAAACAGAAATCCGCGATCTCGCCGGCGCGGGTGAACCACACTCTGTCCTTCTTCGGGTGGTTGACGCAGTGTAACAACGCCTTCTTGAACGGCCCGAAGCGGAACGGCTGGCCGATGATGAAGCCGTGCAGCGATATGCAGTACACCAGCGGCTCGCCGCGTTCGGACTGCTCGAGCAGCGTCTCGAACTGGTCGACCAGCATGTCGGCAAATTCGCGCCCGGTGTGATCGCGATTGATCACCGCACCGGCATCGTTGAGTTCGAGCGGATACGGGACCGATAAAATGTCGCCGGCGCGGGTGCGCATCCACATCGGCTGATCGTCGACCGGCCAGTCGAGCAGGTGCGTATAGCCGGCCTCCTTCAGCAGGTCCGGCGTCACCTTGGATTCGGCGGCGCCCGGCCCCATCCATCCGGTCGGCCGCACGCCGCAATATTTCTCGATGGTCGACGTCACGTCGTCGATCATGCGTTTCTCGTCGAGTTCCCAGTGCCCGGCCAGCGTTTCGGCATTGGTGCGGCCGTGGCCAAGAATATCGTCGCCGCGATCCCTGATGCGTTTGACGATGTCCGGATAGAGCCTCGCAACTTCGCTGTTGAGCAGGATCGACGCCGGTAGTTTGAGTTCGTCGAACAACTGGAACAGACGCCAGATGCCGATCCGGTTGCCGTAGTCGCGCCACGCGAAATTCCGCGTCGTCGGCGGTCCGCCGCGGTGCGTCGGGTCCATGCCCCGGCCGGTGAGAAACGCGAAATGCTCGACGTTGAGCGCGATATAGAACGCCAGCGTCTTGCCGCCGGGCCAGGCGTATGTCTTGCGGCTTTCGATCGAGGAATGGTCGTAGCGAGTGTGTCCCGGAATCATAAGGGCGCCTTTCTGACTGAGAGGAAGCACGGGCGGCGATCAGTGCGCCGCCTTGTCCTTCCGTTCGGGCATTTCGAGGAAGGAGAAGAACGTGTTGTAGAAACGGTCCTTGTTCAGGCTGAGATGAGTGATGTGGCCGGCACCAGCCATCACGGTGAACTGCTTGTCGTCGTTCGGCAGTTTGGCGAAAAACTTCAGCAGATCGTCCATGGTGGCGATGCCGTCGTGAGCACCACGCATGATCAGCACCGGCATCGGCAACTTCTCTGGCGCCACCACCGGCAGGATCGAGCACATATCGACGAAGGTGCCGGACGGCACGCTGTCGCCGTATGACATCTGCGCGTCGGCGACCGCCGTTGCCACGGCATCCTCGGAGGTGCCGGGCATGTCGCGGCTGAAGATTCCGACAAGGTTCTTGTATTCGAGCTTGCGGCGATTGGAGGCGCGGTATTCGGCCAGACCTTCCCTGCGCTTGGTCAGCGTCGGCGACCCTTCGCCGGTCCACACGAAGGCATCGAATATGATGCGGTGGATACGCTCCGGGTGCGCCTGCGCGAACGCGGCCGCCCGCAACGCACCCGAGGACTGACCGTAGAAGCTATATTTATCTTGGCCGGTTTCCTGCTTCAGGATCGGCAGCATCGCCTCGATGTCCGGCACCGCCATGGCGATGTTGGAATTGCTGCCGGTCTTGTCCGACCTGCCATAACCCTCGTGATCGATGGTCCAGACATCGAAGCCGCGCGCGGCGCAGATATCCATCATCGAATATTCCGATTCACGGCCGGGCACGCGCAGGTCGTAGCTCGGCAGCGCGCATAGCGACGAACCGTGGATCAGGACCAGCACCGGCTTGTTCTTCGGCGTGTCCTTGAACTTACGAAAGACGAAGAGCTTCACGTCGCCCTTCTTCGCCCAGAATTCCTGTCCGGTGATGTTGGAAGCCATCGTCACTCTCCTTTTTTCAATCGTTCTTCTGTCAGGGGTCGGCGCGCCGCCGCACGACCGCCTCGACGGTGCGCGCGACAGCGATGAGATGCAGGTCGTCGTTGGGCTTGCCGATGAGTTGCAGGCCGACCGGCAAGTCGCCCGGCATCTCGACGGGAACGGTAAGGCCGCACTGCCCGAAGAAATTGCCGGGCCGCGTCAGCCTGCCGGCGCGCAGGTTCCAGGCAGCGGACGCCTCGTAGCTGCTCACCTCGGCGGCGGCGGTCGCAACCAGCGGCGCGGTCGGATAGACCAGCGCATCGACGCCGGCCATCATTGCCGTGGCGCTTTCGGTGGCGCGGCGGTGGGACGCGCGCGCCGCTTCGATCTGCGCCGGCGTGATCGCGAACGCGGCCTCGATGCGCCCCCACGGTACGCGGTCGATACTTCCCTTGCCGGCCGCAAGACGCTCCCGGCCCATCGCCGCGACGAACTCGCCGAACAGCAACGTCGCGAAATCCGG
>Ga0182744_1001921_pt1 | contig 17771 bp, 15 predicted proteins | sample eDN3rd30CKraftMG_FD_128525 | JGI IMG/M metagenome (GOLD analysis project Ga0182744, IMG submission 128525) | Enriched Miracle-Growth compost microbial communities from Emeryville, California, USA - eDNA 3rd pass 30_C Kraft MG (version 2) (version 2) ...
AAATAGACCGGCTGGCCTCGGCGCGATGATCGACGGCGCCTATCGCTTCGATAGGAGCGCCCGATACCGGCGGCGGCAATATGTCCGAACTCCGTAGCTGAGGGCAGATATGCCGTCGGATTCATTGACTTTCGACTTGGAATAATTCCAAGAGTGAGGGCAATCCGGGTACGGGCCACGCGATCCTCGTGGAACCCGCATTCGGAGATTCAGCAACCATTCCCACGGAGGCGAACAGTGGCTCTCAAGGGCAGCAAGACCGAAAACAATCTCAAGGAAGCATTCGCCGGCGAATCGCAGGCGAACCGTCGCTACCTCTATTTCGCTCAAAAAGCCGACGTCGAAGGCTATAACGATGTGGCCGCGGTTTTCCGCTCCACCGCCGAAGGCGAGACCGGCCATGCCCACGGCCATCTCGAATTCCTCGAAGAGTGCGGCGATCCCGCCACCGGCCTGCCGATCGGCGCCACCAACCTGAACCTGGCCGCCGCCGTCGCCGGCGAGACGCACGAATACACCGACATGTATCCGGGCATGGCGCGCACGGCGCGCGAAGAAGGCCATGAAGAAATCGCCGACTGGTTCGAAACGCTGGCCAAGGCCGAGCGCTCGCATGCCGGCCGTTTCCAGCGCGCCCTCGACGAAATCAAGTAAGCTGAAAAAGCCTCACGGCTGCGGCCGGAGTTTCGACTCCGGCCGTCTTCGTCTGAACCTTGCATAAACAATTCCCGAGAAGGACAGGCATGAGCGAAGGCAGTCTCGAAGCGCCGACCCGGCATCCGCTGGACTGGCAGAACCCCGAGTTCTACGACGAGGAAAAGCTGGACGCTGAACTGCGCCGCGTCTTCGACATCTGCCACGGCTGCCGGCGCTGCTTCAATCTTTGCGACTCGTTTCCCCGGCTGTTCGACCTGGTCGATGCCGCGCCGTCCGAAGAGCTCGACACCGTCGCCAGCAGCGACTTCAAATCCGTCGTCGACGCCTGCACGCTCTGCGACCTGTGCTTCATGACGAAGTGCCCCTACGTCCCCCCTCACCCGTTCAATCTCGACTTTCCGCATCTGATGCTGCGCTATCGCGCCACCGATGTGCAGAAAGGCGAAGGCTCGTTCGTCGACAAGCAGTTGGCCGAGACCGACCGCAACGGCAAACTCGTCGGCCTGGTTGCGCCGATCGCGAATTTTGCAACGTCTATCGGCAACACGGTCTCGCGCAACATTCTCGAAAAGGTGGCCGGCCTCGATGCCAGAGCCGAATTGCCGAAATATTCGTCCTCGCCGCTGACGAGCCAGGCGCGCGCCTCCACGCCCGAGGTCAATCGCGAAGCGCCAGGCTTCGGTCGCAAGGCGGTGATCTACGCCACCTGTTTCAACAACTACAACGATCCGAACGTCGGCCTTGCCGCCCGCGCCGTACTGGCGCGCAACGGCGTCGAGACCGAGGTGGTGCATCCCCATTGCTGCGGCATGCCGATGCTCGAACAGGGACGCATCGGCGAAGTCGCCAAAGCGGCGAAGATCGTCGCCAAGGCCCTGAACGAATGGATCGACAAGGGCTATGATGTGATCGCGCTGGTGCCTTCCTGCGCGCTGATGCTGAAATTCGAATGGCCGCTGATCCTGCCCGGCGATGCGGACATCAAGAAGCTTTCGGTGGGCACCTTCGACCTGAGCGAATACATCGTCGATATCGCCAAGAAGAACGGCATCGCGCCGGGCATGGAGCCGATTGCGGGCGGCGTCTCGCTGCATATCGCCTGTCATTCGCGCGCCCAGAACATGGGCCAGAAGGCGACCGAGATGCTGAAGCTGCTGCCGCAGGCGGATGTGCAGGTGATGGAGCGCTGCTCCGGTCATGGCGGCGCCTGGGGTTTCAAGAAAGGCAATTTCGACGTGGCCAAGAAAGTCGGCCGGCCGGTCGCCCGCACGGCGGCCAACGGAGGCAAGGCCTATGTGACATCGGAATGCCCGCTGGCGGGCGTTCATATCTCGCAAGGCATCGACGCTTTGGGAACCGACAAACCGAAACCCGTGCTCGTCAAACATCCGATCCAGTTGATTGCCCGCGCCTACGGGATCGAAACCTAGGCGTTTGCGTTGTCTGGACGGCGTTTGTATTGAAGCTTTTCACGACCGCGTAACATTGGAACAGTTCCATGGCGACCAAGCACGAAATCACCAAGGCCGACATCCTGCCGCCGGCGGAATACGCAAAGGTGCGTTCTGAAACGCGCAAGCGCATCGCCGCGACCAAACGCAACCGGCGCGTCGACGTCGGCCCCAATGTGACGTTCTATTTCGAGAATTTCGAGACCATGTGGCTGCAGATCCACGAGATGCTGCACATCGAGCGGGGCGGCGACGAACAGCTTGTCGACGAGCTTGCCGCCTATAATCCGCTGGTGCCCAAGGGCAGCGAACTCGTTGCCACCTTCATGATCGAGATCGACGACCCCGAACGGCGCAAGCGCATCCTGATGCGCCTGGGCGGCATCGAGGAGATGGCGTTCATCAGCATCGGCGGCGAGAAGATCGCAGGCCGCCCCGAGGCCGACCAGGATCGCACGAGCGGCGAAGGCAAGGCCTCGTCTGTCCAGTTCGTCCACTTCCCCTTCACGCCCGCGCAGGTCGCGGCGTTCAAGACGCCCGGCACGCAGGTCATCGTCGGCCTCGGCCACGAGAACTACAATCACATGGCGGTGCTGCCGGAGATGACGCGGCTAGAGCTGTCGGGCGACTTCGACTGATCCGACACGGTGACAGCGGAAGGGCGGCGGCGTTCTAGATCGAAAGCCCATCCAGCATGGCAGCCAGAACGTCTCCCGTCGCAGAAGCCGCATGGCAGGCTCCCTCGACAGTACCTTGTGCTGCCTGGGTCATGAACTCAATCAAACTCTGGGAGATGAGTTCGCCCGCTCCTTCGGCGATCGTTTTACCAATGGCTGGTTTCTCGGCTTCAGCCTCAATGGCTGCTCTGGCCGCTTCGATCTGCGCATCAGTGATCACCGTATACCCCAGGTTAGATTCCGCGATCGACGAACCGCCTGCCTTCATCTCAACGTGTAAATTCGTCTTTTTCCTGTCGATCTGGGCCAGGACGGCGTCATACGCTGAACGATCATCAGGTTTTCCGGGACTTTATGAGTGGCAGGCCATAGTCCCTGACCGCCATAGCGCAGCGGCAAGTACGCCTTTTGGGGCAATATGGGCTTGCGCCGGGGCGCGTCTGTGCGCATGAGAACCCGATGTTGCAGATCGCCAACCTGACCTATCGCCTTGGGGCGCGGATGCTGTTCGACGGCGCCAGCGCCGTCCTGCCGGAACGCGCCCGTATCGGCTTCGTCGGCCGCAACGGCGCCGGCAAGACCACCCTGTTCCGGCTGATCGCCGACGAGATTTCACCCGAAAGCGGTACGATCACCCTGCCCCGGCACGCCCGGCTCGGCCGTGTCGAGCAGGAGGCGCCCGGCGGGCCGCAGCGGCTGGTCGATTTCGTGCTCGACGCCGACCTCGAGCGCGCTGCCCTGCTGGCGGAGGCGGAAACCGCCGCGGACGCCCATCGCATCGCCGACATCCAGACGCGGCTGGCCGATATCGGCGCCCATGCCGCGCCGTCGCGGGCGGCGGAAATTCTCGCCGGCCTCGGTTTCGATCATGATGCCCAGCAGCGGCCGCTGTCGGAATTCTCCGGCGGCTGGCGCATGCGCGTGGCGCTCGCCGCCGTGCTGTTCTCCCAGCCCGACCTGCTACTGCTCGACGAGCCGACCAACTATCTCGATCTCGAAGGCACGCTGTGGCTGGTCGACTATCTCGGCCGCTATCCCGCTACCATCATCGTCATCAGCCACGACCGCGACCTGCTCGACGCCGTCGCCGATCACATCTTGCATCTCGACCGCGCCAAGCTGACGCTCTGGCGCGGCAATTACACCAGTTTCGAGCGCCAGCGCCGCGAGCAGATGGCGATCCAGGCCAAGCACGTGAAGAAGCAGGACGAGCGCCGCAAGCACCTGCAGGCCTTCGTCGACCGTTTCCGCGCCCAGGCGACGAAGGCGCGGCAAGCCCAGTCGCGCCTCAAGATGCTCGAGAAGATGGAGCCTGTCTCAGCCACGGTCGAGCAGGATGTGCTGCCGTTCGACTTCCCCTCGCCCGCCAAGCCGCTGTCGCCGCCGATCGTGGCGATGGAAGGCGTCAGCGCCGGCTATGACGGACGCACGGTGCTGTCGCGGCTCAACCTGTCGATCTCCAACGACGACCGCATCGGCCTGCTCGGCGCCAACGGCAACGGCAAATCGACCTTCGCCAAGCTGGTCGCCGGCCGTCTCGACCCGATGAAGGGCGAGATCCGGCGCTCGTCGCGGCTCGATGTCGGTTTCTTCGCCCAGCATCAGATCGACGACCTTGAGGCAACCGGCACGGCCTATAGTCATATTGCGGCGCTGATGCAGGGCGCGACACAGGCGCAGATCCGCGCCCGGTGTGCGCGCATCGGCTTTCCCGGCGGCAAGGCCGAGACACGGGTGACGGAACTCTCGGGCGGCGAAAAGGCGCGCCTGCTGATGGGGCTTGCGACCTTCGGCGGCCCGCACCTGCTCATCATGGACGAACCGACCAACCATCTCGATATCGACAGCCGCGCCGCGCTGATCGAGGCCGTCAACGAATATGAGGGCGCGATCATCCTCGTTTCGCATGACCGCTATCTGCTGGAGGCCTGTGCCGACCGGCTGTGGCTTGTCGACGGTGGCACGGTCTCGACCTTCGATGGCGATATGGACGATTATGTTCGTTACGTGCTGAGCAAGGCGCGCGGCGAGCCGGCCAAAATGCCGGACCCGGACAAGCGCGATGCGCAGGAGGCCAGGCAAGAGGCAAAGCGGGATACGCCACGCTCGCGCAAGGACGCGCAGCCGCTGAAGAAGCGCATCGAGGCGGCCGAGCAGAAGATGCGCAAGTTCGAGGACCTGCTGCAACGCATCGACACGATCCTTGCGGCGCCCGACGCCTTCTCGCGCGACCACGCCAAGGCGGCGGAACTGGCGCGGCAACGGTCGGAACTCAAGGATGCGCTGGCGGCCACCGAAGAGGAGTGGCTGACGCTTTCCGCTGAACTGGAAACCGCCCAGGCATAGGCTCGGTTCAACCCCGGCGCATGGCTGACAGCACGGTAAGCACGACCACACTCATGGCCAGGGCGATGACAGCCAGTATCCATTCGGTGGTGACATAGCCGACCGCGTCGATGAGATGAGCGATCGGATACGGCGTCGCATAGAGCCCGAGATAGAAGGCTGAAATATTGACCGCCTGCGGGCCGGAGCGCTCCTCCGGCTCAATCCCCTCGACGACCCAGGCAGCAACGACAGGCAGCATGATGCTGTTGCCGACGCCATAGGCGACGGCGCCCAGGATCATTGTCGGTGCTGCGCCGGCGAATGCGATCAGCGCGAAGCCGAGCCCATAGATGACGAGGCTCGCCACCACCAGCATGGGCAGTGCGACGGCGGCGAGCACGCGCATGGCGGCAAAGCGCATCGCCACCAAAGCGATCGACGAGGGAATGAAAAAGGCGGTCAGCGCGATGGCGCGCTCGTGCAGGTCGGCGGCGAGATAGCTGGTCGAATAACCGTAGAGCATGCCGCCGATGGCGATCGTCGCATAGGGAAGCTGCAGGCGCGCCTGCAGTCCGGCGCCCAGGTTGAGGCCGCCGGCATTGCCCGGCCTCGCAGCGGCACGCAGGCCATAGGTCAGGAGAATGGCGATCGCCGAAGGCGCGGCTGCTTCCATGAACAAGGCGACATAGCCGAAGCGTTCCAGGGTCCATGCGCCGATCGGCGGCGCCACCGCCGCCAGCGGGATTGCGGCCGAGAACACCGTCACGAAATAGACGAAGCGTTTTCGGTTGATGCGGCTTTGCGAATAGACCATGGCCGCCGGGAGAAACATGCCGACGCCGGCGCCCTGCACCAGACGCGAGATGAGGGCCAGCCAGAAGTTGTCGCGGGTCAGGGCGAAACTGCCCATGCCGATCATGGTCAGAAAGATCGCCATCCGCACCGTCGGCAATACGCCGTAGCGAGCGCAGGCGGCGCTCGACAACAGCGCCGAAAGGATGGCTGGAACAGCGAACAGGCCGAGCAGCAGGCCCGTGTCGGTCAGCGAATGACCGGAGCGCTCGAACACGATCGCCAGCAGCGACGAATAATTATTGGTGAAGGAGAACAGGAATCCGACGATGCACGCGATAAAGAATTCAGTGCGGCCGCGCCGGTCGATGAAGCCCGCGGCTGCGGCGGCCTCATCGGCATTCAAAGCATTCAACGTCCCGCTTCCTCCAAAAAAGCTTTGGGCTTTACGCCTTCTTATCCCATCCGCCGGTCTCGCCCTGCTGCCAGTAGGACACGCCGAAGCCGGCCTCTTTTAATCGTTTCCAGTTGGCGCGCGCCGCCTGGAGCTGATCGTCGTCGTTACCGTCGAACAGGATCAGCACGCGCTCGTATTCGCCATCGGGGGTCAGCGCCGACGTATCGGCGCCATGAACAAGAAAGCGCGCCTGCGCGCCGTTAGGGTTTTCCGATCCCGCGGTCAGATAGACCGGAGTCATCTCGCTGTCGCCGTCGCGCGCCGTGCCGTGGGCGAGAAAACTCTCGTCCGAATAGGTCCAGAGAAGATCGTCCAGCGCTGCCAGGCGTTCCTCGGCCCCGGTTTGCACGACGCCGCGCCAGCCGCGCTGCACGGTCTTCTCCAGAAGAACCGGCAGCACCCGCTCGAGCGGCTGCATGGTGAGATGATAGAACCAGACTTCGGTCACTGCGGCAGCCTATTGCTTGGCATTCGGTTCCGACGACGTCAGAACAGGGCCATAGTTCGGTCCAACCGGCTATTCGTATGGCAGGACGATGAAGGTCCTGTCAGTCTTGGTCCACATCATCGCCAGATCGCCGGCCGCTCCCGCGTGGCGCTCGACCTTGCCGGCGACGAACACATCGCCGCGCTCTTGCGAGGCGCGCAAGTATTCAGCGGCCTCACCTGCCATTGAGAGAAGCACCTGGCTTGCCCGCGTTCTTGGCCATTTCATCGCCGCCAGGATGCCCGCCTGCTGGATGCGGAAGAAAGCGTCGCGGGTCGCAGGGTCCGATGGCATTTGAATCTGCGTTTCAAACCGCACGAAGCGCTGACCGTCACACACCAGCCGCCCGTCGACACGCGAGGACGTCGTCAGTTCGCGCGTCTCTCCCGAGCCTCCACCGATGACGACCGAGCGCGTGAATTGCGGCTTGAGTTCGGGAACGGCGTGCGCGAAAGCGTCCTGAAAATCCGAACAACTTGCCGGAGCGGCCTGCGCGCCCGCAACCGCTAAAAGTGCCGCGGCAACGACAAACAGGCGCGTGCGAGACTTCGAAAGGCTTTTATCTGGACGCATTTTCTTCACGCGAACCGGCGTCCACTTCGCTTGAAAATGCTTCGGCAACATGTCGGCTAACTTTCGTAATGATTGGCGACCAGGCGGTCGAGCAGGCGCACGCCCCAGCCCGATCCCCAGCTCTGGTTGATCTCGCTCGACGGCGAGGCCATGCCGGTGCCGGCGATGTCGAGATGCACCCAGGGCGTCTTATTGACGAACCGCTGCAGGAACTGCGCCGCCGTGATCGAGCCGGCAAAGCGGCCGCCGATGTTTTTCATATCGGCAAACTTCGAATCCAGCATCTTGTCGTAGGCCGGCCCCAGCGGCATGCGCCAGACCTTTTCGCCGGTCTGCGTCCCGGCGGCGGTGACGCGCATGCTGAGTTCATCGTTGTTGGAGAACAGGCCGGCATGCTCGTTGCCGAGCGACACCAGGATCGCCCCCGTCAGGGTGGCGAGATTGATCATGAACTGCGGCTTGTACTTGTCCTGGATGTACCAGAGCACATCGGCGAGCACGAGGCGACCCTCGGCATCGGTGTTGATGACTTCCACCGTCTGGCCCGACATGGTCGTGACGATATCGCCCGGACGCTGGGCGTTGCCGTCGGGCATGTTCTCGACGATGCCGATGGCGCCGATGGCGTTGATTTTCGCCTTGCGCGCCGCCAGCGCATGCATGAGGCCGACGACACAGGCTGCGCCCGCCATATCGCCCTTCATGTCTTCCATGCCGGCCGCCGGTTTGATGGAAATGCCGCCGGTGTCGAAGGTCACGCCCTTGCCGATGAAAGATACCGGCTTCGCTTTGGCGTTTTTCGCGCCGTTCCAGCGCATGACGACCAGACGGCTGTCGCGCGAAGAGCCCTGCCCGACGCCGAGCAAGGTGTTCATGCCGAGTTTCTTCATCGCCTTGACGTCGAGTACATCGACTTGGACGCCGAGCTTCTTCAACTGTTGCGCCCGCTTGGCGAATTCTTCCGGATAAAGAACGTTGGCAGGTTCGTTGACGAGGTCACGCGCGATCACGACGCCGCTGGCAATCGCCTCACGGGCGACCGCCTCGCGCTTGGCTTCCACAACCTGAATGACACCGATGCGGACCGACAGCGCGTCGTCCTTCTTGGCCTCGTCATCGGGCTTTTTGGTTTTATAGATCTCGAAACGATAGGCGCGCAGCCGCATCCCGAGCAGAAAATCGGCCGCGGCGTCCGCATCCGCGGCCTCCGGCGGATCGAAACAGACATGGACGGTGCCCTTGGTCAGTTTGCCCATGACATAGCCGCCCAGCGCCGCATAATCGAACGGCTGAGCATCGCCGGATTTGGTCTCGTCGGACTTCGCATCCTTTTTGGCGGCGGTTCCGATCACCAGCAGCCGGTCGGCCGTTATGCCCGCGGGCGCCAGGATATCCAGGCTCGACAACCGGGCGCCCTTGAAGCCGGCGGTTTTGGCGGCGCGCCTGACCACCTCCTCGGCCGATCCCAGTGCAGCCGCCGTCGGCCCGGAGAATTTCAGCTCATCGCCGGCAAACACAACGAGTGTCACTGGCTCCCCATGCGCCGCACGGGCGACTGCGGACTTGCCGCGCGCCGCCGCCTTGGATGCGGCTTTGGCAGGCGAGACATCGGAAAGGGAGACGAATTCGATCGTTACCGTGCGCGGCATAGGTTCCTCGCGATTGGCCCACGTCGACTGCGGTCGCAGGCGCGTGTCGGCGATATCAATTTGAGCGGCAAATACATTGGCAAGAACATGGCGATGTCCAACGGAAGGTGCAACCGCCCCAGGCGGGATCGCATCCTCCGTTCCTGCCTGTAGCGCAAGCCTGCAGCAAATGAAATGCGCAGGCTGCAGTCCTCCCCCGATTTGCTGCCTGCGTATCTGCGGCGCTACAATCATTTGTCGGGCGAGGCTACTCATCCTCGCCGCCACCACCCGCGGGGGAAACGTGATCAAGGAATTGCAGGTTTCGGACAGCTTTTTCGACGGCTTTCGCATGTTCGATGTCACCACCGGGGAGGCGACCATCCGCTGCCGCGTCGGCGGTTCGGGGCCGCCGCTGCTGCTGCTGCACGGTTCGCCGCAGACCCATGTGATGTGGCACCGTGTGGCGCCGCTGCTGGCCGACCGGTTTACGATTGTCGCCGCCGACCTGCGCGGCTATGGCGACAGTTCCAAACCCGCCAGCACCCCTGACCACGAGCCCTATACCAAGCGTGCCATGGCCAGGGACATGGCCGAGGTTATGACACAGCTCGGCTATCCGACGTTCAAGCTGGCCGGCCACGACCGTGGCGGCCGGGTCGCCCATCGGCTGGCCCTCGATCATGCCGAGCGGGTCGAGAAGGTCGCCGTCCTCGATATCGCCCCGACGCGGGAAATGTACGCCCATACGACCGATGCCTTCGCCCGCGCCTACTGGCACTGGTTCTTCCTGATTCTACCAGAACCCTTCCCCGAACGGATGATCCTGGCCGACCCGGAGGCCTATTTCAGCCGCAAGAGCTATGCGAAGCCGATTCCCACTCCGTTCACGCCCGAGGCGCGCGCCGAGTACCTGCGCTGCTTCCGCGATCCGGCCATGGTGCATGCCTCATGCGAGGATTACCGCGCCGCCGCGACCACGGACATCGACCATGACAATGCCGACGGCGGCAAGATGGTCGAAGCGCCGCTGCTGGTCCTCTGGGGCAAGAACGGCGCAATCGAGACCTGTTTCGATCCGCTGGCGCTGTGGCGGCTTCGTGCCCGCCAGGTCGAGGGCCATTCGCTGCCGGGTGGGCACTATCTGGCCGAGCAGGTGCCGCAGGAGACTGCCGACAGTCTGGGGCGGTTTTTCGCCGCCTGAATGCAGCGGATACAACAATTTGTGTGGCGATTTCGCCTCACTGCCGCCGCAGACGCTCCCATACTCAGGTGAATCGCGGCTTCCGCTTGACGAGCCGATCCAGGAACAACTACGCCTGCTCGAGATTAGGTTGCCAGGATCGGCATGAGCATTATCGAACGCTATATTCTGCGCAATTGCGCCCTGGCCTTTCTGGCCGGCCTGGGGCTTTTGACTTCGGTGATCTGGATTTCGCAGGCCTTGCGCGAAGTCGACCTGGTGGCGTCCAAAGGCCAGACTCTGGCGATTTTCTTCATTATTACAGGGCTGACGATCCCCTCGCTGGTCGCGATCATCGCGCCGCTGGCGCTGTTTGCGGCGATTCTCTACACGCTGAACAAGCTCAATGCCGACAGCGAACTGATCGTCATGAGCGCCGCCGGCCTGTCGCCATGGCGGCTGCTGCGGCCGTTCGCCATCGTCTCTCTGGCGGTGCTGATTCTGGTCTCATGGATGTCGATCTGGGCGATGCCGTCGAGCTTTCGTGGCATTCGCGACATGCTGAGCAAGGTGCGCGCCGATTTCGTGACGTTCCTGGTGCGCGAAGGCCAGTTCGTACCGCTGACCAACGGCATCGTGTTCCATTATCGCGAGCGCGGCCCCAACGGCTCCCTGCTCGGCATTTTCATCCAGGACCGCAGCGATCCTGACGTCATTAACACCTATATCGCCGAATCGGGCTCGACCGTCGAAGTCGACGGCCGAAATTTCCTGACCTTGAGCAAGGCCTTCGTGCAGCGCCAGACCAAGAACGACAAGGATCCGGCGATGGTTTCCTTCGAAAGCTACGCGCTCGATCTCGCCCAGTTCACCGCCAAGGAAGACGGCATCGTCCTGAAGCCGCGCGAGCGTTCGACGCTCGACCTGATCACACTCGATCCAAAGACCGCCGATATCTATACCCGGACGTACTACGGCCGTTTCCGGGCTGAATTGCACGACCGTTTCAGCGGTCCGCTTTATGTTCTGACCTTCGCTATGATCGCGTTCCTGGCGCTGGGCCAGGCGCGGACCACGCGGCAAGGCCGCGGAACCGCCATTGCCGTTGCCATCATCTCGGTGCTGGCGATCCGGCTGGCCGGCTTCAGCGCCTCCGCCCTGTTCCAACGCTCGGACTGGGCGATCGTTCTGGTCTACGGCATTCCGCTTAGCGCGTTCGCGCTGGCGGCCTTCCTCACGTTTCGCCGTTCCGGCTCCGAAATTCCGACGCCGCGCCAGGCGGCGCGGCGTAGTCAGGTCATCCAGGGAACAGCACAATGATGCTGTTCTCGACGCTTGGGCTGTATTTGTCGCGGCGGTTCCTCAAGACCATTTTCTTCGTCTTCCTGGCTCTCTTCGTCATCATTTACATTGCCGACTTCGTGGAAATGCTGCGGCGCGGCAGCGATGCGCCCGGGGTGTCGTCGGCATTCCTCGCCTTCCTCACCCTGCTGCGCGTGCCCTCGATTGCCGAGCAGGTCCTGCCCTTCGCTGTGCTCGGCGGAACCATGATCGCCTTCGTCGCCCTGTCGCGCCGGCTGGAGTTGGTCGTTGTCCGGTCTGCCGGCGTGTCGGTCTGGCAGTTTCTGACGCCGCCGACGCTGATCGTGCTGCTGCTCGGGATCCTGTCGGTCGTGCTCTACAATCCCCTCGCCGCCGACCTGAAACAGCGGGCGGACGGCATCGAAACACGCATTTTCGGCAAGACCGCCCGGGCCGACGCCGACACGAGCCTGTGGATCCGCCAACGCAGCATCGACGGGCAGGCCATCGTGCGGGCCGAACGCTCCAGCGACGGCGGCCAGGAACTGGGCGCCGTCACCGCCTTCGTCTACGATCAGGATGGGCGGTTCATGGAACGGGTCGAGGCGGCGCGCGCGACCCTCCTGCCGGGCTTCTGGACGATGACGGATGCCCGAATCACGGCTCCCGGGGAGGAGCCGCAGGTGGTCGGCACCTACCTTCTGGCGACGAATCTGACGCCCGAGCAGGTCACCCAGTCTTTCGTGGCCCCGGCCTCGGTGCCGTTCTGGGATCTGGCCGATATCAGCGCCAAAACCGAGGCCGCAGGGCTCGACGCCAGCGGCTACAGGCTGCAATTCCAGTCGCTTTTGGCCCGGCCGCTGCTGCTCGTCGCCATGGTTTTTATTGCGGCTTCCTTTTCCTTAAGATTCTTCAGGTTTGGTGGAGTTTCCCGAATGGTTTCAGGTGGCGTCGCCTCAGGCTTCGTGCTTTATGTGGCGACGAAACTTGCATCAGATTTGGGCGGTGCGGGCGTACTGAGCGCGCCCGTCGCGGCCTGGTTGCCAGCCGTAGTCGGGAGCATGTTGGGAATACTCGTACTTTTGTACCAGGAGGATGGTTAATGGGGCGGCGTTGGGGCCCCGAGCATGTTGAGACCCGCCGTTCCGCACGAGGAATGGCGGCGGTGAAGCATGTCCTGCTGGCATTCTGCACGATTTTAGCGGTTTCCGGGCTCGCCGGAGCCCTGCCCGCTGCCGCCCAGACCCTGAACGACAAGCTGACACAGCGCGTGCAGACCCCGAGCGGCAAGACCGACCGGCTGCTCGTCGACGCCAACGAGCTGAGCTACGACCGCGACAAGAACACGATCGGCGCGCGCGGCAACGTCCAGCTCTACTACCAGGGCCGGATTCTGCAGGCTGATCGCGTCACCTACAACCGCAACACCAACCGGGTGTTCGCGGAAGGCAATGCCAAGATGACCGAACGGGACGGCACGGTTTCCTATGCCTCCCGCTTCGAGCTGACCGACGATTTCAAGGACGGCTTCATCGACAGCCTGCGGGCCGACACGGCCGACAAGACCCATTTCACCGCAGCCCGGGCGGAACGCACCGCCGGCGAGCAGACCGTCTTCACCAACGGCACCTATACGGCGTGCGAACCCTGCAGGAACGACGCGACCAAGCCGCCGTTCTGGCAGATCCGCGCCAAACGGATCATCCACAATAATTCCGAACAGATGATCTATTACGAGGATGCGACGCTGGAACTGTACGGACATCCCGTCGCCTGGCTGCCGTATTTCTCGACACCCGATCCGAGCGTCGAGCGCAAGAGCGGCATTCTCGCACCGACCTATGTGTACCGTTCCTATATCGGCGCCGGTGTCGGCATCCCGATCTATTGGGCGATCGATCCGACCTACGATCTGACGGTGACGCCGACCTTTCTGACCAAGCAGGGCCTGCTCGCCGATGCCACGTGGCGCCAGCAGTTCGTCAACGGCTCGTATCAGATCCGCGGTGTCGGCATCTTCCAGAACGACCCGGACGCTTTCCTCGCATTCCCCTACGGCCCCGGCAACCGTCGCACGCGCGGCCAGCTCGAATCGAAGGGCGAGTTCTTCATCAATGACAAATGGCGCTTCGGCTGGGACGCGACCCTGCTCAGCGACCGCTGGTTCCTGCAGCATTACGCCATGCCGACCACCTCGCTGGCGGCGAATTATTTCCAGGAAGCGAACTCATCGATCTATTTCACCGGCAAGGGTGATCGCGGTTATTTCGACCTGCGCGGCTTCTATTTCCAGGGCCTCGGCCGCTCGGACATCCAGGCGCAGCAGCCGGTCGTAGGACCCGTCCTCGACTACAATAAGACCATCGATATCAAGCCCGAGAACAGCGGCGGCATCGGCGGCCAGTTCGAGATCGATTTCAACTTCACCAAGATGTCGCGCGAACTGGCATCCTACGAGGCGATCGGCGCGACGCGCCTGGACCGCGCGTATGGATTGTATAACGTCTGCGAAACAGCGGCAGGCGTGCCGATCTACAAGCCGGGAAGCTGTCTGCTGCGTGGCTTCGGCGGCGATTACGCGCGCGCCACGCTCAACCTGTCCTGGAAGCGCAAGTTCATCGATCCGCTCGGGCAGGTTTGGACGCCGTTCGTTTTCGCCCACGTCAATGCGACCTGGGCCAGTGCCAACCTCACCAATACGACCGGCTGGTCCAATCCCCTCTGTGGCAATCCGCCCTGCACGTCCGTCATCAGCAATGCCAGCCAGAGCAATTTCTTCGGACCGAACCGGGAAAGCGGTGCCGCCAGCGTCATGCCCGGCGTCGGCCTCGAATACCGCTACCCGTTCCTGGCTTCGACCAGCGTCGCCAACATGGTGTTCGAGCCGATCGTCCAGGTGATCAGCCGGCCGAACGAAAACAGCCGCAACCAGTTCATCAACGAGGATGCCCAGAGCCTCGTCTTCGACGATTCGAACCTGTTCGACTGGTCGAAATATTCCGGCTACGACCGTTTCGAAGGCGGCACGCGGACCAATTACGGCGCCCAGTTCACGGCCAACTTCCACAAGGGCGGCTACGTCAACGTGATGGTGGGCCAGTCGCGCCAGCTTGCCGGCGTCAACTCCTATGCCACGGCTGATGCGGCCAATATCGGCCTGAGTTCGGGTCTTGATTCGCGCGCCTCGGACTACGTGGCGCGCGCCACGTTTGCGCCCAACTCGATGTTCAACTTCGTCGCCAAGGGCCGGTTCGATGAAAAGAACTTCACCGTGCGCCGCCTCGACCTGATGGCTAACGCCAACCTCGGCCGTCTCGAAGCCAGCGTGCAATATGCGCGTTACGATGCCCAGCCCCTGCTCGGCTACAACGTGCGCCGCGAGGGCTTGGCCGCCAACGGCAAATTCAAGTTCGATGACAATTACTTCGCCACCGGCAGCGTGATTTTCGACCTGTCGCGCCATCTCTACAACAGCGGCAACACCGGCGGTGTGGTCATCGGTTCGGCGCCGCTGTTTTCGATCGCCGGATTGGGTGCTGGCATCGGCTATTCCGACGAATGCACCACCATCATGCTCAATTATACCTCAATTTATCGAGACAATGGCTTGCTGACGCCGACCCGTAACCAGACAATCATGCTGCAATTGCAATTGCGCACTGTCGGCGACACCAGCTTTAAATCGTCACTCGGCGATGTCCGCGTGCAAGATGGTCTCAGCAGCGCCGCATTGCGCTGATTCGGAATTAACGGGAGCCGATATGTTTTTTGCACTGACCACGGCCCGTTTCGGCTTTTCCAGAAGCGTGCTTCTGGCAGCCGGCCTGTTGACATCCCTGCCCTTCATCGAAGTTCCCGCGGCTCACGCCCAATCACTCGTGGCGACCGTCAACGACAGTCCCATCACCAATCGCGACGTCGACCAGCGCGCCCGTCTGCTGCGGGTGCTGCACAAGAGCACCTCGCATGATGCGGTCATGGAGAGCATCTACGAGTCGCGGCTGAAGCTTGCCGAAACCTCGAAATATTCGCTGAAGCCCGGCGAGCAGGACGCCGTCAACGAGATCGCCCGCGTGGCGACGGAAATGAAAGTCAAGCCGCAGGCATTGTACGCCTCGATTCAGGGATCTAAGCTCGACAAGGCCGCGTGGGTCGAATACTTCGGCGCATTGAGCGCGTGGCGGATGCTCGTCGGCGCACTCAACAAGAATGTCAGCGTCAGCGAGACCGAAGTCCGCGCCGAAGTGGCCAAGCAGGGAAGCAAGGCGTCGAACGAGTACAGGCTGCGCCAGGTGATCTTCATCGTACCGACGAACGCCTCCGGCGCCGTCATCCAGAGTCGCGCGCAGCAGGCCGAACAATTGCGCAGCCGCTTCTCCGATTGCCAGGCCGGTTTGCAGCTCGCCCGCGGGATGAGCGAAGTCGTCGTCAAAGGGCAGACCAGCCGGACGGCAGGAAGCCTGTCTCCTGAAATGATCGAACTGCTGGAGAAGACGCCGACCGGACACCTGACGCCACCGCAGCGCGGCGCGCAAGGCATCGAGATGATCGCAGTGTGCGGCAAATCCGATGCCGGCAGCGAATCGGGCATCGCCGAGAACATCCGCCAGACGATTTTGGGCAAGCGGCTAGAGGAAGCCGGCGAGAAGCTCTACAAGCCGCTGCGCGACCGCGCGATCATCGTGCAAAGGCACTAGTCCATGACAACGGCCCAACGATCGTCCTCTTCGCCGGCGGCGATGACAATGGGCGATCCGTCGGGCATCGGTCCCGAGATCGCTCTTAAGGCCTGGGGCGAACGGCACAGGCAATCGCTATCGCCATTCTTCGTGCTGGCTGATCCGGCACATCTGACCCGTCTCGCCAAAACACTCCGGCTCGATGTCCCGGTGCGAGCCTGTGAACCGGAGGAAGCGACGCAAATCTTTGCAACCGCGCTACCGGTGGTTGCGCTGTCAGAGCCGGTTGTCGGAATGCCCGGCAAGCCCGACGCCGCCGATGCCGCGCTCACCATCGAGTCGATCATGCGCGCCGTCGAACTCGTGCATGCTGGTGCTGCCGCCGCCGTCGTCACCAATCCAATTTCCAAGGACAATTTGTACAAGGCCGGGTTCAAACATCCGGGCCATACCGAATTCCTCGGCGAACTGGCAGAGCGCCTGTTCCACACGCCCGCGACGCCGGTGATGATGCTGTGGTCGCCCGCGCTTGCCGTGGTGCCCGTGACGATCCATATCGCGCTCGCCCAGGTGTTCGCCCAGCTCTCGGCCGCGCGTGTGGTCGAAACGGCGCGCATCGTGGCGCACGATCTGAAGACGCGGTTCGGGATCGCCAATCCGAGGCTGGCGATCGCAGGCCTCAACCCGCATGCGGGCGAGAACGGCGCGATGGGCCGCGAAGACATCGACATCCTGCAGCCCGCGGTGGCTGCCCTGGTCAGCGAAGGCATCGCCGCTTCCGGCCCCCATCCTGCCGACACCCTGTTCCACGCGGCCGCACGGGCGCGCTATGACGCCGCCATCTGCATGTATCACGATCAGGCCCTGATCCCGATCAAGACGCTTGCCTTCGACAGCGCCGTCAACGTGACGCTCGGATTGCCGTTCGTTCGCACCTCGCCCGATCACGGCACCGCCTATGACATTGCGGGCACCGGCACGGCCAGCGCGGCAAGCCTGATCGCCGCGCTGCAGCTTGCCGCGCGCATCGTCCCCGCCACCGCGGACGCGGCCGCGTGAGCGCTATCGACGATTTACCGCCGCTCCGCGACATCGTCCGAACCTACGATCTCGTCGCACGCAAATCACTGGGACAGAACTTCCTGTTCGATCTCAATCTGACATCGCGCATCGCGCGTGCCGCCGGCAATCTGGAACAGACGACGGTGATCGAGGTCGGCCCCGGGCCCGGCGGACTGACGCGCGCGCTGCTTGCCAATGGCGCCGCGAAGGTTGTCGCCATCGAACGCGACGAGCGCTGCCTCGCAGCGCTCGCTGAAATCGCGGCGCGCTATCCTGGCCGTCTTGAGATCATCGCCGGCGATGCGCTGGCCATCGATTATGCGGCGCTGGCGCGCGACCACGCAGACCTCCACATCCCTGGGCGCGACATCCGCATCGTCGCCAACCTGCCCTACAATATCGCGACGCCGCTGCTGACCGGCTGGATCGAAGGCAAAAACTGGCCGCCGTTCTGGAGCCGGCTGGTGCTGATGTTCCAGCGCGAAGTAGCGGAAC
>Ga0182744_1001922_pt1 | contig 17768 bp, 17 predicted proteins | sample eDN3rd30CKraftMG_FD_128525 | JGI IMG/M metagenome (GOLD analysis project Ga0182744, IMG submission 128525) | Enriched Miracle-Growth compost microbial communities from Emeryville, California, USA - eDNA 3rd pass 30_C Kraft MG (version 2) (version 2) ...
ATTGCGCGTCATCATGCGCGCGACGATGAGGCCCGGTCCCGCGGCATCCGCCACCGAACTGCCGCTCATGCCCGAGAAGATCAGGTTCGAGACGATGTTGACGTGGGCAAGGCCGCCGCGAAACCGCCCGACCAGGGCCTGCGCCAACAGCAGAAGTCGCTCCAGCACACCGCTCGCATTCATCAGATTGGCAACGAAGATGAACAGCGGGACCGCCAGCAGCAGGTAGTTGTTGTAGAGCCCGTTCATCGTCTGGTCGACGACGAGGCCGGGGTCCTGATGAGTCACCGCCAGATAGGCAAACCCGGCCGCGAGCATCGCCAGCCCCATCGGCGCACCCAGTATGGCACCGGCAAGAAATACCGCCGCCAGAACCCACAATCCTAAACTCATGTCATGCCCATCATCATATGGCGGTGCCGCGCTTACAGCGTTTTCCGATCCACCGGATCGGAAAGACGCGTCCTTTAAAGAGAGCATTTTCTTCACGCGAACCGGCGTCCACTTCGCTTGAAAATGCTCTAGAGCCGATTACGCCAGTCGCTGCGGCCGAGATCGACGAGACGCAGCGCCCAGCGCACCAGCGTCGCAGCCAGGAAAATCCCGAAGCAGAAATAAACGATATCGAGCCGCCACAGCAGAACCGGTGTCCGCTCGCGCCAGAGAAAGAGAATGTAGCCGAACGACGCCGGCAGCGACCAGGCGATGATGCTGCCCAGCAGCAGGATGCGCAGCACCGCGACGATGCGGCGACCCTGCGGCGGCAGGTTTCGATCCACCAGATCGAAGCAGATCTGCCGCCGGTCCTCGACCAGGAAGGCATTGGCGAGAAAGATGATCCAGATGAACAGCACGACGGTCACTTCATCCGCCCATGCCACCGCATCGCCAGCCGTATGACGCACGAGAACCTTGTACAGGAACACGGCGAAGACGATGACGAACAGCAGATTGCAGATGATCTCGATGAGGCGCTGCGCGCCGCGGATGGCTTTCCGCCATCCGCTGTCACCGGCAGGATCGTCCGCCGTGTTTCCAGACTCTGTCACGACAGGTCTACTGCGTTTCGGCGACGCGCTTCAGCAAGGCGGCGTTCCAGTGCTTGGCCAGATCGGAGCCGGCGTAGGATGTGTCTGCCAGGGCGCGGAACGGCGCGAGATCGACCGCATCGACCGACAGGCCTTTGGCCTTCAGCGCATTGACGATGTCGGCTTCGTCCTTGAGGCGGCCTTCGTCGTTTTCATGCGCAGCGGCGACAGCGGCTGCACTGACCGCCTTTTTCTGATCGGGCGTCAGCTTCTCCCAGAACGGCTTGGCGATGGCAAAGAACACCGGCTGCACGAGATGCGACGTCAACACGACCTGCTGCGTGACTTCATAGAGCTTGGCAGCATTGAGAATGGACAGCGGGTTTTCCTGGCCGTCGATGGTGCCTGTCTTGAGCGCCAGATAGACCTCGGGCATGCCGAGCGGAACCGGGCTAACGCCAAGCGTGCGCCCGAGCAGCAACCATTCGGGTCCGGCCGGCATGCGCATCTTCACGCCGCTAAGATCGGCTGGCGTTTTGACATTGCGCTTCTGGCGCAGGTTGACCTGACGCGTGCCGAGATAGGCGGTAGCGAGGATCTCGATGCCCATCTTGTCCGAGACCGCCTTGCGATATTCGGCGCCGATCGGCCCGTCGAAGACATGGCGCATATGGGCATAATCGCGGAACAGGTAGGCGCGGTTGAACAGGCCCCATTCGGGAAGCTGCTGAGCCACCTCGAACGTCGTCATCGTGCTCATTTCAAGATTGCCGCGCTGCAGGGCCGGCACCTCCGTCCCCTGCCGGAACAGGCTGGACGCGGGATAAGCCTCCGCCACGACGCCGACCTTGGCTGAGGCAATCGACGCCTTGAAGGTCTCGAGCGACTTGGCCAGGAAATCGGACGGCGGCGCGGCACAGGAAATCCGCAAGGTGACATCGGCGGCAGCGGCCGGATTCAGCGACACAAAGCCGGCGACGAGACCCATCGCCAAAATACCTAAGGATTTTACAAACATGCTGCGCCTCCTCCGCGAAATGCGGCCGTTCGGGCAAGCAAAGGGCTTGCCATAAACTGAGGCTAGTTTTATAAAATATATAAATCAATATAAAATATTGGGCCTCCATGAACTTTCCAGTCGATCTCGAACCAGCCGATGAAGCGCTGTCGCTGACGGAACGCGCCTATCAGCGCCTGCGCTTGGGGATTCTCAGCGGGGACCTGCCGTCGGGAACCCGTCTGCGCGCCGCCGATCTCCAGGATCGCTTCGGTCTCGGACTGACCCCGATCCGCGAGGCCTTGATGCGCCTCACCAGTGAAGGCCTTGTCGACGCGGAGGCGCATCGCGGCTCGCGCGTCAGCAGCGCATCGCTGAAAGCCTTTGCCGATCTCATGGATGCGCGCCAGGAAATCGAGGCGACCTGCCTGCGGCGGGCGATCGCCCGCGGCGACGCCGCATGGGAAGCCGAGATCGTCGCCGCCATGCATCTCCTGATCAGGACGCCTCTACCCGACGACGCCAGCAATCGCACGGCGATCGCCGACTGGGAAAAATATCACCGCCGCTTTCACTTTGCCCTGGTGTCGGCTTGCGGCTCCGAATGGCTGCTACGCTTCTGGAACACGCTGGCCGACCAGTCGGAGCGCTATCGGGCGATCCGCCTGCTCAGGCGCAGCGAAACAGCCGCCGAGGTGCGCGACATGAACGGCGAACATACCGCCATCATGAATGCGGTCGTCGGCCGCGACACCGATCTCGCAATCAATCTGATGAGCACGCATCTGAAGGCGACCGAGCGGGCAATCGCGCGTCTGCTCGGCAATCAATCGCAAGACGCCAAAAAGGCCTGACCCATGCGAGAAACCATAGAGACCGGCCTGCCGCAGCCCAATCAGCCCTTCGCCTGGGCGACGCGCGCCGGCGGCTTCATCTTCACGACGCATGGCCCCGTTCAGGCTGACGGCACCATCCTGCAGGCGCCGATCGAAGATCAGGCGCGCCTGACCCTCGAGAATCTCAAGACCGCGCTTGCGAAGGCGGGCGCCAGCCTCGATGATGTGGTGCAGGTGCAGATTTTCCTGCTCGACGTCGCCGACATGGCGCCGGTGGATCGCATCTATCGCGACTATTTCTCGGCGCCCTACCCGACACGGGCCAGCCTTGTGGTTGCAGGCCTCGTTGCGCCGGGCATGCGCATCGAGCTTTGCGCCGTGGCACATGCGCGAGGCCCAGCCGGCTGAAACGGCTCCTCGCGGCGTTGTTTACGCAGCTTCCGGTGCGCGCTGGTCTTCCACCGCCCGCCAGACGGCCCTATCCCACAATCGAATGCCGCCCGTAATTCCGGTGTCATTCGAGGCCAGATGCACATTGGCAGGCAGATCGACTTCGATCTTCTCGGAATTTCCGCCGCCGAGATAGAGCACATCGTAGTTCAGCAGGTCGCGAACGATCTCGACAACCTTGAGAACACGCCGGTTCCAGGCCTTCTTGCCATGGGCGTGACGAGCCTTGTCGCCGATATAGCCGTTATAAGTCTTGCCTTTGTGAACGGGATGATGCGCAAGCTCGAGATGCGGCGCAAGCACGCCGTTGTCGAACACCGCGCTGCCGACACCCGTTCCGAGGGTCAACACCACTTCCAGCCCGCGGCCGGCGACGATGCCGAGGCCCTGGACCTCGGCATCGTTCAGCAACCGGGCCGGTTTGCCCAGCCGGCGGGACACCATGTCCTCAAGCGCGAAATCGCGCCAGATTCTGGTGCCGAAATGGGGAGCCGTAACGACACGTCCATTCCGGATCACGCCGGGAAAGCCGATGGAAATGCGATCGAAAGGCGCCAGCGGTGCGGTCAGGTCGGCGATGGCCTGCAGCAGCGTTTCCGGCCGGCAGGGATAGGGCGTCGGCACGCGAACGCGTTCGGAAAGCATCTGGCCTGCGCCATCCAACACCGAGGCCTTGAGCCCGGTGCCACCGACATCGATCGCGAGCGTTCGCGGCGAAGCTTTCGCACCCGAGCCCTGATTTGCATGCTTCATCGAAACCGTCATCACCGTTCCTCACCCACGGCCGCGACATCGGCAAACACATATAGCGACCCTTCGGGACGAACATGGACCGACGGCAAGCTCTCATCGCCGTCGCGAAACCTGCCAAGAATCTCCCGCTTGCCCCGACCGGCGACCAGAAAGGCCACCTGCGCGCTGCTCTCGAGCGCCGGATATGTCAGCGTGATGCGCATATCGGACGCGGGACCGGGCCCCGCCGCAACCCATCGGTCGCGTTCGCGCAGCGCCGGACTGCCCGGAAACAGCGAGGCCGTGTGCCCGTCCTCCCCAAGCCCAAGCAAATTGATATCGAACAGCGGCCGCGCCGGATCGAAACGGTCGGCGCCGTAGAACGATCTGAGCTCACGGTCATAGGCGGAGGCCGCTGCTTCCGGGCTGACGCCTTCGGTCGGAATAGGATGGATATTGGCGGGCGGAACCGGCACATGGGCGAACAGCGCTTCCTGCGCCATGCGATAATTGCTCTGCGCGTCCTCGTGTGGGACAAATCGTTCATCGCCCCAGAACCAATGCATGCGTGGCCAGGGAAAGCGGTCGCGATAGCCTGGCTCCGCCAGATATTGATACAGCCTGCGCGGCGTCGAGCCTCCCGAAAGAGCGACGCTGAAAATTCCATCCTTGCTCATGGCTGCTGCCAGCAGCCAATTCGCCACCCGCCGTGCCAGGGCCTCGGGATCGGCAAGAATTTCCAGATGAATGCCGGTCGCGTCAGTCATTGGCCGGCCTTTCCCGCATAAATGTCCATGACCTTGCCGAGCAATTGCAGCGCCTCGGCCTTCGTGCGCTGGAACGAGTTGCGGCCGATGATCGAGCCAAATCCGCCGCCATCATGAATGGCCCGAAATTCGTCAAGCAGCTTTTCCTCGTCCATGACCGTCGCGCCGCCGGAAAAAATCACAATGCGGCGGCCGGCAAAGGCGCAATCGACGACGTGACGGACCCGCTCCGCCTGCGTCGCGATGGGGATGCGCCGCTCTTCATAAACCTTGCGGGCGGCCGCCTGCTCCAGGTGCGCCGTCGGCAATTTGACCTTGATGATATGGGCGCCAAGCTGTGCCGCGATCTGCACCGCATAGCCGATCACGTCGATCGCGGTCTCGCCCTCCTTCGACAGCGCCGAACCGCGCGGATAGGACCACAGGACAACCGCCAGCCCATGACGTTTTGCCTGTTCGGCACAGGCGCGGAATTTCTCGTACATTTCGAATTCATGCGCCGATCCCGGATAGATCGTAAAGCCGATCGCGCAACAGCCGAGCCGCAAGGCATTCTCGACACTGGCGGTCAACGCCTGATCCGGATCCTTCTCGTCGCGCAGCGAGTCGGCATTGTTGGCCTTGAGGATCAGCGGGATTTCGCCCGCGAACGTGCGGGCGCCGGCTTCGAGAAAACCGAGCGGCGCAGCATAGGCATTGCAACCGGCCTCGATCGCCAGCTCGAAATGATAGTGCGGGTCATAGGCCGGCGGATTGGGCGCAAACGAGCGCGCCGGTCCATGTTCAAAGCCCTGGTCGACCGGCAGGATCACCAGCTTGCCCGTACCCGCCAACCGGCCATGGTTCAACAACCGGGACAGGCTGGCCAGCGTGCCTGGATTGTCCGCTCCGTACCAGCTCAGGATCTCCTTCACGCGTGGCGTCATCGTCGTTTCTCCTGAAACCGGAAAGCCCTATGCTCCCGTTACCCGTATCGCTCAAGCGCCCGGCAGGATGAACTCCCGCATTGCCTTGGCGAAGCCTTCCTTGTCATTGCCGTCAGTCGTGACACGCGCCTGCGCTTTCACGGCGTCGCTCGCATTCCCCATGGCAATGGAAAATCCGCTCTTGTTGAACATCAGGACATCGTTCGGCATATCGCCGATGGTCGCGATCTGTTCTGGCGAAATATTTGAAAGCCTGGCGAGCGTGGTGACGACCGCTCCCTTATTGGCCTGGGGATGCGTCACATCGAGATAATAGGGCTGCGAACGCGACGCGCTCGCCTTGTCACCGAGAGCCGCCTGCGCTTCCTTCTCGCAAGCCGCGACAAGATCGAGGTCATCGGAAACACCGACGATTTTGGCTGTGCGAGCCAGATGTTGATCGGTAAAGGACGGCACGACCTGCGCCTCGAACTTCACCGTCCATGCCTCACGCGCAACATGCGGCGCCTTGACGTCACGAACCAGCCAGGCTGTGTCGGTATAGATCCAGACGTCGAGTCCGCGACCGAGCAGCAGATCGTGTGCCTGCCTGGCTGTCGCTGGATCGAGCACATGGCTCTCGATGATCGAAAGATCCGGGTTCACGAAAACGCCCCCGTTGAAGCCTGCAATGGCACCCTGGAGAGCCAACGGTTCGATCAACATGTTCATCCCACGCGGCGGCCGGCCGCTGGTGATGGCAAGCGTGATGCCAGCCCGGCTCAGCTGCCGCGCCGCATCCCTTGTCTCCCCGGTCAATTCCTTGTCCGACGTGACCAGCGTGCCGTCCACGTCAGCCAGCACGAGGCGGATGTCGCGCCGGCCGCTCACCGCTGTTCCTCCGATGGCAGTCCGACCGGCCGCCAGGAACGCGGCCCATGCCGTCTGATCAATTCGTCAGCAGCCTTTGGACCATCGCTGCCGGAGCTGTAGATCGGAACATCGCCCTCTCCCGATCCCCAGGCATCGATGATCGGTTGAACGATGCGCCACGCCTGCTCGACCATATCGGCCCGCATGAACAGCGTCAGATCGCCGGTCATCACGTCATAAAGCAGTGTCTCATAGCCGACGTTCCGTTCCTTGGGAAACCAGTCGGCATAGCGGAAATCCATCCTCACGGCGGCGAGATCGACCACCGGGCCGCGGCGCTTGACCTCGAACTGCAGGGAAATTCCCTCGTTCGGCTGAATGTCCAGCACCAGCCAATTGGGCCGCAAATTATCGACGGGCGTATCGAGAAACGCCGCATAGGGAGCCTGCTTGAAGCAGATGGCGATCTCGGTCTTGCGTTGCGACATATGCTTGCCGGTGCGAATGTAGAACGGCACGCCCGCCCAGCGCCAATTGTCGATCTCGAGATGCATTGCGACATAGGTTTCCACGTTGGAATCCGGCGCAATCTCCGGCTCCTCCCGGTAGGATCTGACCGCCTTGCCGAGCACGCTCCCAGATCCATATTGACCGCGCACGGCGGACTTGGGTTTGACCTCCGGCATGGCGGCGAACACGTCCGCCTTCTTGCTGCGGATCGATGCCGCATCGAAGCCCACCGGCGGCTCCATGGCCACCATGGCTATCAGCGAAAAGACGTGGTTCGGCACCATGTCGCGCATGGCGCCGGTTACTTCGTAGAATTCGCCGCGCTTTTCGACGCCGACCGTCTCAGCCACGGTAATCTGAACATGATCGATCCGGTCGCGGTTCCAGATCGGCTCGAAAAGCCCGTTGGCGAAGCGGAACGCCATGATGCTCTGTACCGGGTCCTTGCCGAGAAAATGATCGATGCGGAAGATCTGGTCTTCCTGCAGCGTCCGCAGGATATGCGTGTTCAACTCCCGCGCCGACGCAAGGTCGTGCCCAAACGGCTTTTCGATGACCACGCGGCGCCAGAACCGCCGCACGCCATGCCTGTCTTCCTTCTGGTCGGTCAGCTCCGCCCTGCCGAGCAAATCCACCACGGTGCCGAACAGCCGGTCGGCCAGCGCAAGGTAGAAGATGACATTGCCGCGGGTTTGATGCTCCGCTTCCGCCTCCTCGAGCACGCCACGAAGCTCCTCGTAGAGACCCGGCTTCGTCACATCACCCCGGACATAATACATTCTGTCGGCAAGCCGCCTCCATGCCGCCTCATCGATGTGGTCGACATCTGATTCGCTGCCGGCATTGCCGACGAAATGTTTCAACTCACCGTAAAGATAGTCACGCCAGCCTTCTGCCGTCTCATCTGTGCGCCCCACCCCGATCAGGGCAAAATGCTCCGGCAGGACACGGGTGCGCACGAGATTATAGAGAGCCGGGACTACCAGCCGCTTGGTCAGGTCGCCCGTAGCGCCGAAGATCACCATCACACAGGGATCGGCCGGCTTCGCCGCACGTTGCGGCGGACATTCCACCAGTTGCGAGGTATGTGGCGTTTCTTCATCCAGCATTCTGCTACTCCGCCGACTGTTTTCATGCCTGTTCGGCTGCATGTCTGTTTGGCTTGTTCCCGAAGGGCAGCGAGCTATGGCTTTTCCTCGGGCTTCGGAGCCGCGGGCTTGTGCGGCTCGACATGCCCGCCAAAGCCGAAGCGCATAGCCGACAGGATTTTTTCGCCGAAAGTATGATCCTGGCGCGAGCGGAAACGGGCATAAAGAGCCGACGACAGCACTTCCGCGGGCACCGCCTCCTCGATCGCGGCCTCGATGGTCCAGCGGCCCTCGCCGGAATCTTCGACGAAGCCCGAGAACTGTTCCAATCGGGGGTCCTTGACCAGTGCTGCAGCGCTGAGATCGAGCAGCCATGACGAGATGACGCTGCCGCGACGCCAGACCTCCGCAATGTCGGGCAGGTTCAGTTCAAACCTTTCGTCCTCTGGAAGCGATTTCGAGTCCTTGTTGCGCAGGATGTCGAAGCCTTCGGCATAGGCCTGCATCAAGCCGTATTCGATGCCGTTATGTACCATCTTGACGAAATGTCCGGCGCCGCTCGGGCCGGCGTGGATATATCCACGCTCGGCGCGAGGATCCTCCCCCTCGCGGCCGGGCGTGCGCGGAATCGTGCCGAGCCCCGGCGCCAGCGCCGCAAATATCGGATCGAGGTGATCCACGGCGTCCTTCGCGCCGCCGATCATCATGCAATAGCCGCGCTCCAGCCCCCAGACACCGCCTGATGTGCCGCAATCCACGTAGCGGATTTTCTTGTCGGCCAATGTCCTGGCGCGGCGCACATCGTCCTTGTAATAGGAATTGCCGCCATCGATGATGATATCGCCGGCTTCCAGCAGGCCGCCCAGGCGCTCGACGGTCTCCTCGGTGATCCGGCCGGCAGGCAACATCACCCACACCACGCGCGGCTTCCCGCTGAGCGACTTCACCATGGCATCGAGCGAATGTGTGCTGGTTGCCCCTTCTTTGGCCAGCGCCTCGGCAGGTGCAGCATTGGCGTCGAAGACAACGCAGCTATGCCCTGCCTTCATGAGCCGCCGGGAGATGTTGCTGCCCATGCGGCCAAGTCCGATGATGCCGATCTGCATTCGCTTCTCTCCTTGATGTGGCTGAGCGTGACGGTCATCGCTCCTAATGACGACGAAGCGGTAGCATAACCCTCCTGCCATGGAGCGGGAAGCACGCTAGAAGGGCGATGTCCGAACCGTCTCGATACAGACATCATCGAGCTGCCGATGTTCACTGGTTGCCATGATCATGATTGGATCCCGTCGTCTGCGATTTCAGGCGACAATGATTCGAAACGGCACCGCAGCAGCTTCGTTCCATGATTTGTTGCGCCAGATCTTCACGGATTTGTGTCATTGTTCGAGGTGAAAGGTCCTTCCCGATGTGTCACAATCAGGGGAGGATCAGGCTCCACGTTGATTGCACGATTCTGCGCTGGTCGATGCTTGCGAATCTGCCCCGACAACACAATCGTCACCGGCAAGTCCGAGGACCGCGACAACAAGCACCGCCACAAAGAGGAGAGGGCTTGCGGGCCGCCTGGGCCGGATACTCATGTCTTGCGGCTTGCGCAGTCGCGCAATCAAACCCGCCCTGATCGCGCTCCGCCAGACCATCCCAATGTACTGGAAAAGCAGTTGGCCTGGCCATCCGTTTCCGTGGCATCCGGCCGACCAGGTGCGCTGCCTGAAATTCAGGCGGAGCCTCTCATACTTTCGCACTACGCCTCGTTCGCCATTTCAGCTTGTTAATTCAGTTTGCAACGCCATAATCCGGCTAAAACTGGACCTTGAGCTCAAAAGGTATCCGCGTGAGTGACGAGTTCATTCTTGAATGCCGCGACCTGACCAAAGAGTTTGCCGGCTTTGTCGCGGTCCAGGGCGTCGATTTGCGGGTACGTCGCGGCACCATTCATGCTCTGATCGGGCCCAATGGGGCGGGAAAGACCACCTGCTTCAACCTGCTCACAAAATTCCTGATCCCGACCCGCGGACAGATCCTCTATGACGGCAAGGACATCACCGCGCTGAAGCCGGCCGATGTCGCGCGGCTCGGCCTGGTGCGGTCGTTTCAGATTTCGGCCGTATTCCCGCATCTGACGGCGCTCGAAAACGTGCGCGTCGCCTTGCAGCGCCAGCGCGGTGAATCGATGGACTTCTGGCGCTCCAAATCGGTGCTGAACAGTCTCAATCGCCGCGCCCATGAACTCTTGGAAGATGTCGGTGTCGGTGCGTTCGCCGGCACCGTCGCGGTCGAGATGCCCTATGGCCGCAAGCGCGCGCTTGAAATCGCGACGACACTGGCGCTGGACCCACAGATCATGCTGCTCGACGAACCCATGGCGGGAATAGGCCATGAGGAGATCGACAAGATCGCCGCTCTCATCAAGCGCATTTCTGCGAAACATACGGTCCTGATGGTGGAGCACAATCTGAATGTCGTGGCTGACCTGTCCGATACCATCACGGTGCTGACGCGCGGCCGTGTCCTCACGGAAGGCGATTACGCCAGCGTCTCGCAGGATGCGCGGGTAAAGGAAGCCTATCTGGGATCGGCCCATGCTTGAACAACTCGCGCCCCGCGCGTCGGAACTCGACGCAACGCTTCTCACAGTCGAGAATCTGCAGTCGTGGTACGGCGAATCCCACATTCTTCATGGCGTGGATTTCCACATTCAACCCGGCGAAGTGGTGACCCTGCTCGGCCGCAACGGCGCCGGCAAGACCACGACCCTGAAGTCCATCATGGGATTGATCGGCAGGCGCACCGGATCGATCCGCTTCCGCGGCACCGACATCATCCACGCTGCGCCGCACAAGATCGCGCGGCTCGGCATCGCCTTTTGTCCGGAAGAGCGCGGCATCTTCTCCAGCCTCAATGTCCAGGAGAACCTGCTGCTACCGCCGCGGATCGCCGAGGGCGGCCTGTCGCTTGACGCCATTTTCGACCTGTTTCCCAATCTGAAGGAGCGACTGGCGAGCCAGGGCACCAAATTGTCGGGAGGTGAACAGCAGATGCTGGCCATCGCTCGCATTCTGCGCACCGGGGCGAAGTTCCTGATGTTCGACGAACCGACGGAAGGCCTGGCGCCGGTCATTGTCGAACAGATCGGCCATACCATCGCCCGGCTGAAATCCCAGGGCTTCACGATTCTGCTTGTCGAACAGAATTTCCGCTTCGCCTCAGAACTGGCGGATCGTTTCTATGTCGTCGAGAATGGCAAGGTCATCGACAGTTTTTCCAAAGAGACTCTGCCCGCCAATATGGAGAAGCTCGCCAGCTATCTCGGCGTCTAGCGTTTTTATTTTAATTTAGGTGGAGGGAAACATGATTAGAACACGCTCAATCCTGATGTTCAGCGTCGCGATGGCGCTGGGCAGCGCCGCCATGGACCAGACGGCCATGGCACAAGACAAGACCGTCAAGATCGGCAGTCTGAGCGACCAGTCCGGCCTCTACGCCGATCTGGGCGGACCGGGGTCCACCCTCGCAGCCCAGATGGCCGTTGAAGATTCGGGGCTTGTCGCCAAGGGCTGGAAGATCGATGTGATCTCCGGCGATCACCAGAACAAACCCGACGTCGGCACCAACATCGCCCGCCAATGGCTCGATGTGGACAAGGTCGACGTGATCGTCGACGTGCCGAGCTCCGGCGTCGCGCTGGCCGTCAACACTGTGGTGAAGGAAAAGAACGCCGTCTTTCTGGATTCCGGCGCTGCCGCTTCCGACCTGACGAATGCGCAATGCTCGCCCAACACCGTGCATTGGACCTATGACACCTATCTCCTGGCCAACGGCACCGGCAAGGCCGTGGTCAAATCCGGCGGCGATACGTGGTTCTTCCTGACCGCGGATTACGCCTTCGGCGCCGCGCTCGAACGCGACACCACCGCCGTCATCAAAGCCAATGGCGGCAAGGTGCTCGGCGGCGTCAGGCATCCGCTCAACACATCCGATTTCTCCTCCTTCCTGCTGCAGGCGCAATCGTCGAAGGCGAAGGTGATCGGCCTCGCCAATGCCGGCGGCGACACCACGAACGCCATCAAGCAGGCGGCGGAATTCGGCATCGTCTCCGGCGGCCAGAAGCTCGCCGCGCTGCTGCTGTTCATCACCGACGTGCATTCCCTCGGCCTCAACGTCGCCCAGGGTCTGACCTTCACCGAGACCTTCTACTGGGACATGAACGACCAGACGCGCGCCTTCTCCAAGCGGTTCAGCGAGCGCATGAAAACCAAAGCGCCACCGACGATGGTGCATGCGGGCGTCTATGCCTCGCTGATCCACTATTTCAAGGCGCTCGAAGCGCTGGGTGGTAATCCGCATGATGGCGCCAAGGTCGTGGCGAAAATGAAGGAAATGCCCACTGACGATCCGCTGTTCGGCAAGGGCGTCATCCGGGCCGACGGCCGCAAGATCCACCCCGGCTATCTGTTCGAGGTGAAGAAGCCGTCCGAATCGAAGGGGCCGTGGGATTACTACAAATTGGTGGCCACCATCCCGGCTGATGAGGCGTTCACGCCACTGTCCCAGAGCACCTGCTCTCTGGTAAAGAAATAATTGGATGAAGAAGTAACCTGCAGACATTCCGGCGGCCTCGTGCCGCCGGATATTGGCTCCGCATCAGGCGTATCGTCATGCTCGGCATCAACACTCAGGCGCTGTTCGGCCAGCTTCTTCTCGGACTGATCAACGGCTCGTTCTACGCTCTGCTCAGTCTCGGCCTCGCCGTCATTTTCGGCATGCTCAACATCATCAACTTTGCCCATGGCGCGCTGTTCATGATGGGGGCGTTCTGCGCCTATTTCCTGCTGACCTGGTTCGATCTCAACTACTGGTGGGCTCTGGTGCTGGCGCCGCTCATCATCGGCAGCTTCGGCATCGTCCTGCAACACACGCTGCTGCGGCGGATCGCCGGTCTCGATCATCTCTATAGTCTGCTGCTGACCTTCGGCCTGGCGCTCATCATCCAGGGCGTCTTTCTCAATTACTATGGCTCCTCCGGCCTGCCCTATGCCATTCCCGCCGCGCTGCAAGGCGGCACCAATCTAGGCTTCATGTTCCTGCCCAATTACCGCGCCTGGGTGGTGGTTGTCTCGCTCGTCGTCTGCCTGGCAACCTGGTTCCTGATCGAGCGAACCCGTTTCGGTTCCTATCTGCGCGCCGCGACGGAGAATCCGCAACTGGTCAGCGCTTTCGGCATTAACGTGCCGTTGATGATCACGCTCACCTATGGGCTGGGCGTCGGCCTGGCGGCACTTGCCGGCGTGCTGGCTGCACCGATCAACCAGGTGCGCCCGCTGATGGGCGCCGATTTCATCATCGTGGTCTTCGCTGTCGTCGTCATCGGCGGCATGGGATCGATCCTCGGCTCGATCGTCACCGGCTTTGCGCTCGGCATCATCGAAGGGCTGACGAAATATTTCTATCCCGAGGCCTCCAACACTGTCGTCTTCCTGCTGATGGTGCTGGTGCTCCTCGTCAAACCGACAGGCCTCACGGGAAAAGCCGCATGAAGAGCGCCGAGACAAGTCGCACCGCGAATGCCCTCGCCAGTCAGGACGCAATGCAACCGCGCCGAGCCATGAGCGACGAAATCGTCGTCTTCATCATCATGGCGATCGCGCTCGCCATCGTGCCACTGACCGGCATCTATCCTTATTTCGTCATGCAGGCGCTGTGCTTCGCCCTGTTTGCCTGCGCGTTCAACCTGTTTCTGGGCTATTCCGGACTGCTCTCCTTCGGCCATGCCATGTTCCTCGGCACGGCCGGCTATGTCTGCGCCCATGCGGCCAAAGTCTGGGGCTTTTCGCCTGAACTCGCCATCCTCACCGGCACTTCGGCTTCCGCCGTACTCGGCCTCCTCGCCGGCATTGTCGCCATTCGCCGCCAGGGCATCTATTTCGCGATGATCACGCTCGGTCTCGCCCAGCTCATGTATTTCTTCTATCTGCAGGCCAAATTCACCCATGGCGAAGACGGCATCCAGGGCATTCCGCAAGGCTTCCTGTTCGGACTTCTCGACCTGTCCAAGCCGTTGACGCTTTACTATGTCGTCGTCGCGGTCTTCCTGCTCGCCTTCCTGCTGATCTGGCGCATCATCAACTCGCCTTATGGCGAGGTGCTGAAATCGATTCGAGAGAATGAGCAGCGCGCCATTTCGCTCGGCTATAAGGTCGACCGCTACAAACTGCTGGCCTTTATCCTGTCGGCCACCCTGGCAGGCCTCGCCGGCGCGCTGAAGGTGATTGTCGCGCAGAATGCCTCATTGACCGACGTGCACTGGAGCATGTCCGGCGAAGTGGTGCTGATGGTGCTGCTCGGCGGGCTCGGCACCATCTACGGCCCGGTGGTCGGCGCCTTCCTGGTCGTCGCCATGCAGCAATATCTCGCCGGCGCCGGCCAATGGGTCGTCGTCATTCAGGGCGTCATCTTCGTCGTCTGCGTGCTGACGTTCCGCCGCGGCATCGTCGGCGAAATTGCGCATCTGTTCAAACGCTCGCTTTGAAGCCCACGCGGCGTCTAAAGACTACTGCGCCGCAATGCCTGCATCGTGCAGCAAGGTCGACATGCGCACGCTCTCGGCCTTGAGGAAGGCATCGAACTGTTCCGGCGTCGACGCGACGGGCTCGGCACCTTGCGCATCGAAGATGCGCTGTCTTTCCGGTGTATGGATTCCCTGTTTCAGGGCAGCGTTCAAGGCGTCGACCATTGAGCGCGGCAGATCGGGCGGGCCGAGCAAAGCAAACCAGGTACCGAACTTGAAATCCACGCCCTGCTCGACAAATGTCGGAATGTCTGGAAATTTCTCCGACCTTTTGTCGTCGGCATAGGCCAGCGCTTTCATATCGCCGTTTTCCACGTAGGGCCCCGCCGCGACAGCGCTGGAGAAGATGACCTGCGTGACGTCCTGCACTGTGGCCATGGTGGCGGGTCCGTTACCGCTGAACGGAACATGTACCATCTTCGTCTTGGTCAGATACTGGAACAGTTCGGCGGCGAGATGTGGACTGCTGCCGACGCCATAGGACGCATAATTGAGCTTGCCGGGATTGGCGCGCAGATAGGCGATGAACTCGGCCAGCGTTTTCACGGGCACGGACTTGCTGACGAACAGACCGAGCGGCGCATTCGCGATCAGCGAGATCGGCGAAAAGCCCGTAATCGGATCGTAGGAAATGCTTTTGTAGAGCGCCTTGTTCACCGACAGGCCGACACTGCTGACCAGCAGCGTTCGCCCGTCAGGCTTGGCCCGCGAGACATATTGATTGCCGACATTGGAATTGGCGCCCGGTCGATTGACGACAATGAAGCTCCGATCCAGCGCCCGGCTCAGAATATCGGCCGTCAGACGTCCCATCACGTCGACGCCGCCTCCAGCCGTAAACGGCACGATGATTTCAATTGTGCCGTCCGGAAGCGCTTGGGGCAGCTCCTGCGCGTTCGCAGAGCCAGGCGCGCCCTGCATCATCGCGCAGGTTAGCGCCATAGCGAACGTCGCTGTCGATAGCCCGCGCGCAGTCAAAGCCATGTCCGATCCTCCCCTTCGGATTTCTGATCCGTTGGTTTTGATCGTTAGACGAGGCGCCTAGGCGACACAATTTGAGTTCTGGGCCGGGCCCGTGAGTTTTTTGCAAAGCGCGTCATCCGATCCGTCGACCCGCAACTGCGCTTTATGCCGGGCCGCCACGCCCCCGCTGCGCTAAGCGGCCCGGCATTGTCCCCCGGCGCTTATTGGCCTATGGAGGCGCTGCGAAAAACTCACAAAAACATGATCGCCATGCACAGACGCCAAATTCCACTCAACGCGCTTCGCAGCTTTGAGGCTGTCGGCCAGAGCCTGTCATTCACCCGGGCCGCGAAAGCTCTTGGGGTGACCCATGGCGCGGTCAGCCGCCAGGTCACCGCGCTTGAGAAAATGCTTGGCGTGCGCCTGCTCGAGCGCGGCGCCCGTTTGGCATTCACCCGCGACGGCGAACTCCTGTTCAAGCGGATCGGACCGGCATTCGAAAGCCTGAATGAAGCGATGAGCGAAGTCAGCCGGCCCGATGATCGGCTTGTGCTGCGCATCAATGCGCCGCCGACATTCACGATGAAATGGCTGATCCCCCGCCTCTCGGTTTTTCATCGGCGGCATCCCGAGATCGAGGTCAGGCTTTCGACGGGAATCGACCTGCCCAAGGACGACGAGGCGCACGTTCAGGACATCGTCATCCGCCGGCTGGTTCGCATCGATGCATTCCCCAGTTCGACACCCTTTCTATCATCGGCCCTGCTCCCGGTGTGTGCTCCCGAACTGCTGCAGGGCGTCAAGCTCCGCTCAGCCATCGATCTGGCGCTGTTTCAGCTCATCGAGGCCGCGACATCCGGCGTGAAATGGGCGGACTGGTTCGAGAAGGCAGGCCATCCGGTACCCGCACAGGTAAGGATCAATTCCCTTGAACAGATGTTTTTTGCCATGCAGGCAGCGCTGGACGGTCTCGGTGTCGCACTGCTGCCGTCTGCCCTTGTTCTCGACGACCTGGCGGCCGGCCGCCTGACCATTCCCTGGCGTTTGCAAGGCATTCACGAGCGCGATTATTTTTACGCGGTCTCGCCGCTGTCGAAAGAAAAGCGCTCCGCCGCACAGTTCGTCGCCTGGCTGTCCAAGGAAGGTCTGGACGCCAACAAGCTGGGCAAATCCGTCGTCGAAGAAGCCCGATTTGGCATGTCGTCCGCCGTTCAGAGTTTGGCCGAGGACTAGGGGCCGTCATTGCCGACGCGACGCAGGTGCGAGCGGGGACGACAGCCCTCGGCTTTCGGTCTCTTTCAGGCTTCTTCCGTATAGGCGATATCGCGTTTCGCCGCCGCCCAGATCACGCGGGCGGTATGCTGCTCCTTTTCCTCCAGGAGATGGCCGACAAGTCCTCCCGCCCGTGAGACCACGGAGAACGCGCGCATGGCATCCACCGGCACACCGATTTCCAGCAGCAGCGCCCCGATCGCGCCAGTCGCATTGATCGTGAGGTGACGGCCCAGCGCCAGATCGACTTCTTTTCCGAGCATCACCAGGGATTCAACATGCTGGCCGAAACAGCCATGCTCCCTGGCCAGATCGAACAGCCGCGCCGTTCTTGGATCATCCGGCTTGTGCGTGCCGTGGCCGAAGCCCGGCACCGGCCGGCGCGCCTTCGCATACTCCTGCGCCACAGTGCGATGAACCTCGGTCTCGCCTGCACGCCGGCGTTTTTCGATCGCCAGCAGCAGGGCGGCGCAGGCTTCCGTCGTACCGGCGTAGACGCTTCCGATTGCGAGCAGGCCGGCGGCTATGGCGACCTGTGGTTCCTCGGGAACGCTGTCGGCCATCAGGCGCGAGATGACGGCGCTTGGCGTCAGGCCGTGCTCCATCAGGGTCACGAGGCAGGCATCGAGTACCTTCACCTGCGGCGGTGTCGGAACAACACCGCAAGTCAGAAAATACAGCATCTCCGTATAGGAAAGCCGGCCGACGAGATCGTTGATCATATCGCGGCCGCGCACGCGTACGCTGTCCGCCGTCGAGACGCCGGTGCGCGTGAC
>Ga0182744_1001924_pt1 | contig 17758 bp, 20 predicted proteins | sample eDN3rd30CKraftMG_FD_128525 | JGI IMG/M metagenome (GOLD analysis project Ga0182744, IMG submission 128525) | Enriched Miracle-Growth compost microbial communities from Emeryville, California, USA - eDNA 3rd pass 30_C Kraft MG (version 2) (version 2) ...
CAACGGGGAATGCTGGAGGAGACCCTGGTCGTCTGGGCGGGCGAATTCGGACGCACCCCCTATGCGCAAAGCGGCACCGGTCGCGACCACAACAACCAGGGATATACCCTCTGGATGGCTGGAGGCGGCGTCAAGGGCGGGATCCGATATGGAGCCACGGACGAACTGGGAGCCAAGGCGGTTGAAAATCCCGTTCATATTCACGACTGGCATGCAACGCTACTGCATCTGCTGGGACTGGATCATGAACGCCTGACCTTCAACTATGCCGGTCGCAACTTCCGCCTGACGGATGTCTATGGTCGCGTGATCAAGGATTTATTCATCTGACCAGGAGGCGATTGATCAGGAGACAGGCCAGCGCTGAGAATCATTGGCGACCGGTGAGCAATGACCCGCCGGCCGCCAATGATTTTTTCTTTCCATCTCCCTTCCGATGACGGCAGACAACCTTCGTGATGAACAAATCGGAACTGGGGAACGCGGGAGAAATGCTGCTCCCGAGGCCATTTGGCCCGGGCGAGGCTCTCCCGGCGAAAGTGTGGTGGGACGCTCCGATTCCTGCGGATGGGAATTTTTCGTTCTCGAAAAGAATTTTTCGAAAAAGGCTCGAAAACCGGTCTCTTCGCCATAATCATTCGCACTGGCAAGGAAACCTGGGTCAGCGAAGCGTCTTTCCTGCGTTTCGGATAGATTCTTCTCAAATTTATCATCATCTTCAATCAATCTGACTTGGTTGAGAACCTGTTTTTCCGATGGCATGTCCAGGCGAATGGTCTGCCCAGACGGGTTTCTGGAAGTTTTTCGCTCAGGAAATTGCCAGATTCAATCGAAAGATAAGGGCCGCTGCTGCATCTGCATTCTTCAATAGAATTTTCTGCTCTTCCGAAGAATGTCCGTTTCCTGTTTCCGGAAGCCCTTGAGAAATTAACCGTGACATCCATAAGCGTGCGTCTGTGAGACAGCGGATACGGATAATGCTTTCCTGGAAAAGATTCTCAAGACGAAAGCCGTCGATTTCATGAATATCTTATTTGACGTGAGATTGATTGCCCTGATAGGGACAGGGATCGTGACAATTTTCACGTCCCTGTGGTTTTTGAATTTCAGAAAACTGATCCAGATGCCAGTCCAGCCGAACCGGTCGGATACTGAATTGCCACGGACGCTGGTGATGTTATGCCTGCGAGGTTCCGATCCGTTTTTGCCGGAGACATTGCGGGCACTGACCCGGCAGACGTATCCGAATTTTGATTTGCGGGTCGTCATCGATCATCCCGGCGATTCTTCGGCGGAGGTCGTGAACGATTTTCAGCAGGCGACGGGATTTGACCGGCTCCAGATTCGTTATCTCCACCAGCGTCGCCAGACATGCGGGCTGAAAGTCAGCGCCCTGGTCCAGGAACTGGCCGATCTGGACGCTTCCTACGAAGCGGTTGTTCAACTCGACGCGGATGCTGTTCCCTATCCGGACTGGTTGCGGGAAATGATCACTCCGCTGGCCGATCCGAAGGTGGGAGCCACCAGCGGACTGCGATGGTACATGCCCAATCGGGGAAACTGGGCGACCCTGGCACGTTACATCTGGGGGATCTCCGCCACGGTACAGATGTACCAGTTCGGAATGCCCTGGGGGGGGTCGCTGGGGTTTCGCCGCGATTTGCTCACGCAGACTCCGTTGCTCGACTTATGGACCGCCTGTCTCACGGAAGATCTGGTCATCGATCGGGTTCTCCAGCAGGCGGGTTTGCGACTCTGCTTCGTTCCCGCCGTCATGGTCAACCGGGAAGAGACAACGTTTCAAGGCAGCTATCATTTCATCCGCCGCCAGGTCATCCTGGCGCTGCATTATCACGATTCCTGGACCAAGGTTGCTGGATATGCCCTGTTCTTTGGAGCCTGTGTTGTCATAACGGTTCTCACCAATTTCTATTCGATGTGGGTGGGAGACAGCTTCTGGACGAAACTGGGCTGGATCGGCTTTAATATTTATCTATCGCTATTCGCACTGATGATCTACCGGACGGAGCGAACGGTGCGGCAGAAGGTCAAAGCCCAGGGAGGCGCGCTCACTCCCTTTGATTTTCGCTTATTGATTGCGATGCCATTGGCACTGGGGATCCACGTGGCGGCCACCATTTCCGCCCTGATGACACGGCACGTCCATTGGCGGGGCGCTGCTTATGAACTCTCGCCCGGGGGACGGGTTCGCGTATTGCGGGACGTCCCGTATGTCGAGAACAAAACCGCACGGCAAGCCAGCATTGTCTGAATGACTCTCTTCAAAATGAATGGTTGTCTTCAAAGCGAAGTGATCACGACCATCCGTCGAATTTGCGGTCCATACAGCAGCCTCTCCAGTTCCTGATCGTTGATAGGCAACGCTGGTTTGAATGGTCAGAACGGCTATTCCTCTTCGGAATCCGTCTCTTCTTCCTGTTCAGGAATTTCGGGGAGTGCGGCTGGGGCTTCACGGGCTTCCTCACGCCGGGGGCGTCTTCGTTCAGCGGGAATGAGGCGGTCCAGGACTCCGTTGACAAATTGGGAGGACTGGCGGCTGCCGAATTTTTTGGCCAGCTCAACGGCTTCATCCAGGACAACGCCGACGGGCGTGGCGGTGCAGGTGAGTTCGAAAGCGCCGAGTCGCAAGACGGCACGGTCTGTTGCTGCCATGCGGTGCAACTTCCAGTTTTCGGCCACCCGCTGAATTTTTTCATCGAGCTCCGCACGATGCTCCATGGTTCCCGCGAAAAGCGCCCAGGCAAAATCCTGGATGTCGTGATCGGCAAGCCGTTCCGCAATCATTTCACGGATGATCCTGCCGCTGACGTCAGGATTCAGATCGGTCTGAAACAGCATCTGGACGGCAACCTGCCGGGCTTTACTCCGTTTGGACATGCTCAAATCTCTTCACCGTTCTCAAATCAACTTCCGGGACTGCCCGGAGAGCAATCTGGAACCGTGATCCTATCCTCTTGCGCCTGCTTCCTGGATCTGATGAAGGACGCTGACTGTTTCAATGGCCGCAAGAGCTGCTTCCGCCCCCTTGTTCCCCACGGAGCCTCCCGCCCGGGCCATGGCCTGTTCCATATTACGGCAGGTCAACACGCCAAACAAGACGGGCACGCCCGTGTTCAACGAAGTTGAGGATAATCCTTGGGCAACCGCATGGTTGATATAATCATGATGGTCCGTATCTCCCTGGACAACCGCTCCCAGCGCAATGACCGCCTCATAGCGACCGGTTTTGGCGAGTTGATCCGCCACGACGGGGAGTTCGTACGCTCCGGGAGCCCAAGCCACGGTGAGACGGTCTTCGTCCATTCCATGCCGCATCAGGGTGCCGGTTGCTCCGTCCAGCAGACGCCGCGTGATCTCTTCATGATATCTGGAGACGACGATTGCATATCTGTGCTGAGATTGAACTTGCAACTTGCCAACGATTTGATGGGCCATGGAAACATTGCCAACGAAGATGAAATTTCAAAAAGCCGCACTCCGGAGACTTCCCCCTGAATGGATGGATTGTGGAACATGTCATGAGCAGGCCAGTTGCCTTCCCCCGATCACTGCACCAAACCCCGCCAGGGGACGGACGAGAGAGATGTGGGCAGACAGTTATTGCTGTCATCAAAGATCAAACAACTACTGTAAGACGATTCGCGATTCTTCGCCACTGAAGAGCTGAATTCCCAAAGTCGCCCGCTTGCGGGTTCCCAGAAAGGATTTCCTGTTTTCATGCCCATCGACATGAACGGCCCCTGGCATCTGCTGTATCCTTTCTTTTCAAGCATTCTCTTTGTCGTGGGAGCTTTATCTGCGAAAGAAGCAGCCGTTCGTGGAGCCAGCCCCTATACCAATGCCGCTGCCTGCAACTTCTGCCTGGCCATGCTTTGGCTGGTCTTTGGAGTGACGCAAGGGAGCTTTCTGCCCCCAAGCGCATGGGGACCGGCGGCAGCCATTGCCTGTGCGTTTGTGCTCGGCCAGCTTTGCACTTATCTCGCATTTCAATACGGAGATGTCTCTCTCGCCACGCCGGTTTTTGGCGTTAAGATCATTCTTGTCGCGGTCATCAGCTCATTGCTGGTCGAAAATCCGCTTCCGCTGCATATCTGGATTGCTGCCATTTTAGCCTCTGTTGCGGTCGGAATTGTTCAGGCGGGAGGAGGAGGAACTCGGTCTCAAGAGACAAGTTCCCCGTGGCAAACCGCTTTGGCAGTCACTTTAGCTTTGCTTGCGGCGTTTGCGTTCTCCTGCTTTGATGTCGGCCTGCAATTTTATGGCGCCAGGTATGGCGCGATGAGTTTGCTGACCACGATGTTTGTCCTGATGGGAGTGATCTCCTGCATCTTGCTCCCCTGGGTCGATCGCCCGGGGCATCTGTATCGAATCAAGGCGATGGGACCGCTCGCTGTCGCAGCCGTGTTTATCGCCGCGCAGGCCATCAGTCTCTCTTATGCACTGGGACAGCATGGAGACGCCACCAGGGTGAATATCATTTATTCATTGCGCGGAATCTGGTCCGTCATCATTGCCTGGATGTTGAGCCGTCTGGCGATCAGTCCCGAAGGCCAGCATTCCAGCCGGACGATGTGGTTTCGCTTTACAGGCGCAATTTTTCTGCTGATTTGTGTGGTCATGGCATTGAAGTGAGTCGCGCGGAATGTGTCCGGTGACAAGACTGGTGCGATCCCCGGCATGTTGGGGCCTTCGAATGACGTTGAAAGGGTCAAGTTGGCGCGACACGTCGTTCGTGCCCGGTTTTGCATTCGCTCTCCAGCCTGCCTTCGTCTCTTTTTTCAGAATTCATCAGGAACCGTTTCCTTCGGCGGACTCTTCGGCGGATTTCACAAGGGAAAATGCGTTTTGAGATGGGCGTGGTGAGGAGTGTTTGGAGATGAGTCGGACGTATCGAAACTGGTCGCCGGAGCAGGTGTGGATGTTTCCGCCTTCGCTGCGGGACTGGTTGCCGGAAGATCATCTGGTCTATTTTCTGATGGACGTGACCGGTCAGATCGATCTGTCGTCAATCCTGGCTCATTATGAAACAGGGAAAGCGGGAGGCCAGCCGTGGAACGGGTCGTCAAACAGACTGTCGAATTCCTCCCGGTGACGATGGTTCGCACTGGAAGGAAGACAAGGTCGGCATCGTCTTGCACATGGACAGCAAGGTTCATCAGAGCGACCCTCATCCCGAGTTTCCGCAGTGGCTGGCCCAAGCGGATGTCGTGCGGGAGATCGCCGCGCTGGGAGCACTTGAACAGGAAAAAGACGGGACATACAGCCCTTCATCGAAACGTGATGAAGACGTTGATTCTGTTTCTTCTGGCTGGGATCAACTTACTCCCAAGCTGATCTCTCGCGAGGTCATCGCCAGCAGCCAGTGCGGAGAGGACTTCGGCCATCAACTGGAGCAGGTCGCCTGGCAACAGGGAGTGGTCGATGCTCCACGCATGGCGTTCGTCGCCGACGGAGCTGGCATCAACTGGACGATTCACAAACAACACTTCTCGCAGATGACCGGCATTCTCGATCTGATGCACGCGTTCAGCTACGCCTGGAAAGCCGCTAAATTGCGACGCACTTTCGTAACCGACGGCCTGGGCCACTTCCGTGAGTGTGGTGCCTCCCGTCTGAATGGACTGCCGGGCCTTGTTGAGCCGAATTCCCTTGAGGTATTGCAGCGGCGAGTCTGACGTGATCTTCCGGAAGTGGAGGTGAAAGGCCGACTCGCTCATCGCGACGGACGAGGCCAGTTTCTCGATAGTGATCGGCGTGGCATAGGACTCGTGCAGGATGCGCAGGGCATGGAGAATCGCCATGGAGTTTCGATTGGAGGCAAGGGAAGCGAGTGAGTCCGCCAGGCCGTGCTGCAACACCCGATAGACCACTTCCGTGACGAGACTTTCCCCGAGGATCGACGCATCGTTAGGGTCATGCAAAGCCCGCAACAGCCGTCCGTAGACTTCTTGAAGCTGCGGAGTGAGCGGAAAGACATCGACGACACGCGGTGGCCGGGAATCAGATCGGCGGGGTGCATTCATCCGCGCGGCCATGCCCATGAGTTCGTCCATGCGAAGGTCGAGCACGACAGCAATGAGTGGTTTGGCAGTCGTGGCCTCCGCCTCACACTCTACCGGACTTCCGGATGTCGTGCAGAGGATGGACTCGGTGTCGTATTGCAGAGTCCGGTCGGCGTAGTAAAGCGTCTTTCGGCCCTGGAGATTGGCGACGATCCAGGCATCGTACAGGATGGGCTGCCGTGGGATCGGGCGCGAGGAACGGAAGAGCTGCACCCGACTGATCCGTGTTTCCGTAAAGCCGTCACGGGTGATGAGTGGCTTGGCAAGTTCTACCAGTTCGCGGAGGGGCTTCATACCTCTGGATGATCCTTCAATGACAGTTCAATAACGAGTCTCTTTTGGAGCAATGATAACATGGTTCGCCAGAATGGCATCCGAAGTCTTCAAATCATAGAGGAATAGGCAAGTGATCGGGAGGATTAGGTAGAGACTCAAGAACGGAGCCCCTGTAGGATGAAACTCTGTTCGCCAAGTCCCAACCTCAACCTCGGAGGCACACTGCCATGAGTCGGATTTCAAAAGAGAGAATGCAGAAGGCCCTGGAACAGGAAAAGACCATTTCCCAGGAAGATCACGCGAAGATCAAAGCCATCGCCGGGATGGTCAAATCGCCGCGAAGTTTCATCTTCAAAACGCCGGATGAATACGGCATGAAAGGCTGGCACGATCTGGCCATTCCGTCGGACGACGGCACGCCGCTGGAAGCTTGGTATATCCCGGCCAAGGGGGGCGAAAGCGACAAGCTCGTGATCTTCAACCATGCCCTGCCGATGTGCCGGGCTGGGTTTCCGGGCCATTTCGGGGAACCGTGGAGCAACTTTGACGCTGTCGAGATCGACTTCGTGATTCAGTACAAGCACCTGACCGACGCCGGGTATAACGTGCTGACCTACGATTTCCGCAATCACGGCAACAGCGGGGCGGCGAATGGCGGCGTCTGCGGCATCGGCCAGTGGGAATGGCGGGACTGCGTCGGCGTGAAGAAGTACGTCGATCAGCATCCCCGGCTCGGCAAGATGAAAGTGGCTCTGTTCAGCCAGTGCCTGGGGGGTGTGTCGCAGTATGCCGCCATTACCAAGCACCCGGAGCTGTTTGAAAACGTGTTGTGCATGTGCAGTCCGCTGGTCCCCAACATGCCGGCGATTTTTGAAGCGTTCTCCGAGCCAGGGTCCGTGTAACCTTGGTAACTGCGTGCCTCCTGGAGCGGGTTTGGATTATTGTGGAGACATCATCCTCTCGAACACGGTCCGCACAGGCGTCAGCTTGGTCAAGGCCCTGTCATTTATACACAAGTTTTTGCTGACCTTTCTCGAAGGCTTGCCAGGCGAGGGCGAAGTCGAGGGGGCGGCGGAGGCCGATCCACATGGTTTGCGGGCCGGGAGCCGGTTCGCCCCGCCGGTTGTTGTAGCCGCCCAGTTCCGCGATCAGCAGCGTGAACGCCTTCAAGGTCGGCGGACGTTTCGGCGGCGGCAATTGCTTCAACATCCGCCACGTCGGTTCCCATTCCTCTTTCGCAAATGCAATTTCACAGGAGGCCCCGGGACACTCCCGGCTCAGGTGAGTTACGAACAGCACCCGCCAGGCGATGATCTTGTAAAACACCAGACAGTTCTTCAGACGTGACAACGTCTCCAGCTGGATCTCTTCCACTTTGCAGCCGGTCTTGAGCGTGCGGAAGTAGACCTCGATCGGCCACCGCGACTTGTCGTCGTCCACCACCTGCCCGACCTCTTTCACCGTCTTGATCGGCAGTGTCGTGATCAGCAGCCAGCGAACATCGGTGCCATCCGCAGGACCGTTCACTTCTTCGACCAGCACGACATTGCAGGTCACTTGCGGCAGTCGGGAACGAGCATGCGGCGGTTTGATCGTCACACGCAGTGCCCGGATTTCCAGGGTGGCTTCCCGGGCAGCACGCTGGGGTGTTTGCGAGAGGGCGATGGTGCGGCGAATCCGCAGTGCCGCAGCCCGTACCTCGTCTTCCACGTTGCGATACGCGGCGGGGCCGCCAGCGGGATCTTTCTGAGGAATGCAGCGGTTCTCCTTGACGCGAATGAGGAACTGGGCCGGAGCCTGCTGTTCCTGGGCATCGACAAAGATATCGTCGATGTCCGCTTCACTGTCGGCGACACTGACGATCTGCGTGCCAGGACATTCTTCGACCAACTGCGAGGCGATGCGAAAGCCGGTCAGCCAGCGGAAGCTCTCCTTGTCTTCGATCGGCCAGTTCACCCGCTCATCGGTCTTTCCCAGGCTCCCGGGGGTGCGGTCGAACTGCTCCTCTCCGATCACACCCAGGCAGACTCCCTGCGGGGTGACCGGCCAGGGACGTGTGATCGTACAGCCCGAAGCGATCTGGCTTGTTCAGGCAGCCGGCATCGCGCGGCGGATGAGCCGTGAAATCGAGTTCGGTGGTATCCTGCACGATGAGCACGACCGGCTGGGCCTGCATGCGCTGGAGGGTGGCTGCCCGATGCGGCTCCAGAATCTTCTCCGGCTCGACAGCGGGGTTGTCGAAGAAACGGTACGCCGCCAGCGTCTCGCTCCAGGCTTGACAGGCGGCATTAATGCTGGCCTGGGGGTTGGCTGCAAGGGCTTCGAGGACTTTCCTGCTGCGTCGATTCAAGCGTTCATCTCCCAGGTCAATGCCGTCCAGTTCCCGTCCAATGCTCCGGTCCATCATGCGCTTCCATGCCGAACTGACAGTTTGAAGTTGTCAGAGTGACTGGCGCAAATACCGTGCTGGAGTTCAGCGAAATTCTACAGAACGGCGAGGAAGATGCGTATCAATGACAGCAGGTGAACCACCCGTCCTTGGCCTATCGGCCAGGGGCAGGACCAAACATTAAAAGCTGACTATGCGTGCTGGGGCGAATCTTTCTTGCGGGAAACCGTCTTCTTTGTTGCTTTGGTTTTGGCGACAGCTTTCTTTCCGGCTGCTTTGATCGCCCCCAAATGCTGGACTGCCGACTGTAACTGCTCGGTGACCCAGGCATTCAGGCTCTTGCCGGAGACAGCGGCGGCCACATTGACCTGCCGGTGAAGCTCCGGGGAAATCCGTGTCACGAACTGGCCCGAAAACGGTTTGTCAGGAGCCTCACCGCGTTCCTTGCAGAAGGCCAGATAATCATCGACCGATTCATGGAACGCCTGAGTCAGTTCGCTGACACTCTCACCTTGGAACGTAATCACATCGCGGGTATTGACCACTTCCCCGTGGAAAATGGCCGCTTCGTCGTCAAACTCGACTTTTCCGATGTATCCTTTGTATTGCATCATGGCTTGACTCCTGCCTCTGTCAGGAAGCGCCGCATTGATTTCACGGCTCCCTTGTCGGTTTCTTTCTGGGGATGGGGCCGGTGAAAGACGGCCCGGACGCCGTTCAAGGCGATTCGCACACGCGACCCGTCCCCCTCGGTGATCTCAGCACCCGCCGCCTCCAGCATGGACTCAATGTCCCGCCAGGAGATGTTCGACCGGACAGGATCATCGAAAATCGCTGCCAGAGTGCGTTTGTGCTTCGGTCCCATACTGCGAAATAGTATCATATTGTGATACCACTGTCAAGATCGACGATTTCTCCAGGGATTCCCGCAAGCTTGCCCCGATCACTAGCTCGATCCCGGTCAACTTCGAGACCTTCGGTCCCGCTATATCCAAAGTAATCCCCGCTCGGAAGCCACCTCTGGCTCCGATGAATGGCTTGGGAGTATGCGGCATCACCTCTACCTCTGTCGCATTCATCGCGGGGGCGAATTCTTGCGAACCCCCGCGATGAACACTCCGACATTGTGTAATTGCGGGCGTACCAAACATCAGCTACTCGTGTTGAGGCAAGCCCATTTCACAATTTCTATCAAGGAGGAACTATCCCGACCGCATTCATTGGCGGCGTTCTGGCTTTGGTGCTGACGGGACAGACACTGACCGTGGCCAGTCTCGTGGGCTTCGTCTTGTTTGCTGCTGACGTTCACGCAGCAGCAGAGCCTTCAGCTGGGCAGGGTCGTCAGGGAGTGCAAAGGCATCCATGCTCATGGCACTGAAAAGACATCGCAGACCGGAACGTGATCCGCTCGCGGAAGGAAAGTCGAGTCGACGGCTCCCGCTCTGCTGGCCGGATACTTTGTGTTGCTCTCGATGTTGCAACTGCTGAAACAAACCGATCACACACTCGACCAACTGAAATCCCTCGCCGACAACGCACTCCCCTTCATCAATCCCTTGGGAAATGTATAGATACCGATGGCCAAACGGGCTGGGTCACATTGCCGATCCGCTGGCCGAGATGACTCTGGGAGTGGTCTTATCGGAGCGAGCACAGATCGTGATGGCATTCACTGAGATGAGGAGGCAAGTGTGTCGCCCGGCCCTCAGATATTTAGCAAGAATCCACCTTTGATAATTACGTCGGCTCGCCATGGGTGAAAAAGCGGTGTCCTGAATCCTTTTTCCGGAAGCGTCCCGGATGAGTCGAAGCGATGTAACTCCGTTATGAGTGAGTGGGGCAGCGATGAGACGTCGTTTTATGCCGCTCGGTATTCTGGGGAATAGGATTGCTGGGCAATGGTGTCGGAGGCCGTGAACTAGTGATATCTTTGTGTACTGCCGAAAAAGTGGACGTGATCACCAAAGCTCTCCTGTTGGATCACCATTTGCCATCGAGCCGAGCGCCTTCCAAGCTGTTGTATCGATGTTCTCATTCACAAATCGTACCGCGCCGTCGCAAAGCAGGAGGTTGACACCTCCCGAGTGTTGGCTATTCGCTGTCATCGCGACTCCATTCCAGGTCAGGTCGTTTTTGCAACTCGGCTTTCCTGGGGTCAACAGATGGTTGTAACGAGTCCAGTTCATATTCCCTTCGAGCCACGTCATTCCTCCGCTGACATCCTGAATCTGTAATGTTGAAGCCTCTGAACGACTCAACTGTGAGCACCACTCCTGAAATGAACTTTCCGTCCAGGGAGCTGGTAATCCAAACAGATCTCGCTCGATATCGATGGCAACCTTGTTGTCATCTCCGGTTATTCGTTCGCTAAATGCTGCAGTTGTCGATGTCCCGTCGCTGATTGAGGCAAACGACTTTGCTGTACTTTGGCCAAAAACGCCGTTACTCACTCTGCCTTCCCACGTATTCCCTGAGCAAGCTCGGTAGTTATTAGGTCCCCATGGTTGCCTGAGCCACTCAGCATCTGAGGGACAAATGAAAACGGGAATTCGAACTTGAGCCGCCGCCTCATTGGGGCCGGTTCCTGTGACGATTGATGGATCGTTCGTCGTGTCTGGATAAAAAGGAGGAACGTTGAAGGTGATTAAGTGGTAGACGTTTCCATAGTCCAGGAACGGAAGCAGTTGAGAGTGAGTGGAATATCGACGGTTCAGTGGAGATGTCAAAGTAGCAACATCTTTGTCACCATCCGCCCCCACACCGAACGGAAACACCCGGTGGGCACTTACGTAGTTGTGGATTGCCAACCCAATCTGTTTCAAATTGCTTTTGCATTGCGTTCTGCGAGCAGCTTCTCTGACTGATTGAACTGCCGGAATAAGCAGAGCGGCGAGCAACGAAATAATCGCAATGACGACAAGCAATTCAATGAGTGTAAATCCTTTTAAAAATCGGAGTTGCATGGGGCGTTCCTCCCTTAAGATGATGCCACATTTGATTGATCACAAATTGGCCTGAGTTTGTCAGCGAGCAGGAGCCATTTTAGAGCAGACAGGTAGACAGCAATTGCCATGGGGAGAGAAAGCCCCCACACGATCCACTCTGTTGGGGTGAAGAAAGGAGGAACAGGCTTGCCTGCGACAACCTCTTTTTGCCCACATGTGTTGCCAGCAACATTCAAAGAAACCCAGCGTGCGTCAACCGCTGCTGGATATTGGCCGTTCTGTGCTGCAAGTCGAATAGCCACGATTGGCAGACCGGTAAATGGACATTGACCGATCTCTGAAAATCCGGCTGTCCCTGGTTCATGCACGGAATAGACAATGTTTTTTCCCCTGCGGCTGATCATCAGCGATCCTGATTTCGTCAATGTCGGTGATTGGGTTGCGTCGTGATGGTAAGCACCTGACGAGTCACGAACAGCCCGGTGAGCCACATAAATCTGGCCAGAGTCCTTTTGCCCCACGCGTTGCAGGCTGACGTACGAACCGTTCTTCACTTCTGCGACGAGAGAGACCCCCGCTCCATACCCTCCCTCAGGCTGTGGAGTCGCGTCAAGTACATATGATGCGTTGATGTCAAAATCGCCTTCAATGTTGAGTGGAAGAATCGCACCGAATGAGCTGTTGTCTCGTGCAGAAGGCCTCATGGAAAGTCGAAGTCCCGATTCAGAGAGAGTGATTGTGTTGGAACCTCCGCCTCCGAAATACGAGACTTTTGAAAATGCTTCGGAGACACAAAAGTCAACGTGGCACGCATCTTGAAAATGGGAAGGTCTATCTGGCACATGAGACTCATGATCATCATGCGACATTGCCGATTCATTTTTCACCGATACATCGGCGTCCTGCGGTGCGACGTTACCAGTGCCAATCGATGATCCTATGGCGAGAAGGCGTTGGTGGAGATCGACACCATCCTTATGGCGCTCATTGCAAACTCGTCTCGGGGAAATCGAGCCCCTTACAAGCCTGAGAAGTGTCGTCAACTCCCATTCGTGGCGAGTGAGCGTCGTGAATTCTGCATTTTGCGTTGTGCTGTCGTTAGCCAGAAAGGGAAGTGGAATGCAGATTGTGATCAACATCGCTGTCACGGATAGTACGTTCATGGGCTCGTGTTTCGAATAGCGCTGCTGAAATAATATCCGAAGCGGTTTTTTTAACGCATGAGGGTCGTTAACGCGATTGGCGTTTAGAGTACCACACCCAGATACCCCCACATGCGGCAGCAACAAGTAGGGCAGCTGCAGATGCCGATGTCCATAATGGCCACTTGGGATTTGTTTTCTGCGCCTTTTCCTTCGTAGATATTGCATCAGCTTTCAGGCTGATTTTTTCCCAGGCAACGTCGACAGTTGTTGGACTGCCTCCGCGCTTGGCTTCGAAGACCAAGTCAACGATCGGCCGTGTTCCATAGTTGCTTTCCCATATGGTGAAAAATGGACTGTCAGCAGACTCGGCCACTTCATAGAACAGCTTTCCCCCATTGCGGCGCAATCTGAGTGCCCCAACCATCGTTTCGGACTCGATGGATTTGTGAGAGCTGTTATAGCTTCCATCTGCTTGCGGGATACCGCGATGAGCCACGAATAGGTTTCCGCCTCTCTGCTGGTTGACCCGTTGAATTGTTGCCCAGTCGCGAGATGTATCTCTCATGCTGATGGCCAATCCAACTCCAGTCCCCTTTTGGGAGGTTTCCAATTCAATAATTGAAAATGTTGCCGTGACTTCAAAATCACCGACAATGGCTTCACGGAATGTGATGCCGGCGTTGTCCAATTTGGGCTTGTCGCTTGGCAAAGTAATGTGCAAGCCTTTGTCATCAAGACGGCAAGTCTGAGTGGGCGTGATCCCTCCCATCAGATTGAATTTGGAAGTGTCAAATTCACCTTTAAGAAAATCCTGAACGAGTTTGCCTTGGGGGCCGATGTTTCCATTCTCATCAGCGTTCGTGGCAGACGAGATTACAAAAAAGAATCCGATTCCAGTCATCATCAAAAATCTATTCAAGTAGCTCATTAGTGGGTCCTGCTGACGCCGGAGATGAGATTGACAGGTGAATGCTCTCGTCGATGGCACTTTGTGAGAAAGACTTCCTTTTGAAAAAAATAGACATCCTTAAACGTACTGCGTGAACTCTCATCTTGTTGCCACGAGCGTGGGATCTCAAAGGTTGCTGACGCTGCACCAAATCCGGAAGTGTCGAAAACCCACATGGTTTTTCCTTGCCAATCCTGGACATCTTCAGGGCCAACGATGTCTTTGGATTGCAAAATCGGCCCCCCGGTAAAATGCAGTGTTGCACCACTTGGGAGATAGAGCTTTGGCGGCGCATATCCTGAGAAATCTCTGAGATAGTATTTCACGCTGAAAAAGATGCAGGGATGCTTGACCAGGATGTAATCGCCAGGGCTGATCTTGGTTTTCAAAGCCTCGACAGCTCCGCGAATCCCTGGTCGATGTGGAACATCAAGTTCTGCATCGTATGTTCCCTGAATCACAAGACCGTTCATCAGGAGCCACGCCAGAAATCCGTATCTCAGATATCCCGCAAACAGGTCACAAGCAACGCCACCTAAAATGCAGAGCAGGAACAGATATGAGAACAAAAAGTGCCTGGGCACAATAATTGCAACGGAGCCCAGTGAAATCAACGTGGCGCACAGGACTGGAGTCAGAGCCAGAACAGCGAGAAATATTCGATTCCGCGTTGGTCGCCTCAAGAAGTAGATGACCATCAAGCAGATTGTCACCGACAGAAGCAATGACAATAAATGGCTGCTAACCACGTAATCATTTTCGGGGAAGATCAGCAAGCACCATGAATCGGGGATCGTCCACCAGGTAATTTTACTGATCCAATAGTTGTCCTGGACTTGCTCCTTCTGGAAGAGCAGGATCGGAAACCATGGGATATATGCCCATCCGACGAATGCAAATGCGGCAGTTGCGTGCCAAAAGCGTGTGGTGAGAAGTGTGTTTCTGATCGACCAATGGGACTTCCACGCCAGACAAATGAGGGCACAGAATCCTTCTCCAAGCACGGTGAACAGAGAATAATTGTGCGTGTATAGAAAGCATGCCGTCGAGATCGCGTAGAGGCTCCACCACAGTCGAGACTGCAGCGTCGTGCGTGATTCGAGTGCGCGCCACAGGAACCACGCGGTAAAAACAGCGAGTGTCGTGGCGAGCGTATACATCCGCGTTTCTCGGGACCAGTGGATGTGATACCCACTGACGGCAAGAGCACCAACAGCGATTAAGCCGATTTGCCGACTGGTCAGGGGTGATTTCTGGTGAGTTGTCTCGCTCGATGGGTGATACTCGTTCGAAAAACAGTCACGACAAAGCAGATACAGTCCCCACAACGTCAGCACAGCAAAGAGTACCGACATCATGCGCATGGCGAACGCGGAATCACCGAACAGGTCAATCCAAATCCTGAGGACTGCGTAGTACAGTGGTGGATGAACGTCCGCCGCAGTGCGGGCAATCATTTCTTCCGAGGAGAATTGGTCGGCCAACATCCACGAAAATGCTTCGTCAAACCAGACGCTCCGCTCCGCCAAGTTTCGACTGCGAATAAAAAATCCCAAGATTAGCAGGGCAAGCAAGAGCACTTGAAGAATAAGCCGCTCCTTGCCATCTGAACGCACAATTGACATCTCTATAGCTCTGGTGGGCCTGAAGTGGACAAAACGTTGGGGGCGATGGAAGCGAGTTCATCGCGGTGACTTTGCGAATAACACATGCGCGGACAAATAGCAAGCAGGCGGATCGCCCTGGATCGCAGTCCAAACAACTGGTGCAACATTCGAATGCCGTCACGCACCAATCGCACCTTGGAACCCGGAATTTCTGTCCATTCCACTTGTGTCTCGCCAAGTCGAAATCCCTGGAGATGAGCAAGTAGTAAGATTTCCACATCGAACAAAAAGCCGTTCTCCTGACTCAATCCAAATAACTGCTGTGCAACATCACCGCAAAAGATTTTGAAACCGCACTGCGTGTCACGTATCGGGACGCCGCTGCAGACCCAAACGGCCCAGGAAAAAATAATCCCCGACACTCGCCTCAGGCCACTCCTTCGCGTTTTCTCACCGGCCAGCCGTGATCCACAGGCGATGTCGTGACCAGATTCGATCAAGGCAAGAAGATGGGTGACTTCGGAAATTGGCGTTGCTCCATCGGCATCAGTGACGAGAATGACTTTTCCATTTGCTGACAAGACTCCCGTGCGCACGGCGGCCCCCTTGCCGGAATTGCAGGGCAAAGTGACCACCGTCAACTGTTTCCAATTGGAACTGACCTCTTCCAGCCAGTCGGTAGATCCATCGGTGCTCCCATCATCGACGACAATCACATTGTAATCAAACCCCGCGTGATCAAAAAATTCCCGGATCTGCACCAGAAAAGGTGGCAGACGGTCCCTTTCATTGTAGGCAGGGATGACAACCGAAAGATCACATCGGGCCATTGAATTGCCTCAGTGTTGAAGTTTACGCCGGAGCACCACAGTTCTCTTGAGCTATCCACACCATCTGATGAGGATTTCATTGAGGGTATTCAGGAGGGGGGATGCACTCCAGACTGCGAATCCGATTTTGCAGTCTGGAGTGCATCCATGTGTCGCCCGCGCGTGATGGCAACGATCAAACTCATGGAAATCGCAATAGTAATTGCGAGACATGCAAGTAAGGCAAACGGTCTGTAAGTAGTGCCGGCAGGTGCAGGGGCTAAGGACGGTGACCGGCGAGGCATTTCAGCCTGATCCGCGGAGAGGCTGAGGCGTTCCCAGCGAATTTCGACTTGGCTCGGATGCTCGCCATTCTGTGCAGCCAGCTCAATCTCACGTACTTCACCGTCCGTAAATTCTCCCGCCCGAATCTCGTGAAATTTATTCGAATCTCCTTCAGAGACCTGGTAGTGGAGAGTCTTTTGGATTCGAACAATTCTTAACCGACCATGTGACTGAGATGCGAGTGCCGTATATACAGAGTGCTGTTGCTTTCCTGTTTCATCCAATCCAGCCATATGTGCAACGCAAAGCTGTCCATCATGTGGTGAATTCACCACATGAAGACTGGCCCATTTACCGGTATTACTGGTTTTGATGACGAGTGACACACCCGCCCCATAACCGCCATTGGGACGAGGCACATCCAAGAATCGAAAGTCTGCCGTGAGTAGAAAATCACCAGACAAATAGACCGGGATCCTTAATCCTGCCGATGGATATTCTTGCGAATTACGAGGCATCGTAATTCGTAACCCATTGAAATCATTCCAGACTCTGTTTGGAGGGACGCCAAAATATTGAGTGCGGAGATCACGCTGTCTCAAGTTCAGAATGAGTTCGTCGAGCTTGCTGTAATCGGACGCCAAAGGCGTCTCCGCGATTGGTCGTGGCGGTTCATGGCCGTAGACAATCCATTTCGCGAGCAATTGCCGGAAGTCGGGATCGACGCGGAGATGTCCGATCGGTGGCATGATCTCCCCTGGATCTTGACTGGTAAAGCGACGATACAGAACCGAGTTTTCAAGCGAGCCAAACTGAACGGCTTTTGACGACGGCGCGCCGAAATTCTTGAGCACTGCCCCTGAGATTAAATTTGTATTCCGCAGCGGCGTCGCTGACCGAAGATCCAGGTTGGCATGAACCCCGCTTCCAGGCTGGTGGCAATTTCCGCAGTTCACGTCGAGATATGCGCGAACCCGAGTCGCTTCATCCACCGAGTCGTCTCGGAGGGAGGGATGCCTTGGCAAACTGGAGATTTCGTTTGAGGAAAGAGTCCGTGAGAACATCCCGCGCTGATTCCAGTACTCGAGCTGATCCATGCCATCCCCTTCAGCCATGGAAACACTCACACCGGCGATCTGCTTAGAGTGTAACTGTTCACGGGTTGGGAATTGATCTTTCCTGAATTGACGAGATCTGCGACATCATTGTCATGTCGACGCCGCCCATCACACCGGAGCAACTGGCTGCTTTGCCTCCCGAAGTCAGAGCG
>Ga0182744_1001925_pt1 | contig 17749 bp, 15 predicted proteins | sample eDN3rd30CKraftMG_FD_128525 | JGI IMG/M metagenome (GOLD analysis project Ga0182744, IMG submission 128525) | Enriched Miracle-Growth compost microbial communities from Emeryville, California, USA - eDNA 3rd pass 30_C Kraft MG (version 2) (version 2) ...
CGGATGGCGAGAAACACTGGCGGATTGCAAGAAACACTGGCGGATGGCAAAAAACACTGGCGGATGGCGAGAAATACTGGCGGATGGCAAGAAACACTGGCGGATGGCGAGAAATACTGGCGGATGGCAAAAAACACTGGCGGATTACAAAAAAAACACTAGCGTATAAGCATAAAAATAGCTGCCGAGCTAGAGTCGGCAGCAGCATTTAAATTACTTTAACCCATTTTCAAGTGTTGCCAGCATTTCCTTTTTTTCTTCCTCAGTAGAATTCTTCCAAATCACTTCAAATAAGACACCTAAGCCTGGAAGCATTTTTTCTTCACCATTTTGAATGGCATCAACAATTGTATCTTCTAATTCATCTTGAGAGTTACCAGCAACATTGTGGATAATAGCATTTCGTAAATTTAAATTCATCATCACACACTCCTTTATAATCCTGTATTTCTTTAATATGATTTCTATATTTGGTTTTATTATGTATTTTTTTTGGGATATAATGAGAAAAAACACTGAAGGAGTACAAACTTGAAGCATATTGAATCTATACAAAATCCAAAAGTCAAACAGTGGAAAAAGCTGTTAACAAAAAAGGAACGAGATAAGTCCGGGACATTCTTAGTTGAAGGCTTTCATTTAGTAGAAGAAGCGTTAAAGCAAGGTGAAAGTGTTATTGAGATTATTGTTTCCGATAAGACTGGTCTGCCGCCGCGTTGGGATTCTGGAGAAACCCCTGTGACACTTGTAACTGAAGAAATATCCAATTCATTATCTGACACGGAGGCACCGCAAGGGATATATGCCGTTTGCCGTCAAGTTGATATAGAGGTGCCAGACGCGAAGACATATCTATTAATCGATGCCGTGCAGGATCCAGGAAATTTAGGAACAATGATTCGTACAGCTGATGCGGCAGGCATTGATGCAGTGATTGTTGGAAAAGGAAGCGTAGACGTATACAATTCGAAGGTTCTTCGCTCCGCCCAAGGCAGTCATTTTCACCTGCCGATTATTAGAGGAGACCTCCACCAGTGGGTGACGCAGCTAAATGAAAAAAATATTTCGGTGTACGGTACAGCACTTGAAGGAGCATCAGCATATACTGATATTTCAACAGAGAAATCCTTTGCATTACTCGTTGGGAATGAGGGGAATGGTGTTAACAAAGACCTGCTCGAAAAAACAACTGCCAATCTTTATATACCTATCTACGGCAAGAGTGAATCACTAAATGTTGCTGTTGCAACAGGTATCCTGTTATATTTTTTGAAAAAATGACGATACTAGTTTGAATCAACTAGAAAAGTATTATATAATAATTTACATTATTGAAAAATAACAAAGACATTGACGGAGAAAAGTAACTTATCCAAGACCATTAAGGGAGAAAGTGCCGTGACTGAAAGCACTTTTATGGAAATGATAGGTGAAGTTCACCTCCTGAGTTGACACCGGGACCATTTCAAATAGAAATGTAAAGGTGCACCGGCCTATGCCGTTATCCCAATGAAGCGAACACAATGTGTTTATACATATCGTGTTTACAAGGGTGGTACCGCGACTATAAACCTCGTCCCTTTCCAGGGATGGGGTTTTTTTGTTTGCAAAAATAAGACCGCTCGAAATTTAGCGATTAAAAAGGAGGAAATATGATGCAAGAACGATTAAAGGAATTGCAGCAGGAAGCTATTCAAAATATTCAACAGTCACAAAGCTTAAAAGAATTGAATGACATCCGTGTTGCTTATTTAGGTAAAAAAGGACCGATTACAGAAGTGCTCCGTGGGATGGGTAAGCTTTCAGCAGAAGAACGTCCAATTATGGGGGCACTTGCAAATGAAGTACGTGAAGCAATTGCTACCGTTTTAGAAACAAAACAAAAAGAGTTAGAAGAAGCAGCCGTTTTAGAAAAGCTCGCTTCTGAATCAATTGATGTAACATTACCTGGAAGACCTGTTAAGGTTGGTAACCATCACCCATTAACAAGAATCATTGAAGAAATTGAAGATTTATTTATTGGTATGGGTTATCAAGTGGCAGAAGGACCTGAGGTGGAACAGGATTATTATAACTTTGAGGCTCTAAATTTACCGAAGGGTCACCCGGCTCGCGATATGCAGGATTCCTTCTATATTACAGATGAGATTCTACTGCGCACACACACTTCTCCAGTGCAGGCGCGGACAATGGAAAAGAACCAAGGCAAAGGTCCTATCAAAATTATCTGCCCGGGTAAAGTGTACCGCCGTGATAATGACGATGCGACACACTCCCATCAGTTCATGCAAATTGAGGGTCTTGTTGTAGGTGAGAACATCCGCATGAGTGATCTTCATGGGACACTAGAGATTTTCGCAAAGAAAATGTTTGGTGAGGACCGTGAGATCAGATTGCGTCCAAGTTTCTTCCCGTTCACTGAGCCATCCGTTGAAATGGACATTTCTTGTATGATTTGCGGCGGACATGGTTGTAATGTTTGTAAGAAAACAGGCTGGATTGAAATTCTTGGGGCAGGTATGGTACATCCAAACGTCCTTGAAATGGCTGGATATGATTCTAAAAAATACACTGGTTTTGCGTTCGGTATGGGACCAGAGCGTATCGCAATGTTGAAATATGGCGTCGATGACATACGCCATTTCTACACTAACGATGTGCGTTTCTTAAAACAGTTTTCAAAGCATGAATAAGGGAGGAGTATAATAATGTTCGTATCATATAAATGGCTCCAGGATTATGTAGACTTATCCGGAGTATCGGCTAGTGAGTTAGCTGAAAAAATTACAAAAAGCGGGATTGAGGTTGAGGGCGTTGATGTCCTTAATGAAGGAATTACGGGAGTAGTAGTTGGTCATGTTGTTGAACGTGTACAGCATCCAAATGCTGATAAATTAAGCAAATGTCAGGTTGATATTGGTCAAGGTGAACCAGTTCAAATTATTTGCGGAGCACCTAATGTCGCACAAGGTCAAAAGGTAGCAGTGGCAACGGTTGGCGCAGTATTACCAGGTAATTTTAAAATTAAGCGTGCAAAGCTTCGCGGTGAAGAATCAAATGGAATGATCTGCTCACTAACTGAGCTTGGTATTGAAGCGAAGGTTGTAGCGAAAGAATATTCTGAAGGGATCTTTGTTTTTCCTCAAGACGCAGAGGTCGGAACAGACGCAATCGCGTTATTAAACCGCAATGATGAAGTCCTTGAGCTTGGCTTAACTCCAAACCGTGCGGATTGCTTGAGCATGCTTGGTGTAGCATATGAAGTTGCAGCGATTCTTGGAAGAGATGTAAAGCTTCCAGAAATCGATCAACAGCCAGTAAATGAAAAGGCAACTGATTATATTACAGTAAAAGTGGAGGCAAATGAGGATAATCCACTATATGCTGCCAAAGTGATTAAAAATGTGAAAATCGGTCCTTCGCCGCTATGGATGCAAACCAGACTAATGTCTGCAGGTATTCGTCCACATAATAATGTTGTTGATATTACCAACTATATTTTATTAGAATATGGCCAGCCGCTGCATGCATTTGACTACGACCGCTTAGGTTCTAAAGAAATTCTAGTACGTCGTGCACAAGATGGTGAGAAATTCACAACATTAGATGATGTTGAACGCACACTAACTTCTGACCATTTAGTGATTACAAATGGAACGGAACCAGTCGCATTAGCTGGTGTCATGGGCGGAGCTAATTCTGAGGTTACTTCAGATACAACAACTGTATTGTTGGAAGCTGCTTATTTTACAGGAGGCACGGTAAGAAAAGCATCTAAAGACCACGGTTTACGAAGTGAAGCAAGTGCTCGTTTTGAGAAGGGTGTTGACCCTAACCGTGTGCGTGCAGCCGGGGAACGTGCAGCATACTTGATGGCAAAATATGCTGGCGGTGAAGTATTAGAAGGTGCTTCAGAGGTTGACACATTAACAGTAGAACCAGCAGTCGTTTCCATTACACTGGAAAAAATAAATAGTGTCATCGGTACAAACTTGACTGTGGCAGAGGTTGAAGCTATTTTTGAACGTCTTCAATTCGGTGTAACGAGTGAAGATGAGACTATTACGGTAACAGCTCCTACACGCCGTGGCGATATCAAGATTGAGGAAGATTTAATTGAAGAAGTGGCACGTCTTTACGGCTACGATAACATTCCGAAAACATTGCCAATCGGTTCAGCTACACCAGGTAAATTATCAGACTATCAAGAAAAACGCCGCATTGTCCGCCAATATTTAGAAGGCGCTGGTCTTTTCCAAGCGGTTACGTATTCATTAACAAGTGAGGAAAAAGCGGCACAATTTGCGCTGGAAAAACGCGATTTCATTCGCCTGGCTATGCCGATGAGTGAAGACCGCAGTATCCTTCGTTTAAGCATTATGCCGCAGTTATTGGAAGTTTTAAAATACAACAGTGCACGTCAAAACGACAGCCTCGCTGTGTATGAAACAGGTGCTGTATTCCTAGCGAATGGAAACGAAGTATTACCTGAAGAGCAGGAGCATTTAGCAGGTGCAATCACTGGTCTATGGCACAGCCATTCATGGCAGGGTGAGAAAAAGGCAGTTGACTTCTATGTATTAAAAGGTATTTTAGAAGGATTATTTTCCAAACTAGGACTTACTGAGAGTGTGACATACGTCCAGGCTAAAGTAGATAATATGCACCCAGGACGTACAGCTGAAGTTCACTTGAATGGGGAGCGGATCGGTTTTGTCGGCCAAGTGCATCCAACCATGCAAAAAGAGCTGGATTTAAAAGACACATACGTATTTGAACTTTCATTAAAGGCGATTCTTGAAGAAGCCACTGAAGCGTTAAGATACTCAGGAATTCCTCGTTTCCCATCCATTACAAGAGACATCGCTCTTGTTGTGGATAAAGAAACTGTCGCTGGAGTATTGAAGGATATTATCCAAACAGCTGGCGGTAAGCTACTAAAAGAGGTAAATGTTTTTGACCTATACGAAGGAGAACGCATGGAAGAAGGCAAGAAATCCATCGCATACTCATTGAAATATATGGACCCAGAACGGACATTAACAGATGAAGAAGTAACAAAAGTTCATACCCAAGTACTGGAAGCCTTGAAGAATCAGGCTGGAGCGGTATTGAGAGGGTAAGAATAAATGCAAAAATGACCTAGTGATCTAATCAACTAGGTCATTTTTTGGTTTGGATATCTGGAACAATGCAGGCAGGCTGGAGTGACCGAAGAGCCAAGAAAAAAGGTAATTGGGTCAATGCAGGCAGCCTGGAGACCGATAACCATGATAAAAGGTAGTTAAGTCAATACAGGCAGCCTGGGTGTAGTTCACTACTGCACTTCATTATCCTCTCTTTTTATTCACCAGATTCATCGCCTTATCCGTATTAGCAAAATGCAGTTTTACATATTGCGGCAATACCTCTTGTCCTTTTTTCAATATCAGCTTTGCTGCGGCTTCGTCCACCTGAGCACCCGCGCCTTTTGGAATCTTAAACCCGGCTGATTCACTCAGCTTATCAAAATACTGAACAAAGGCATACCGCGCGAGAATGGATGCTGCTGCTACAGCAAGATGGATACCCTCGGCTTTTGTACTAAAATAAACATTTTCCCTCGCTACAGCCTTTTGATTTTTAACGTGTTGAAAATAAGTACTTTCTTGTACAAACTGGTCGATAAGAATACCTTCTGGTTTCACAGGAGAAATCTTTTCAAGGACTTTTAGGATGGCTTGGTTATGGAGAATGGCCTTCATTTTGCCTTGTGACATTCCTGACTTTTGAAGCTGATTATACTTTTCATTTTTTAATGTCATCAGACTAAATGGAACAATATCTTTGATTACCTTTGCAATGGCAATGATTTTTTCATCATTGAGATCCTTTGAATCTCTAACACCTAATTCTTTTAACAAAGGAATATCTTCCTTCCTAACATAAGCAGCAACAACCGTTATTGGACCAAAAAAATCACCGGTACCTACTTCATCGGAGCCGATAACGGACCAATTGCTAAATCCTTCTGGCAGATTCCCCTTAGCAGTTATTGATTTGGCGGGAGCTTTTACAGCAGCCTCACCCCATCTGCTCGCCTCAGCTTCACTGCCATTCCCCTGAAATAAAACCTTCCCAGACTTATAGGCAGTAATCATCGAGCCAGATGTCTTCGCTGCAAATACACTTCCAGGAGGATTCTTATCTAGCAATTTTCCTTCATAATAGCTTTTCATTTTATTAATTTCAGACAAAGTTAAATTTAATACAACATTTCCCACTCCCAAAACACTCCTCGACAATTTTCTAGAAAAAGTAAAAAAGCTCCAGTTTAATCTGTTTCTCTTTTCGACACATATCCGTTCGTGTTATATTATAAAATAGGGATTTCTTCGAACCGAATGGAGGCAGTAATTTGTCAAATACAGATAAAACTAGAACAACCGTTGATATATACGGAACTCAATACGTCATTTTAGGTACTGAATCCCAAAACCATGTTCGACATGTCGCTTCATTAGTTGACAAAAAGATGCGCGAAATAGGTATCAGGAATCCATTACTTGATGTGAATAAACTCGCTGTATTAACTGCAGTGAATGCGGTCAATGATTATATTAAAATGAAAGAACAACTAGAGCGGCTGCAATCTGAACTACAAAAGGAAAAGGACTGAATAAGTCATGTTGGATTTAGCAATTATTTTATTATTAGTTTTTGGTTTTTTTATTGGATTAAAAAGAGGTTTCATTTTGCAGTTAGTCCATTTAACAGGTTTTATTATTGCATACATAGTGGCAAATTTATACTACGATGATTTGGCACCTAGACTCACGCTATGGGTTCCATATCCAAATATCGGGACCACTTCACCTTTAAAACTATTAAGTGAGAACGGGAATATGGAAGAAGCCTTTTACCGCGCGATTGCCTTTATCATTATATTCTTTGCGGTGAAAATCCTGCTGCAAGTGATAGGATCAATGCTTGATTTTATTGCTCATTTGCCTATTCTAAAACAATTAAATGTTTGGGCAGGCGGGATCCTTGGTTTTGCTGAGGTCTACTTACTTATCTTTATTTTATTATATATTGCTGCGCTAGTTCCAATGGAAGTTTTGCAAAAACCTTTGGATGATTCCATTATGGCGAACTTAATTGTCAATCATACACCATTTCTTTCGGAGCAAATAAAAAATATCTGGATTCAATATACTGCTGCTTTAACTTCTCTCTGAGGAGAGAAGGTTCTCTTAACTTCTCTCGATGGAGAAGTCGCTCTTAACTTCTCTCTAAGAGAGAAGTTTTTCTATTAAAAGGTTAAAATAAGTGCAAGGTGGGTGGAAGTAATGGAGGTAAATAAAAAAGATTTAATCCGACTATTAGAAACGATAGCGGTATATATGGAACTTAAAGGTGAAAATCCTTTTAAGGTATCAGCTTTTCGCAAAGCGGCATCTGCACTAGAATTTGATGACAGAACTTTATCTGAAATTGAGGATTTTACCTCGTTGTCAGGAATCGGCAAGGGTACAGCTGCTGTAATTGAAGAATACATAAATGAGGGTACTTCCTCGGTGTTAGCAGAGTTAAAAGAAGAAGTTCCAAAAGGGTTAATACCGTTATTACAATTGCCTGGTCTTGGTGGCAAGAAAATTGCGAAGCTACACAAAGAACTAGGGATTGAAGATGTCACAACCTTAGAAGAAGCATGTAAAGCAGGAAAAGTGCAAGCATTAGCAGGTTTTGGGAAAAAGACAGAAGAGAAAATCTTAAGTGCTATTGCCAATGCAGGCTCTAGACCTGACAGACTGCCCCTTGCTTACATGCTGCCAATCGCAGAGCAGATTGAAGTCAGGCTCACTGAGTCTCCTGAGATTGATCAATTCTCACGCGCTGGAAGTATACGCAGAGTGAGAGAAACCGTTAAAGATCTAGATTTTATTATTTCGACTGAGCATCCAGAAAAGGTGAAACAGTTCCTGCTCGAATTACCGAATATTAAAGAAATTATCGGTGCGGGTGATACAAAAGTGTCACTTGTGTTTGGTTTCGATTATGATGTATCTGTTGATTTTCGAATCGTTAAACCAGAGGAATTCGTCACTACTCTCCATCATTTTACCGGTTCAAAGGACCATAATGTTAGGATGAGACAGCTTGCGAAGGAACGTGGAGAAAAAATCAGTGAATATGGTGTGGAGAATGTAGAGACAGGTGAAATTCTTACTTTTTCATCAGAAGAAGAATTTTACAAGCATTTTGACCTGCCGTTTATACCTCCAGAAGTAAGGGAAGATGGCAAAGAGGTTGAGGAGTTTCCAGCTTATGAAGGTGAATTAATCCAACTAAGTGATATTAAGGGCGACCTTCACATGCATTCAACCTGGAGTGATGGAGCACACTCAATTGAGGAAATGGTGGAGGCCTGCCGTGCAAAGGGTTATAAATATATGGCAATCACCGACCACTCTCAGTATTTAAAAGTCGCAAATGGACTGACACGTGAGCGGTTATTGCAGCAAAAAGAAGATATAAAAAAATTAAATGAGAAATACGATGATATTTTAATCCTCTCTGGTGTTGAAATGGACATTCTTCCTGATGGAACATTGGATTATGAGGACGATCTATTAGCTGAAATGGATTTTGTCATCGCATCAATTCATTCAGCGTTTTCACAGCCTAGAGAAAAAATCATGGAGCGTTTAACCACAGCATTAAAAAATGCACATGTTGATTTAATTGCCCATCCGACTGGCAGAAAAATTGGCCGCCGTGAAGGCTATGATGTCGATATCGATATGCTGATCGAACTGGCCAAAGAAACAAATACTGCTCTGGAGCTGAATGCTAATCCAAATCGATTAGATTTAAAAGCGGAGTATCTGAGAAAAGCACAGGATGCAGGAGTTAAACTATTTATAAATACGGATGCCCATAAGAAAGAAACGCTGTCCCACATGGGGGTAGGTGTTTCAACAGCGAAAAAGGGCTGGATAAAAAAATCATCGGTGATCAATGCACTAGAGCCGAACGACTTACTAGAATTTTTGCATAATCGAAATTAAGGAGGTTTACTCCATGCAAGCAAGAACGTTAAAGGTATTGGAATTTACTAAAGTGAGGGACCAGCTCATTGAGCATGCCGCGTCCTCACTGGGAATAGAGAAGTTAAAGCAATTGGTCCCATCAACAGATTTTGAAGAAGTGGTAAAGCTTCAGGCAGAAACGGATGAGGCCTCAACAGTATTAAGGATTAAAGGAAATGTCCCATTATCGGGAATTTACGACATTCGTGCTCATATTAAACGCTCTGTTATCGGTGGTGTCCTTAGTTCGCACGAGTTAATACAGGTTGCTAGTACGATTCATGCCAGCCGGCAAATGAAGCGGTTTATAGAAGACATTGCCGAAGAAAGAACAGAAATACCCATTTTAATGGAGCAAGTTGATCGGATAATGATCTTAGCTAGTTTGGAGGAGTCAATCAGACATGCCATTGATGAGAGCGGGGAGGTTCTTGATAGTGCGAGTGACCTCCTTCGCACGTTAAGGCATCAGCTCCGGTCGAATGAAGCGCGTGTACGTGAGAAATTAGAGAGCATGATTCGCTCCTCAAATGCAGCAAAGATGTTGTCAGATTCAATAATAACCATTCGTAACGATCGTTTTGTTATCCCTGTAAAACAGGAATATCGGGGACACTACGGTGGTATTATTCATGATCAAAGTTCATCGGGGCAGACTCTATTTATTGAACCGCAGGTAATTGTGCAATTAAACAACCAATTGCAGGATATTAGGGTGAAAGAGCAGCTTGAGATTGAGAGAATCTTGACGGAGCTGTCTGCAAAAACTGCTGAGTTTGAGTCAGAGCTTCAAGTGATTGTTGAGGTACTGGCCAATCTGGATTTTATTTTTGCAAAAGCAAGATACGGACGTAAAATGAAAGCTAGTATGCCTCGAATGAATAATGAGGGACGAATTGCTTTATATAAAGCCAGACATCCGTTAATACCGATTGATGAAGTTGTTGCAAATGATATTCTGCTCGGGAAGGATTACACGACTATTGTAATTACCGGACCAAACACGGGTGGTAAAACCGTTACTTTAAAAACGCTCGGTTTATGTTCGTTAATGGCCCAATCAGGCCTGCAGGTTCCTGCCTATGACGGTTCGGAGCTAGCTGTCTTTGATGCCATCTATGCTGATATCGGTGATGAACAATCCATCGAGCAGAGCTTAAGTACATTTTCTTCCCACATGGTAAATATCGTGGATATATTAAAGAATGTTGATTTTAATTCTCTGGTCCTTTTCGACGAGCTTGGAGCAGGTACAGACCCTCAGGAAGGTGCAGCACTTGCGATTTCTATATTAGATGAGGTGCACAATCGAGGGGCGAGAGTGATTGCCACAACTCATTATCCGGAGTTAAAGGCCTATGGCTATAACCGTGAAGGTGTTCTCAATGCCAGTGTGGAATTTGACGTTGAAACATTGAGTCCAACATACAAGCTGCTCCTTGGTGTACCAGGACGAAGCAATGCCTTTGAAATCTCAAAGCGATTAGGCTTAAGCGATAATGTGATTCAAGCAGCAAGATCCCATGTTAGTGAAGATACGAATCAAATCGATAAAATGATTGCCTCACTGGAGAGCAGTAAGCGTCAAGCAGAAATTGAACAGGAAGAAGCACGTGATTATTTAAGACAAGCAGAAAAGCTCCATCAGGATATGCAAAAGCAAATGATTGAGTTTTATGAGAACAAGGACTCTATGCTTGAAAAAGCTGCTGAACAGGCAGGGGAAATTCTTGACGAGGCAAAGAGTGAGGCAGAAAAGATTATACGTGACCTTCGTAAAATGAGGATAGAGAAACATGCTGATATTAAGGAGCATGAATTAATAGATGCAAAGCGGCGTCTTGAAGCCGCAACGCCTGAAATAAAGAAGTCCACAAAACAAATTAGTAACAAAACAAAGAAGCATACCTTCACGCCTGGTGATGAAGTGAAAGTCCTGACTTTCGGTCAAAAGGGTACCCTTCTTGAAAAAGTGTCTGATAACGAATGGCAGGTGCAAATCGGGATCCTGAAAATGAAGGTGAAAGAAAAGGATTTAGAGTACATCAGCACACCAAAGCCGGTAGAAACAAGACCGATGGCAATTGTTCAAGGCAGGGACGCAGATGTTAAGCTAGAATTAGATTTGCGTGGAGAAAGATATGAAGCAGCACTCTTAAGAGTGGAAAAATATATAGATGATGCGTTATTATCAAACTATCCTCGTGTATCGATAATTCACGGGAAAGGGACGGGCGCATTAAGACAGGGAGTCCAGGAATATTTACGAAATCACCGTTCTGTAAAGAAAATTCGCTTTGGAGAAGCAGGTGAGGGCGGCTCTGGTGTTACCGTGGTCGAATTTAAATAATAACCGGGGAGAATAAGGAATGAACCAGTTTTGGGATAACGTGTATATTCAAAGTGCTGCCAATTATAGTGTAGTTATACTATGTGTGGTTTTATTTTTAGCCATTTTTGAATTAGTAACGAAATATAAAAATTGGGAAGAAATCCAGAAGGGCAATATTGCTGTAGCGATGGCTACCGGAGGCAAAATCTTTGGGATTGCTAATATTTTTCGCTATTCTATTGAACAGAATGATTCATTGGTAACTATGATTGGCTGGGGAGTATTTGGCTTTGTGCTGTTACTCATTGGATATTTTATCTTTGAATTCTTAACACCTAAATTTAACATTGACGACGAAATAAAAAATGATAATCGAGCGGTTGGTCTCATTGCAATGATTTTGTCAATCGGCTTATCCTTTGTAATAGGTGCGGGAATATCGTAAGGGGAGATTAAAAGTGGAAACATTAGCGAAAGTGCTTCTTGGGTTATGCGCCTTGTTTTTGCTAATTGGCTTGGGGTATATGATATTTTAAATGAAAATCATCGTTGAGTAATCGACGGTGATTTTTTTTATCGCGTGATATGGTGAACAATAGTCGTTGTTCCAATTGTTTAAAGAGTCTGACTATATTATAATGAAAGGGAAGTGAATTAAATTTATAATAGTATAAAAAGGAGGGTTACTAATGTATGATTCAAAACCATGGCTCACCTCTTACCCTGAAGAGATACCTGCAGAATTGGAATTCCGGCCAGAACCTGTTCAGCAGTATTTGGCAGATGCGGCAACGAGTTATCCAGAAAAAGTTGCCATTCACTTCATGGGAAAGGAGATGACATATAAAGAGCTTTACAATGAATCCCTTTCATTTGCCAGTTATCTACAGGAACTGGGGATTGTAAAAGGTGATCGAGTTGCCATTATGCTCGCCAATACACCACAATCTGTGATAAGTTATTTTGGAATATTAATGGCTGGGGGAATTGTCGTTCAAACCAACCCATTATATACCGAACGTGAACTAGAATATCAAATGAAGGACTCCGGAGCTAAGGCAATCATCACACTCGACATCCTCTATCCTCGTGTTTCTAAGGTGATGCCGCAAACAGATTTGCAGCACATCATTGTAACCGCTATCAAAGACTACCTGCCATTCCCAAAAAATTTAGTTTATCCTTTTATCCAGAAAAAGCAATATGGAATTGTTGTTAATGTTAAACATGAAGGAAATACCCACTTATTTAAAGAAATAGTAAAAATGAAGCCTAAAAAACTCGTGGAATATGACTTCGACTTCGAGGAGGATGTAGCACTGCTGCAATATACTGGCGGCACAACTGGTTCTCCTAAAGGAGTTATGCTGACACACAGAAACCTCGTTGCCAACTCTTCGATGTGTACGGCATGGTTGTACAAATCTAAACCAGGAGAGGAATCAGTGCTTGGAATTGTACCATTTTTCCATGTTTATGGAATGACGATCATTATGATTTTATCAGTCATGCAGGCCTATAAAATGATTATTTTACCAAAGTTTGATGCCTTGACGACTTTGAAAACAATTCAAAAACAGCGTCCTACCTTGTTTCCAGGTGCACCAACCATTTATATCGGCCTATTAAATCATCCCGATCTTAAAAAATACGATCTATCATCCATTGATTCCTGTCTCAGCGGCTCTGCACCTCTACCCATTGAAGTTCAAGAGGAATTTGAGAAGGTTACAGGTGGAAAGCTTGTAGAGGGATATGGTTTAACGGAATCATCTCCGGTGACGCATTCTAATTTCCTATGGGATCGCCCACGGGTAAAGGGAAGTATTGGTGTACCATGGCCAAATACGGAGGTTAGGATTGTCTCAATGGAAAATGGAGAAATCTTGCCGGTTAAGGAAATTGGTGAAATTATCATTAAAGGTCCACAAGTGATGAAAGGTTATTGGAATCGTCCTGATGCAACAGAGGAAACAATTAAAGACGGCTGGCTTTACACAGGGGATCTTGGCTATATGGATGAAGATGGATACTTCTATGTAGTAGATAGAAAGAAGGATATGATTATTGCTGGTGGATATAATATCTATCCGAGAGAAATTGAAGAAGTCTTATATGAACATCCTGATGTTTTGGAAGCTGTTGCTGCAGGAATACCGGATCCATATCGGGGTGAAACCGTTAAGGCATATGTTGTGTTAAAAGAAGGATCTAAGCTTACTTCAGATGAGTTGAATCAATATGCTAGAAAGTATTTAGCTGCTTATAAGGCTCCTAGATTATATGAATTTAGAAACGAATTACCGAAAACAGCAGTAGGGAAAATATTAAGAAGAACCCTTGTTGAAGAAGAAATGAGAAAAATAGAGGAAGAAAACAAAAAACATGCTTAATTCCTGTTCAAAATGCACTTCTTTTTTTTGAATAATATAGCTTGTACCTATGGTATCAATAAAGTAATATAAAAATATCGTTTAATTTCTTGACAGAAATACAACTAATATCTATTATAAAAATATGAATGATTATTCATTCATATTTTCTTTTTGTATAAAATACTTTCTTCAAGAGGAGGGAGAACCAATGAAAAAAAATAAGCCAAAATACATGCAGATTATTGATGCAGCTGTTATTGCAATTGCAGAAGTTGGTTATCATCAGGCACAGGTTTCGAAAATTGCAAAGCAGGCAGGTGTCGCAGATGGTACCATTTATCTTTATTTTAAAAACAAAGAAGACATTCTCATCTCACTCTTTGAAGAAAAAATGGGAAGCTTTATTGAAAAAATAGATGAAATGATAGCAGGAAAAGAGACAGCGGTGGAGAAGTTATATATGATGATTGAAGCTCATTTTCGTAATCTTTCCGATGATCATCACATGGCAATCGTCACCCAGCTTGAACTACGTCAATCAAATAAAGAGCTGCGTATGAGAATAAATAATGTCCTTAAAGGATATTTGCAAGTGATAGATAAAATCATCATTGAAGGAAAAGAAACGGGAGAGTTTTCAAGTGACCTCGATGTTCGTCTTGCCCGTCAAATGATTTTTGGCACGATGGATGAAACCGTGACAACATGGGTTTTGAATGAGGAAAAATATGATTTAGTAGCACTCGCTAAACCAGTCCATCAGCTATTGATTAAAGGCTGTGGAAGTCATTAAGATTTGAGTTATAGAGGAGGAGAATACTTTTGGAATACTTAAAATGGTCTTATCAAGACAGGATCGCGACGATTACCATTCAGCGTCCACCGGCTAATGCCCTCTCACAAGGACTATTACGAGAATTATCTGCTGTTTTGGATGAAATCGAACACAACAGTGAGATTAAGGTGGTTGTCATTCACGGTGAAGGGCGTTTCTTCTCAGCAGGTGCAGATATTAAAGAATTCACAACGGTTTCTTCTTCAGAAGGTTTTGCGAATCTTGGGAAATACGGACAGGATTTGTTTGACAGGATGGAGAAATTCCCTAAACCAATTATTGCAGCGATTCATGGCGCAGCACTTGGCGGCGGCTTGGAGCTTGCAATGGCTTGTCATATCCGTTTAGTAGGAGAGAAGTCTAAGCTTGGTCTTCCTGAACTGCAATTGGGTTTAATTCCTGGATTTGCGGGAACACAACGTCTTCCTAAATATGTTGGTGTCTCACGGGCTGCAGAAATGCTGTTTACGTCTGAGCCAATCACAGGAATAGAGGCGGTTCAATTTGGCTTAGCAAATCATGCATATCCTGAAGAAGAGGTGCTGGAGCAAGCACTTAAACTGGCGGGTAAAATTGCTAAGAAAAGTACAGGATCCCTTAAGGCGACAATTGAATTATTAAATTATGCTAAACATGAAGAGTTTTATAAAGGCTCTGCTAAAGAAGCAGAGTTGTTTGGAGAAATATTTGTATCAAATGATGCAAAAGAAGGTATTCAGGCTTTCATTGAAAAAAGAGAGCCGCATTTTAAAGGTGAATAACTTCCACATTGGAGTTAAGATATTTTTTTATGTTAAATTTTCTTAATCTTTAAAACAGAAAAAATGTTTGCATTATAGGAGGGAAACCATGAACATTTATGTACTATTGAAAAGAACGTTTGATACGGAAGAAAAGATTACAATTTCTGGCGGAAAGATCAATGAGGATGGTGCAGAGTTTATCATCAATCCTTACGATGAGTATGCAGTGGAAGAAGCAATCCAAGTCCGCGACGCTAATGGCGGTGAAGTAACCGTTATTTCAGTTGGAACAGAAGAAGCTGAGAAACAATTACGTACAGCACTTGCTATGGGCGCAGACAAAGCGGTCCTAATTAATACTGAAGATGATGTAGAGAATGGTGATCAATTCACTACATCAAAAATCATTGCTGAATATCTGAAAGATAAGGATGCAGATCTAATTATCGGTGGAAATGTAGCAATTGACGGCGGTTCTGGTCAAGTAGGTCCTCGTGTTGCCGAATTGCTAAACATTCCGTATGTGACAACGATTACGAAGCTTGAAATTGACGGTACAAATGTAAGCGTTACCCGTGACGTTGAAGGGGATTCTGAAGTAATCGAAACTAGCCTGCCGTTATTGGTCACTGCGCAGCAAGGTTTGAACGAGCCGCGATATCCATCTTTACCAGGTATTATGAAGGCCAAGAAAAAGCCGCTTGATGAATTAGAATTAGATGATCTTGATCTTGAAGAAGATGATGTCGAAGCAAAAACAAAGACAATTGAAATTTATTTGCCAGCTAAAAAAGAAGCTGGAAAAGTATTATCTGGAGAGTTAAATGACCAGGTAAAAGAACTCGTTCACCTTCTTCATACAGAAGCGAAAGTAATTTAAACGTCAGTTTTAAATATAAATTTTAATTAGCCAAAATGAACTGCAGGAGGGTAAAGGAATGACTAGAAAAGTATTAGTATTAGGGGAAACGCGTGACGGTTCTTTACGTAATGTTTCTTTCGAAGCGGTTGCTGCAGCAAAAACAGTAGCAGAAGGCGGAGAAGTAGTTGGTGTTTTACTCGGGAAAAATGTTAGCGCTTTAGGAGCGGAGTTAATTCAATATGGTGCTGACCGCGTTGTCGTCGTTGAAGATGAAAAGCTGGATCAGTATACATCTGATGGTTTTGCTCAAGCCTTGTTAGCAGTGTTAGAAAAGGAAAGCCCAGAAGGTTTAGTTTTAGGACATACTTCTCAAGGAAAAGACCTTTCACCGAGAATCGCTGCTAAGCTGTCATCTGGATTAATTTCTGACGCTACAGCTGTTGAAGTTGCAGGTGGTAATGTTGTCTTTACACGCCCTATCTATTCTGGTAAGGCTTTTGAAAAGAAAATTGTGACGGCTGGCTTAGTTTTCGCAACTGTCAGACCAAATAATATTACACCATTACCAAAGGATGAAAGCAGAACTGGTGAGGTTGCTTCATTATCCGTTGAAATTAAAGACCTTCGTGCAATTATTAAAGAAGTGGTTAGGAAAGCAAGTGAAGGTGTAGATTTAAGTGAAGCGAAAGTGGTCATTTCTGGAGGACGCGGTGTTAAGAGTGCAGAAGGCTTTGAACCACTAAAAGAGCTGGCAAATGTTTTAGGCGGTGCTGTTGGTGCCTCTCGTGGAGCTTGTGATGCTGACTATTGTGACTACTCTTTACAGATTGGTCAAACAGGTAAGGTTGTAACTCCTGACCTATACATTGCCTGCGGTATTTCTGGAGCTATTCAGCACTTAGCAGGTATGTCTAACTCTAAGGTAATTGTTGCTATTAACAAAGACCCAGAAGCAAATATCTTTAAAGTAGCAGATTACGGAATTGTAGGCGACTTATTCGAGGTTGTACCTTTACTTACTGAAGAGTTTAAGAAGCTTAAAGTTCATTCATAATGGCAATACTACTAAGGCGGGCAGTAAAAACTGTTCGCCTTATTACATACAATTAGAAAGAATACGAAAACTATTTTAGGGGAAATTATTGCGAGACAGATTATTAGCATGATGGTTTAAACAGTGCTATACTTTCGTTGTATTTAGTATTCATTAGGAGGGCTTTACAAATGGCTATTTCAAACGTAACAGATGCAAATTTCTCTGCTGAAACAGGTTCAGGCCTTGTACTTGCAGATTTCTGGGCTCCATGGTGTGGACCTTGTAAAATGATTGCTCCAGTTCTTGAGGAACTTGATTCAGAAATGGGCGACAAAGTTAAGATTGTTAAATTAGATGTAGACGATAACCAAGAAACTGCAGCTAAATACGGTGTTATGAGTATCCCTACACTTCTTGTTTTCAAAAATGGCGAAGTGGTTGACAAAGTTGTCGGCTTCCAACCAAAAGATGCTTTAGCAAGTGTGCTTGAAA
>Ga0182744_1001929_pt1 | contig 17731 bp, 9 predicted proteins | sample eDN3rd30CKraftMG_FD_128525 | JGI IMG/M metagenome (GOLD analysis project Ga0182744, IMG submission 128525) | Enriched Miracle-Growth compost microbial communities from Emeryville, California, USA - eDNA 3rd pass 30_C Kraft MG (version 2) (version 2) ...
AGGTCAGGTAGCTCGACGGCGAAGACGCCGGCACGCTCTCCGTGATCGTGTACGTCAGCGAACCGCCGCCCGTGTTGCCGATCGTCAGCGGCGTCGTGCCCGAGGCGCCCTGCGCCGCCGTCAATGCCAGCGATGCCGGCGTCACGTTCGCGGCCGGTGCCAGTACGCCGACCGTCAGCGTGGCCGACGCGGCTGCGGTGTTGTTGCCCTGATCAGTCTGCAACGCGCCCGCAGCGATCGTGTTGACGTAGCTGCCGTCGGCGGCCGAATGCACGGTCGCCGTGAGCGCGCACGAGCCGGAAGCCGGAATCGTCGCACCGCTTGCGAGCTTGAACGAACCGGCCGTGAAGCTGGCCGTGCCACCGCAGGTCGTCGACGCCGCCGTGGCGACGAGGCCGCTCGGCAGCGTGTCGACGAGGTCCGCGGTCAGCGTCGCCACCGACGTCGTCGGGTTGGTCAGCGTGACCGTCGCCGTGCTGTTGACGTTCGCGTCCACGTTCGCCGGTGCGAACGCCTTGGCGACGCTCGGCACTGCAGTGGCCGCGCAATAGGCGATGCCTGCGTTGACCGCCGCCAATGCATCGACTTCACCCCAGCCGGTGGCCTGGTTCGGCACGTTGCCGGGACCGTCGGACGGGCTGCCCGTCGCGACCGGAACCGCGTTGGCCGTCTCCATCAGGATCGTGCCCGTCTGCGCATAGTTGCCGTGCAGGCAGCTCGCAGCGTCCCACATCAGGCCGATCACGCCGGTGACGGCCGGAGCCGACATCGAGGTGCCGCTCATCCCGCCGTAAGAGCTATCACTGGTGGAGATGGACGAACGGATCGACACGCCCGGCGCCGACAGGTTCGGCTTGAGGTTGGCGAAGCCGTGCGCATCGGGAAGGGTCGCGCCGCCCGGATTCGGGTTGTCGGTCGGGCCCTTGTTCGAATGCGGCGCGTACTGGCCGTTGTTGTTGCCGGTGGAACCGATGCCGAGCACCTTGCCGGAGCGGGCCGGATTGCCGACCGTGTTCAACGGCGGGTTGTTGGGGTAGGAGCAGTTGCTGGCGTTGCCGTTCGAGAAGACCGGCGCGATGCCTGCGGCGATCCAGCCGTCGATGACGGCTTCGTACCAGTTGTCGTAGCTCTGGCCGCAATCGCCCCAGGAGTTGTTGACGACGTCGGGATGCTTGCTCGGATCCGCCGAACCCGGCGTGCCCGCCGCATCGGTCGGCGCGATCATCCACTGGCCGCATTCGAGCAGGCCGGCGTCCGTCGCACCCGCACCGCTGAGGCCGAAGCCGATGCAGGCGATCCACTTCGCGCCCGGCGCAACACCGATCTGCTCGGTGCTGCCGTTGTCGCCGACCATGGTGCCCATGGTGTGGCTGCCATGCGGATCGGTGTAGCGCGGCGCAGCGGCGTGGTTGTACGGGTCGTACCAGTTGAACGCGTGGTTGAACGTGCCGCCGCCGAGGTTGCCGCGATACTGGTTCACCAGCGCCTGATGCGTGTAGCGCACGCCGGCATCGATGTTGGCGAGGACGATGCCGTCGCCCTTGTAGCCCAGCGCCCAGACGTCCGGCGCCTTGATGCGCGTGACGCTGGTGGCGACGGCTTCCAGTTGCAGATCGGAGAGCGGCTGGACATCGTCCTTCGGCAGTTCGATCACGCGCTGCTCGCGGATCGATTCCACTTCCGGCGAATTCGCCAGCGACTGCAGCATCGGCTGCGTCAGGTTCTGGATCGCGATGCTGTTGGCGACCCACAGCACGGTGTAGTTGTGCGCGGATTCGCTGAGGCCGTACTGATGCTGCAAGGTCTGGCGTGCAGACGCCTGCGCGTTCGCCGCGAACTGCGTCAGCGTGTCATGCACGTAGGCCGCACGCGCGGTGCGATCCTGGATGGCGAAGGCAGCCGAGAGATCCGCCGTGCCGCGGAACTTGACGATGACGGCCGGCGTCTTGTCGGCGGCAAGCGCCGCGGTGACTGCCGGGTCGATGTTGACGGCGGCCTGCGCCGTTGCGTTCGCAACCGCCAGCGGCTGCGCATTCGCGCTCCATGCATTTTGGCTGGCACCAGCCCAGAAGACGCAGCCGGCAATGGCTGCGGACAAACAAAGCGCGCGAGAACTGCGATGACGCAAGCGCGCCCCAATGGGTACATAAGACATTTCAGGAAACTCCCCAAGGAGATTGTTGAAAGCAGCGCAGTTCGATCCCTACAGGATCGACACACGAGCACGCCGCATCCGGACAGCTATTACACACACACTTCTTTGGATGAAGCAGCGATGCGCCCATGCAACAGGCGCACCCGCCTTCCATGGTAATCGCGACGGAAATCCATCCCGCCCGGCGAATCTGCATCGCGGACCCGCATGGAACGGGCCCGCGATGCAGGAAAAGCTCAGCGGCGCTTGCTCAGGCGCCGATCATGATGGCCCGCGCGCGGCAGCGTGCGATGCGACGGCGAAACCTCGTCATCGATCGTAACCTGATCGATGAAGGTATTGCCGTCGCTGCCATTGCCGTCGTGAGTGAAGGTGAACGTGATCGCATGCGCGAGGTCGTCCGCGTAGGCGCTGATGTTGATCGACTGCGGCACGAAAACATTGTCCGCCGGCAATGCGGACAACACGACGTTGGCGATCTCGTGGGCATCGAGGGTGACGACCAAGTGGGCGCTGCCCTCCGGCGGCACGTCGATCAGGCGCCAATAATTGAGGTAGCGCGCACCGCCGCCGGCAATCGTCACGGTCTGCGAGAAGCTCTGCGTTTCCGCCGTGCCTCCACCCCAGCCGCCCAGCCAGGCTTCCCAGCTGCCGTCGTACACCTGGATGCCGAATCCGTCGCTGTAGAACGGCGTGCCGCCGGAATCGTTGCTGTCGCTGCCGCTCCAGGACGGATTGCTGCCTCCATCGCCCGTCGTGGCCTCGAAGCTGGGGTCCTGCAACGGCTGCGTGAACGGCGCGCCCTGCGTTTCGAAGCCATCGACGTAGATCAGGTCGAGCGGCTGCACGATCAAAACCACGGGAACTTCGACAAGCGGGTGCGCCATGTCGTCGGAACTCGCACACAGCTTGGCCGTGTACTGGCCGACCGGCAGCGTGCCGCTGCTCACCGCCACGTTCACCGCGTTGGAGGCGCCCGACGCCGCGGAGCCGGAGGTCGGCGTGGCGTTGAGCCAGGCGACGTCAGCCGGCGCATTGCAGGCGCTGTCCGCTTCGGCGAGCGTCCAGTGCAGCGTGCTGCCTGCGGTGCCGCTGTTGGCGATGGTCAGGGTCGCGCTGTCGTTGAGGCCGGCTTGCACGCTGAAAGACAATTCGCTCGGCGTCACGCTGGCTTCCGGCTCCGGCGCCGCGCTGACCACGACGTTGACCGGTACTTCGACGAGTGCGTGCGTCGCATCATTGGTGGTCACGCACAGCTTGGCCGAATGACTGCCGACGCTGAGGCTGCTCGTGTTCGCCGTCACCGCCACGGACGACGAGGTGCCGCCCACAACCGCGCCGGACGACGGCGATTCGCTCAACCACGCGACATCGGAAGGATTGGCGCAGGTGGTTTCGGCTTCGGTGATCGAGAAGGTCAGCGAACTGCCGACGACGCTGTTGGCGATCGACAATGTATCAGTGCCGCTGGCGCCGGCAATCAGCTTGTAGCCCAGGCTGGCAGGCGTCACCGAAGCAACCGGGTCAGTCGCGCCGCCGTCCACCCACGGGCCGAACGGAACCAGCATCGGGCCGCGCTTCTTGCAGATCATCGAGTCCTGGGGGATGCAGCTCGCGCCCGAGCAGCCGGGCGGCCAGTTGTTCGCGGTGGCATCGCGCACGGAGACGCGGTAGTAGAGCGCGGTCGGATTGTCGAGCAGGCTCTCGCCGTTGACCAAGGCATCCTGGTTCATCGCGCAGACGCCGAGCGGGTTGTCCGAACGGTCGGCGTATTCGCCATCGTGCTGGCGCGTGCCCATGACGTCGATCATGTGGAAGCCGCGACCGGATTCGTTCGCAGGGATCGTGTAGTCGTCGGCGCTCGGCACCAGCCGGTAGCCGTTGCCGGTGGTCGCGTTGCGCACTTCCCAGGTCTTCGGACCGCCATTCGGACCACCGGTCGCATCGCGCAGATCACTGAATTCGGTGCTCTGGTCGACGCCGTTGATGCTGAGCTTGCTGGGGTCGGTATTGTCGGCATCGTCGATGGCGAATTCCATGCGCCAGTAGTTGTGGTGCCAGTGCGTGATGCTGCTGTTGGTGCCGTCGTTGTTGCCGAAGCCGAACTCGGGGTTCATGCGGCCGTCGGCGTAGAACGTCCAGCGCGTGGTGTACTGGTACCAGGCTGCCGAGTGCTGGCTCGTCAGGGTGACGTGGTCGCCGTCATCCTCGATGGTGACGCCCTTCGCGCAGCTGGCGACCGAGTTCGGATAACCCGGCAACTGGAAAGGGCAATTGCCGTACGCCGCGGTCGGGTTGTTCGAGCGGTCGCACGAGGTGATCGCGGCCGGCGGATCGACCGGCGTACCCAGCTTGTTCTGCACCGCGCGATCGGACAGGAATGGCTCGCTCGTGTCCTTCCAGTCGCGATAGCAGGTACTGGTGCGGTATTCCGCGAACAGCATCGGCGCATGCGCGCGGCGCATGACCAGATGCCCCTTGAAATGCACATTGCGCAATTCCATGCCCGAACCGTCCGCGCCGACGCTGAGGTTGGGTGGCAGCCAGCACATTTCCCACACCGGGTTCACGGCCGGCCAACTGAGCTTGGTCTCCGGGCTCACGCAAGTAGGCGAATCGGCGAATGCGTGACCGGCGAAGCCGCCCGTCAGCAACAACACCATCAGCAACAGCCAAGTTTTCCTGTTACGCATCATTTGCTCCCCACAGAAGTTTTCTTGAGCGCCTTGTATTGCTCCATGTCGTATTCCGGGTACACGACCCGGTCCCGCTGGAGGTCGACGATCGCATGCGCGACCGCGGTCACTCCGTTGTCGTTGGAAAGGATCGCGTGGATGCAGCGCGTACCCAGATCGCAATAGCGGTCCCCCGGCTGGCGCCAGACGAAGCCGCCGGCCCAGATGACGACGCCGGGTTGCCTGACGATCGCCTTCAACGTGGGATAGCCGCTGACCAGCGCCTTCACGCGATCGTTCTCGATGTCGGTCAGGCGCATCTCGGCGCCCGGCACGTCTTCGGTGCGCAGCAATTTCCCGTCGAGGTCGTAGGTCCTGCGGATCGCCGTGCCGCGGTCGTAGTCCCACGCCAATTCGATTTCCCGACGCACTTCCTTGTGGTCGACCATGAAGAAATCACCGTAGCGACGATTGACGACGATGCCCTGCATGCGTCCGCTGGCCGGCACGTCGCTGGCAACGAGTTCCGGCGCCGCACGCGCCGGTTGCGGCCCGCGCGGCGTGGATGCGCAGCCGGCGAGGGTCATTGCAGCCACGAGGCCGGACAAGAGAAAGATTCGGTTGCAAGCTTGCACGATGGTCTGGTCCATGTCGTTGGGTGGTCGCGCGCGGCCGGCTTCAGCGGCGCGCACGCTTGAGGTTCGTCGCCGCAGTGGCGACCACCGCGGCCTCGGGCGGGGACTTGCCATGCAACGGGTTGCTCCAAAGGTCGAACAGGTAGGCCCCGCGCGACAACGCCTGCGGCCCGACGGTGAACGGACGATCTTTCGCGCCCATGCACATGTCGTTCTCGCCCGGCGTGTTGTTGGCGACCGCCTGGTCGCGCAGGAATTCGATGTAGTCCCTGCTGGATACCTGGTGGAACAACGTCGTGCGTGCGAGCAAGGCGGCGTCGGTGCCGGCGGGGATCACAAAGGTGTAATTGACCTTGTCCACATTCACCAGCACGCCCGAACCGGGCGAAGTTTCCGCATAGTTCGCCGCGACCGGCCGCACTTCGTAACCGTTCGGGTCGTCCGCGCTCGTGACGCGGAATCCGAGCGGCGGAATGCGATTGTCCTTGGCAATGCAGTTGTTGAGCACGAAATGGAATTGCTTGCCGCCATCGTCCTCGATCTTGCAGGTCTGCGTCGCCGGATCCCAGATTCCCTGCAGCACTTCGTAGACGCGCGCCTGAGCGTCCTGCGTCAGCGTCGCGGAGGCTTCGTCATAGGCGCCACTTTCGGCAACGACCTGGTTGGCGGAGTCGCGCACCTGCACGTTGAGCCACATGCGACGGCCTTCGGAATATCCGGTCGGCAGCTTGTGGCCGCTGAGATTCGTCACTTCGACCGCGAGCGTGATCGAGCCCGCAGCAGTCGGCGTCGCCGGCGTGTAGGCGGTGATCGTGGTCGACAGACTCGCGCTGGAGGCCAGCATCTGCCGCGCCGCGTCGATCGTGCGGTCGTAGTCTTCGGGCTGCTGCAACAGGTTGCTGCCGTATTCGTTCTTGATGATGCCGGGAATCCACGCGTTGGCGCCGACGAATTCGTGGACCGGGAGATTGCCGGTACGCGATCCCGCCGGATTCATCTCGCAGGCCTTGGCCAGCGAATCCTGCGACGAGCGCATGTGGCAGCCTTGGCATTGCTGCGCCTGCGCGAGCGCCGGCGTGCCCGGCACGCCGTCACCGAAACCGTCGCGGAAGATCGCCTCGGCAAACAGGCTGCGGCTCCATTCGGTGTAGGTGCGTTCGATCGGGAACGGCCGCTGCGTGTCGGTACCGTCGTTGAGGACGAGCGTCTTGAACGGACCTTCATCGGTATCCGGCGTGGTCACGTCGTGGCAACTGCCGCACAACTCCGACTGCGCGTGATACTTCGATTGCGCCCAACCGTGCGGCGCTTCGAGCGGGTCGGCTGCCGAATACTGGTACGGACCACGCCGGCACGGGCCGAAGAAGCCCGGCGTGGATTCACAGCTGAGCGCATCGTCGACCCACGCGTTGGCGTTGCCGATGAGGTTCGGCTGGCCTTGCGGCCCTGTTGGCATCAGGCGGTGGCAGAAGTGGCAGTCGACGCCGGCGTAGTCGTTGCTGTCGTAGTCCTTGGCGGCGTAGTTGCCGTAGAGCTGGCAGCCATTTTCGCCGCCGGCTCCGGTGGTCCCGCCAAAACCGTCCTTGACGACGCGTCCGCCGAGCCAGCCGCGTGGCGTATGGCAACGCAGGCAGTAATCGCCAACCCCGGGCTTTCCTTCGCTGGCAGCGTCATGGTTGGCGACATCGAGCGCGGCCCAGAACAACGGGTCGCGCATCGCATTCGCCATCATCGAACCGCCCCAGGTCGAATGCGGCATGAAGCCCGCGCTCTTCGGATCCAGGCTGCGATGGCAATCGATACACACACCGGCGCCGCCGAGTGATGCGCTCAGCCCCGGCTGGGTCCCATGAGGCGTGAAGTCGAGGGCCATGGCTGCGACACCGGTCATCAGCATTGCCAGCGCGGCGAAGCCGGTACCGAGGGCGCGGCCGATCACGCGGCCTCTCGCAGGAACAAATCGAACATTGCCATCCCCAGAAAAACGAACGCTGCGCACAGCGAACCGGATACAACCGGTTGCGCGGCCTCCCCCCAGCCGCGCAACCGATCCGCCTGCGTCAGCGCTTGTCCGCCTGAAGCGTGCTGGAAGTGCCGGGCACCAGCGTGGCGACATCGTAGGAGGCCGGCGTGCCGGACTGCGCGACATGCAGGGTCGCGTTGCCTGCCACCGGCGGCCTGTTGCTGGTAAGGGTGAACGCGTACATCACGCCCCAGTCGAGCGACTTCGGCACTGCCGACGTCGAGAAGCTCAGCGAGCTGAAGCTTGGAATCGTGGTGTCCGTGCTCCAGTCGACGCGGCCACCGGTAATCTGCACGCGCCAGTTTTTGCTCGGATCGATCTCGCCGACCTTGCCGGGCAGCGCGCTGATCTGCGCCCCCGCCGGCGCCGGAACGCTGAAGCGGTCGAAGCCCTTGTTGCTGGTCACGCGCACGTTCGGCGCAGTGCCGGACGTGACCGCGCGGGCGAAGTCCACGTTCATCACGGCATAGTCGTAGCGATACTGGCCATCGCCGAGGTTGGTGACCTTCACCGCCACCTTGGCGTGACCTTCCGGCGTGGCGAGTTCGGCATTCTTCGCGTTCGTGCCGGGATTGGCCGGGTCGACCCAGCGATCGATCGCCGGACCGAGCTTGTAATTGCTGCCGCCACCCGGCGCCCAAGTGCCGCCGTTCCAGTTCGGTGCGCCGGTGACGGTCGCCATCGAGTTGTACGGATTGATGTCGTCGCGGGCGATGTACCAGGACTCGAACAGGTAGGTGGCGCCGGGATTCTTGGTGGAACTGATCTGGCTCTCGCGCACGATCAGGCGCTGGTCGTAGCTGCCGTTCGGGCTCGCCGTCATCGAGCCGACGCAACCCGGATCGTAGATCGAGCCGCAACGGCCCCAGATACCGGTGGCCGGCACGATTTCGGAACGCGGGCCGAGATCGGAACTGGTGTCGTTGTTGCCGGTGCCATAGGTGTCCGTGCAACTGCGGCCGAGCAGGTGCGAATCATGATCGGACGAATCGGCGCAATTGCCGTTCGTGGTCAGCCACGCGTGCTTGACGCCGGAACGGCCGATCTGCTCGATGCTGCCATCGGCATTCAGGCGATACAGGTTCCAGATCAGGTACGGATGCTGGTCGTTGCCATACGGCGCGACATTGCCCGTGAACTTCTGGTTCCAGGAAATACCCGCGGTCCACAGCGCCGTACTCGTGCCGAGGTCGCCCTGGCCCGGAATCGTGACCGCCAACGTGCCGTTGTTGACGTTGTTCTTGAGCGTCGAGCTCGGCGTGAACACGACCTTGCCGGTGCCGTTGAGGCCCGTGCAGTCCTGGCAGCGCGAGTACTGCATCTGGAACGACTGCATGAACAGGTCGGCCTGGTAGGTACCGCCGCTCGGCGCCGCGTCGCCGGGATAGTGCGGGTTCTGCGCCATCGGCATCGCGCCGCTGCCCTGCGTCTGCACGTCGGTGGTCATCGCGAGGTCGGCGATCGCCCAGCCCGCCACTTCGGGATGGCCGATGCGCTGCGCCAGCTCGGGACTGATGCGCATGTCCATCGCGCCGACGGAGAGCTTGGTGTCGTTGTCGATCAGTTCGTACATCAGGCGATCGATGTAGAACCAGGTCTGGTTGTCGTTGCCGACGAAATTCAGGATCAGCGGGTCTTCCGCGCTGGGCACGAGGCGGAAATCGACGAAATCCAGATGGCTGTCATCCGCAAGACTGATGGAATAGCCGCCGGTCGCCTGCAGCGAACCGCCGTCGAAACCTCGGAAATAGCCGCCGTCGACGTGGAATTCGAGACTGCCCGCGCGACGGATTTCGAAACGGTCACGCCCGCGCATGCTGAGGCCGGGGAGCGCTTCACCCGGCTGCGAGATGCGCATGCCGAGGTCAGCGGCAAGATCGCGGTTCCAGCGGACTTCGACGGTGCCGCCCCAGGCGGCCCACAACTGCTGTTGCGCTGGCGAAGCCTCCACGCCCTGCGTCGACAGCTTGGACGCGGATGCGGAAGAAGCGCCGAGCGCTGCCACGAGCGAAAAAACGAGTACACGAGCTTTCATTGATATCACCCCAGAAATCAACGACGGAAAGGCCAATCCCTGGGCATTTGTCCTGCGTTTCGATTGCTCGCCGCGCCGTCGCGCCATGCACGTTTCGACGGAACAGGGAATCCGACGCGATGGACATTGCGAATGTCTTCGAACAACCCACGGAACTTAACACCTCGCCGGTCGCGCGTATTGCGGCGATGCCGCATGGCCGCGCATCACCTGAATCAATCCGGGCAAGCCGGAGCGCGCCACGGCGGGCGCAACGCGCAACCGGGCGAGTTCAATCGCCTCGCATTGACGAAATTTCACATACGACGCGTCGACCCAACGCGGCCGGCCCTGCCCGGCCACGCCACATCCAAGCCAACTCACAGGTCCGCCGACGGAATCGACGCGGTTCCGCCGCCGTCGAAACCATCGACGAAGATGCGATCACCGCTGCCATCACTGGCGACGCCGACGAGCTCCGGCGGCGATTTTCCGTAGCCGGGTTGGATCGGGTCGTTCGCGGCGTTGTTCCACAATTCGTAGATGAACTGGCCGCGCGTGCGATTTTCCGGACCGACCACGAACGGCCGGCCGGGTCCACCGCTGCACATCTGGTTCTCGCCGGCGAACGCGTTGTCAGCCGCTTCGTTGCGCAGGAACTCGATGTATTCCCTGCTCGAGGTCTGGTAGTACAGGCGCGCCGTCGCCGTGAACGGGCCGACCGCGCCGACCGGGAGGTTGAACCGATAGGCGGCCGTGTCGTAGTTGACGAGCGAGCCCGAGCCCGGCGCGGTTTCCGGATACGTCGCGCCGACCGGGCGCACCTCGTAGCCGTTCGGATCGCCTGCGGTCGCCGGCGTGAAGCCGAGCGGTGGAATGCGGTTGTCCTTGGCGACGCAATCGTTCAACGCGAAATGGAACATGGGATCGCCGCCGGCGTCGGCGACGTCGCAATGCCCGCTGCCGTCGTGGTTCCAGATGCCCTGCAGCACTTCGTAGATGCGCGCCTGCGCATCATTCGAGAGGATCGCGGTGTCGGGATCATAGGCGCCGCTCTCGGCGACGAGGTTGCCGCCTGCGTCATGCACCTGCACGTTGAGCCACATGCGCCGGCCTTCGCCATAGCCGCTCGGCAACTTGTGGCCGCTCTGGTTGGTCACCATGACGCGCACGCCGAGGCTGCCCGCGGTGGTCGCCCCCGGCGCGCGATAGGTGGACAGCGTCGTCGCCACCGTCGCCGAGGACAGCAGCATCTGCCGTGCCCACTCGACGGTCTGGTCGAACGAGTCCTGCCGGCCGATGCCCTGCCACGATCCCGGAATCGCGCTGGTGTCGCTGTATTCGCCCTTGATGATGCCCGGTATCCAGGTGTTGCCGCCTGCGAACGCGTGCACCGCGAGATTGCCGGTGCGGTTCGGATAACCGCCGAGCGTGCATGCGGTTGCGTCGGGGTCTTCGCTGTTGGGCATGTGGCAGGACTGGCAGGTCTTGCCCGACACCGGATTGGAATACGAACTGCGCTGCCATTCGCTGAAGGTGCGCTCGATCGGGAACGGCATGCCGGTGTCGGTGCCGTCGGCAAGCTTGAGCGTCTTCAGCGGCCCGTTCGCGGTGTCGGGCGTGGTCACGTCGTGGCACTGCCCGCACATCGCGCTTTCGGTATGGAACGTCGACTGCTTCCACGCATGCGGCGGCTGCGCGCCGCTCGTGTAGTTGTAGGGACCGCGCCGGCAAGGTTCGCCCGCGCCGTCGCAATCGGTGTCGTCGAGCCAGGCGGCGCCATTACCGGCCAACGCCTCACCCGCTGGCCCCTGATCCATGTTGCGATGGCAGAAGTGGCAGCCGAGGCCGCTGTAGTCGCTGTAGTCGTCGGGCGCGTCGTAACTGCCTTCGAGCAGGCAGGCCGCAGCGCCCTTGGCGATGTCGTTGTTCGGTTGGCCGTAGCCCGCCTTGACGACGCGACCGCCGTACCAGCCATTGGAGGTATGACAACGCAGGCAATAGTCGCCGACACCGGGGACGTCATGGTTGGCGATGTCGAGCGCTGCGAAGAACAGCGGGTCGCGCGTCGCGTTCGCCATCATCGAGCCAGCCCAGGTCGGATGTGGGCGGAATGTGGGCGAGGTGGCGATGTCCTGGCTCAGCCCGTGGCAGCCGCCGCAGTTGTCGGAGCTGAACAACGCATAGTTCAAGCCGGGCTGCGAGCCGTGCGGCGTGAAATCGATCGCCGTCCCCGCCGGCGCGAGACGCTGCGACACATCGAGCCAGTGATCCGCGGCACGCGCGGCATTCGTTCCCGCCAAGGCCGTCGCGCAAACGACCCAGCCGATCCACCCCAGGACTTTCTTCACGCCGTTCTCCGTACACTGCGACCGCAAACATCCTGCATGCGCCGCGACATCGAAACGCCGATGTTGTTGCAGAACCGATTCGCGGCGCAAGCGCCCCGTCGCGGCGATCGTGGATGATTCGGCAAAACTGCCCGCGCTGGCGCACCTTGCGCGGTTCGCGTTAGCGTGCGGGCATGACCGAAACCGCACGCATCGCCTGGCTCGAACGCATCGCCGCGCATCTTTCCGAAGGCCGCCCCGATCTTGCCGCACAAGCCGCCGCGGCCATGCGCGAACACTTTCCCGACGACGCGCAAGGCCTGCGCCTGCTGGGCGTCGCGCTGCTGCAACTGGGGCGTAGCGAGGACGCGCTCGCGCAGTTGCAGGCCGCACGCGCGATCGCGCCGACGTCGGTCGAAGTGCTCGCCAACCTCGCCAGCGCGCAACTCGCAACGGCGCGAACGCAGGCCGCCCTGTCGACGCTCGCCGACGCGCTGCGCCTGTCGCCGGCGCATCCCGCCCTGCTCAACCAGCTCGGCAACGCGCGCCACGCGACGGGCGACATCGCAGGCGCACGCGACGCCTATCGCGCGGCGACGAGCGCCCGCGCCGATCACGTCGGCGCGTGGTGCAATCTCGCCGCCAGCGAACTCGCGCTCGGCGATCTCGCCGATGCAGAATGCGACGCGCGCCATGCGCTCGCGCTGGCGCCCGACTACCCCGACGCGTTGCTGCTGCTCGGCCACGTGCTCGCCGCACGCGGTGACGAGTCCTCCGCAATGGACGCCTACGCGCACGGCCAGCGCATCGCGCCGGACGACGCGCGCTTTCCGTATCAACTCGGATTGCTAGCCGAGGAACGCAAACAGTTCGTCGCCGCGGCGAATGCGCAGGCGCGCGCGGTCACGCTCGATCCGTCGCTGCATCGCGCCTTCGGCCAGCTCGTATTTTTGCGTCGCCAACTGTGCGAATGGCGCGATCTCGACGCGCTCTCGCACGGCCTGCGCGAACGCGTCGCGGCGGGCGTGTCCGGCATCGCGCCGTTCGGCTTTCTCGCCGAACCGGCAAGCGCGGCCGAACAACTGCATTGCGCGCGCATCGCCGCGACCGACATCGAAAGCCGCATCGCGCCGCTGCGCGCGCAACTCGATGCCGCACCACGCGCGGCGACCGACGCGCCGCTGCGCATCGGCTTCGTCTCCAACGGCTTCGGCAACCATCCGACCGGATTGCTTTGCGTCGCGCTCGTCGAAGCGCTGCGCGGGCACGACGTGGAAACGCACCTGTTCGCGACGAGCGGAGACGACGGCAGCGACATTCGCGCGCGCCTGCGCGCAGCCGCGCAGTTGCACGATGTCGCCGGCCTCGGCGCGTTGCCCCTCGCGCAGGCGATCCGCGCGCAAGGCATCGACGTGCTCGTCGACCTGCGCGGCTGGGGCGGCGGCAGCGTCGCCGAAACGCTCGCGCTGCGGCCGGCGCGCGTGCAGGCCGCGTGGTTCGCGTATCCGGGCACGTCGGGCGCGCCGTGGATCGACTACCTGATTGCCGATCGCGTCGTGCTGCCGGATTCGTTGCGCGCGCATTTTTCCGAACGCATCGCCTGGCTGCCGCGCTGCTTCCAGCCGTCCGATCCGACGCGCGTCGTCGGCGATCCGCCGTCGCGCGAAGCCTGTGGCCTGCCCGCGCGCGGCGTCGTCTACGCGTGCTTCAATAACAGCTACAAGATCAATCCGACCTGCTTCGATCGATTGCTCGCGCCGCTGCGAGAAGTCGCCGATTCCGCGCTGTGGTTGCTCGCCGGCCCCGAGGGCGCCGACACGCGACTGCGCGAACAGGCACGCGCGCGCGGCGTCGATCCGGCGCGGCTCGTGTTTCAGAAGAAACTGCCGCACGCGGAATATCTCGCGCTGTACCGGCATGCCGACCTGTTCCTCGACACTGCGCCCTACGGCGCGCACACGACTGCGTCCGACGCGATCTGGGCCGGTTGTCCGGTGCTGACGACGCCGGGCGTGACATTCGCGTCGCGCGTCGCGGCGAGCCTCAATCACCACCTCGGCCTGCCGCAACTCAACGCGGCAGACGACGCGGCGTTCATCGCGCAGGCGATCGCGCTCGGCCGCGACGCGCGCGCTCGCGCGCAACTGCGCGAAACGCTTGCGCAACGCCGCGCCGACAGCAGCCTGTTCGACATGCGCGCGCTCGCCACGGATTTCGTCACGCTGCTGCGACGCATGGCCGAGCGGCAACGCGCCGGCCTCGCGCCCAACGATCTTGCATGACCGCGCTATGCTGCGCCGACGAAGGCCGCGGACGGGTACGCGATGAAGAACATCAAGAAGAAAAAGTACTCGCACGCACTGGAGGATTTGTACGACGAACTCGTCGCGCTGCAACGCTGGATCATCGCCAGCGGCAAGCGCGTCGTCGTCCTCTTCGAAGGCCGCGACGCGGCTGGCAAAGGCGGCGTCATCAACACGATCATGGCGCCGCTCAACGCGCGTTATGCGCGCACGGTCGCACTGTCCAAACCGAGCGAGCGTGAATCGGCGCAATGGTATTTCCAGCGTTACGTCGAGCACCTGCCGAGCGCCGGCGAACTCGTGCTGTTCGACCGCAGCTGGTACAACCGCGCCGGCGTCGAGCGCGTCATGGGCTTCTGCACGCCGACGCAATATCGCGCGTTCCTCGCTGCCTGCCCGACGTTCGAGAAGATGCTCGCCGATGACGGCATCGTGCTCATCAAATACTGGCTTGCGGTCGACCAGGCCGAGCAGGAAGAACGCTTCGCCGAGCGTGCTACCGATCCACTCAAGCGCTGGAAGATCTCGCCGATCGATCTCAAGGCACGCGAGCAGTACGCCGCCTACGGCGAGGCGCGCGACACGATGATCGCGGCCACGGACACACCGTGGGCACCGTGGTTCGTCGCGAACTTCAACGACCAGAAGCGCGGCCGCCTCAACCTCATCGCGCACCTGCTCAAGCAACTGCCCGAACGCGCGCCGCCGGACAAGCCGCTGCGATTGGCCAAGCTCAAGCGGTCACCCGGCACCGAGAAACTCGCTGACGACAAACTCTGGATTCCCGAGCGGTATTGAGTCGCGACCGCGGTCGACGCGATGCGCTGCGCCTATTGCGCCCTGCCTGCTCCGTAGGCCGGACGATCGCAGATCGGCCGGCACGTGAAAAAGCCGGCCGCGCGTTGCGCGTCCGGCCTACATGCTTCTGCGGCCAGGAAGGCCGCGCTTCGGCTTTTCCAGGTTCCCTCTTGGCCGCGGCGAGCACGCGGAGAAAAGGCCCGCAGGGGCGGCGCGATGGATCGCGCCGAGTTTGCCGTCAGCGCACGGATGCGCTGTCGGCAAACCCCGGAGCGCGCTCGCGAAGTCGCGCGCACAGGATGCGCGCGTGACCGCGGCCGTGAGGGTGCCCTTTCTCTTGGTGACTTCTCTTTGGGCAAGCAAAGAGAAGGCACCGGCCCGCAGGGATGCGGGACGAACCCGCAGGGATGCGAGTCGGTCTTCGCGAAAGCGGAAAAGCCAGAGCAAAAGCTGGATGACCAGCCCTGCGGGCTGTTGAAAAGCGCCTCCAGCTTGCGCTGGAATGACGAAGGAGAGAACAACACCATCTCCACCCAACCCTCCCCTTGAAGGGGAGGGCTAAAGCACGGTTCACTTCATGCGAAGACCAAAAGGATCACGGCCGCCGCGCAAGCTCCGGATTTTCCTTCGACACCGGCATCAGGTCGGTCTTCGACACGCCGAGCCAGTACAGGATCGGGTTGGCGAAGAAGATCGACGACAGCGTGCCGATGACGATGCCGACGAGCATGGTCAGGCCGAAACCGTGTACGGCCGGGCCGCCGACGAAATACAGCGCGAACATCGTCAGCGAGGTGGTCAACGAGGTCATGATCGTGCGCGACAGCGTCTGGTTGATCGCCTTGTTGAGGATGTCGTACGGCTCGGCCTTGCGCGTCATGCGGAACAGTTCGCGGACGCGGTCGAAGACGACGACCTTGTCGTTGATCGAGTAGCCGATGACCGCGAGCAGCGCGGCGAGCACGGTCAGGTCGAACTCCATGTGCGTCAGCGAGAAGAAGCCGAGCGTGAGGATCGTGTCGTGGATTTCGCTGGCGATCGCGGCGATGGCGAAGCGCTTCTCGAAGCGGATGCCGATGTAGATCATGATGCCGATCATCACGAACACCGCGGCGACGATGCCGCTGCTCTTGAGTTCGGCGCCGACCGACGAGCCGACGAAATCCGGATGGCGTTTGAGCGCGGCGTCCGCACGCGTCTTCTGCAACGCATCCATGACCGACCTGCCGACCGCTTCGACGTCCTTCTGGTCGGCCTGCGGCTGCAGGCGGATCGAGACGTCGCGCGTGCCGCCCACGCTCTGCACCTGCGCGTTGTGGATGCCGGCGGCTTCGAGCGCGTCGCGCACGTGATCGACCTGGACGGGTTCCTGGTAGGTCGCCTCGACGATGACGCCGCCGGTGAAGTCGAGCGCGTAGTTGAGGCCGCGCGTGGCCAGCAGCACGAGCGAGGCAAGCACGAGCACGATCGAGATCGCGATGCTCACCTTGCGCCCGGCGAGGAAGTCGACGTTGCTGTTCGGATTGAAGAGTTCCATGACGATGTTCCTCAGGCGGCGGCGCGGTTGGAGTAGCCGCTGCCGAGCGACAGGCCCTTGAGCTTCTTGCGGCCGCTGTGGATGAGATTGGTGATCGCGTGCGTGACCGTGACCGACGTGAACATCGAGGTCAGGATGCCGATGAACAGCGTCACGCCGAAGCCGCGGATCGCGCCCGAACCGAGCGTCATCAGCGCGAGCGCCGCGAGCAGGTGGGTCACGTTGGCGTCGAGGATCGTCGCCCAGGCCTTGTCGTAGCCGGCGCGGATCGCCGCGAGCGGCGTCGAGCCGTTGCGCAGTTCCTCGCGCACGCGTTCGCAGATGAGCACGTTGGCGTCGATCGCCATGCCGAGGGTGAGCACGATGCCGGCGATGCCGGGCATGGTCAGGGTGACGCCGATCGCCGACATGATCGCGAGCAGCAGCACGAGGTTGAAGAACAGCGCGATGTCGGCAATGAGGCCGAACAGCCAGTAGTAGAACGCCATGAAGATGAGCACGGCGCCGAGACCGAGCAGCACGGCGAACACGCCCTTCTTGATGTTGTCGGCGCCGAGGCTCGGGCCGATCACGCGTTCCTCGACGATGTCGATCGGTGCGGCGAGCGAACCGGAACGCAGCAGCAGGGCGAGGTCGGAGGCTTCCTTGGAACTGGACAGGCCCGTCGTCGAGAACTGCGTGGAGAACACGCCGCGGATCGTCGCGCTGCTGATCACGTCTTCGGTGATCTTGGTGCTGCGCACTTCCTTGCCGTCGATGACCTTCACTTCCGGCGTGCGCTCGATGTAGAGCACGGCCATCGGCTTGCCGACGCTCTGCGTGGTGAATTCCAGCATCTTGCGGCCGCCGGTCGCATTGAGATGCACCGACACGCCCGGCGTGCCGCTTTGCGGATCGGGCGCGCTGGATGCGTCGACCATCTCGTCACCGCTGACGATGACCTTCTTCTTGAGCAGGATCGGGATCTTCTTGCCGTCCGGGCCGAGGTTGCGCATGTAGTACAGCTTGTCGTCGGGCGGGATGTTGCCGCTGCGCATCGCGTCGTAAGCGTTGCCGTCCTGGTCGACCGCGTGGTACTCGAGCGTGGCCTGCGCGCCGAGCACGCGCTTGGCTTCGGCGGTGTCCTGCACGCCGGGCAGTTCGACGACGATGCGCGTGTCGCCCTGCTGCTGGATCAGCGGTTCGGCGACGCCGAGCGCGTTGATTCGGTTGGACAGCGTGGCCTGGTTCTGGCGGATCGTGTTGAGCGCGGCTTCGCGCA
>Ga0182744_1001931_pt1 | contig 17731 bp, 22 predicted proteins | sample eDN3rd30CKraftMG_FD_128525 | JGI IMG/M metagenome (GOLD analysis project Ga0182744, IMG submission 128525) | Enriched Miracle-Growth compost microbial communities from Emeryville, California, USA - eDNA 3rd pass 30_C Kraft MG (version 2) (version 2) ...
ATCCTCCGATTGTTTTAAGTTTTGGCCTAGTCACCAAAAGCTTAAATCAACGGGGTTAGTCCGTGTCCCAACTTCTTCTTTGACACTCAGCAGCCCACCATCTGCCGTGAAGAGCCGTTCTTCCTCGACCCTAAGAAAGACTCTTAAAATAAGCCTTCATCTCCGAGCTGCTTTCAAGGGCCACGCATTCCCTGAAAAGCCGTTTCGACTGAACAGGTTGTTCCAGTTTTCGATAAAGAGCCGCCAAGCAGGCCGTGGAGCGTAAGAACTGCGGACGCAAACGGTAAGCCTGCTCCAGATACCTCAAGGGTCTTTGCGTCTCTCCTTCCACCCAAAAAAGGTGACTCCCCAACAGAAAAAGAGCGTGAACGTTCTTGGGTGAGCGGCGGATCAGATTCGTCAATTGCACTTCGCCCACATCATTTTTTTCCCGTGAGAGGTGGGAGCGCGCCTCGACGACCTCCATGTATTCCATCAATGCCGGATCCCCCGGATTTTCCAAAAGGGCCTGGGTCAAGACGCTGCGGATTTTGCTGGAGGGGCCGTCCGTTTCCAACAAAATCTTCGCATAAAGAAGAGCGAACTTAGGATTTTTCAAAAGCTCCGGTTTTTTCTTTTCGGTGGTGCTCGCGCTCAGCAAAGCCTGCTCCAATTTTCCGTCCTGATAAAACTTCGAAATGTTCGTCAGAGTCGTCGAGCTCTCATCTCTTCCCGCCTTCGTGCTCAATACCCCTTTGCAAAACGGACAAACTCCCACGGACGGAGCCGAAGGCGCGCCACAGTTGGGGCAAACCAATTGAAAACTCATGATTGCTTTCCTCCACATTGGGAACAAAATTTATCCGTCCCCCTCACCTTGCTTCCGCAGTGAGGACAAAAATGCCCTTTCACGCCCTCCGGCACTTCGCTTAACAGACGGGGCGCGACTTCTCTTTCTTTTTTGCGGAAATCCGCTCCCATCAGGCTTTTTCCAAGCATCAGTCCCAGCATCATCTGCATCGGATCATTGGAGTGATTCTCCCCTTTTCCGGCCTGAAGTTCGTTCAAGCTGTTCGCGGCCTGATAAAGAAGATATTCCTGCTTGTCCCCGATGATGTTCATCGCCGCCTTCGCATCCAGTGCTTTAAGGATTTCATCGGAGGGAAGCAGAGACAAAACCTGAAGATCCAAAATCTTTAAACCGTATCTCGCCAAAACACGATTGACCAAGCTCTGTAATTTTTCGGAAACCAAATCCTGGGACTTATTTAAATCCTCGATGTTGGTCACGACCGAAAGCGCTTCCGGAAAGACCTCAAGAATCTGTCCTTGAACGAAGTCCTCCAGTTCAGAAACGTCAAAGCCGCTGCGGCTTCCGATCAGAGTTTCATAAAAAGACTTGGGATCTTTCAAAACGATGTTGTAATTCCCATAGGCGCGGATGGGAACGGTGTCGAAGCCTTTAAATTTTTGCAGCACCGGCTTTCCCGTCCCCCACCGTCTTCCGGCGTACACCTGCCGGGAGAAAAACCAAAGCTCACAACGTAAAGGACTTTGAAAGCCGAACCTCCAACTGGCCATCTGCGTAAGAAGCGGAAGATTTTCCGTCAGGATCGTGTGCGTGCCTTCAAGAAAAAGATCGGCGATTTTTCCTTTATAAATAAAAAGACAACATTGATTGGGGCGCACCACCACGGCCGTTCCCGAATAAAGCGCAGCGCTTCCCGTGGCTGGGATGCGGGCCGCGACCAAACAGCCTCCGGGGTCTTCGAACTCATAAATACCGCGAAAAACAGAACTCTGTTGATTTTTAGCCATGAAGATTCTCCGATGATGAACTTTCATGGTAACGAACCGAAAAATTCTTGCCTAGAAAACTCCCCCTTCATTGACTCGGCGTGTTTCAAATAGGGTCTTTCTTATGAGCTGGATTCTTTTGACCGTCGCCGGTCTTTTCGAAGTGTGCTGGGCCTTGGGACTGAAATACTCCCACGGCTTCACGCGTTTGGGCCCGAGTCTTTTCACAGTGGTCACTTTGGCCTTGAGTATGTTCTTGCTTGCCAAAGCCACGCAGTCCATTCCGCTGGGAACCGCCTATGCGGTCTGGGTGGGAATCGGCGCTCTCGGCACGGCCCTGTGCGGAATCATGCTTCTCAACGAGCCGCTCACGTTCGCACGGCTCGTTTTTATCGCTCTTCTTTTAGTGTCCATCGTGGGATTAAAAGTCACCGGCTAAAGAAGCTCGTCTTTAGCTTTGGCGAGTGGCCGCACGGGCAAGGTCCGTGTGAGAAATCATCCCCACCAGGCTTTTGCCGTCCTTGCCGACCACGGGAAGAGCTTCCAGATCATGCCGCACCATCAGCACTTGAGCCGCGTGTAAGGTCTGATCCGGTCTGACCGTGACGGCGTCACTTCTGCGGAATTCCCCGACAAGACCTTGAGAGCCAGCCGCCTTGCGGATCAAATCTTCGCGCGTGACCACACCGGCATAATGGCCGTTCTCATCCGTCAAAGGATAAACGGAGTAAACATAGGGAGAAGTCTGATTCAAAATCTGGGAAAACACGGAAGACACCGCCATTCCTTGAGACAGGGAACAAACTTCTTTCGTCGCATAATCTTTAATCAACGAATGGCTTAAAGGATCGGCATGAAAAGCGAAAGGAACGTGAACGCCCCGCCGCTCGATTTTTTCCGTCATGATGCTGGTCTTCATCAAAATCCCCGAGATCAGATAGGACACGGAACAACCCGCCAAGAGCGGCATCAATCCCAAAGGTTGTTGAGTCACCTCGAAGGCAAAAACCACTGAGGCCAAAAGCGCCCGTGAAGCTCCGGCAAAGATGGCGGCCATTCCCACCAGTCCGGCCATTCCGACGCCAAAACCCAAATTCGGGTCCATCTGCAAGGCAAGGTATCCCATCAAAGAACCCATTCCCCCACCGAAAGTAAACAAAGGCGCCAAGGTTCCGCCGGAAGTTCCGCTTCCCAAGGCAATCGACCAGGAAATGAACTTCATCACGCAGAAAATCAACAAAGCCTGTGGCAACATAGCCCCATGAAGAATCGCATCAATGTTGCCGTAGCCAACGCCCAAAGTCGCCGGATAAAAATATCCGACCACGCCGACGACCACTCCTCCGAGGGCCGGCCACCACATCCAATGCACGGGCAGTTTTTCAAAACCGTCTTCAATCGCATACACCACTTTCGTTACGAAAACGGAAGCCACTCCCATCACCACTCCCACTAAAAGGGAGAAGACCAAAATGGATTGGGAAAGTTCCGTGATCGGCGTCATGGCAAAGATCGGGGCTGTCCCCACCACGTAGGCGCGCACCGATTCCGCCGTGGCCGAGGCGATGGCCACGGGAATCAAAGAGTTCGGATGGAATTCAAAAAGCAAAAGTTCAACCGCCAACAAAACCGCCGAAACGGGGCTTCCGAAAGTGGCGGTCATTCCCGCCGCGGCACCCGCCGCCAAAAGAATTTTCCTCTGACGGGAAGTCAGCTTCAACCACTGTCCCAAGACGGAGCCGGCAGCCGCGCCGGTGGCGATGATCGGCCCCTCCGCCCCGAAAGGTCCCCCCGTTCCGATGGCGATGGCCGCCGAAAGCGGCTTCAGAAAAGTGACTCTCAGGGGAATACGACTTTCGTTCATCAGGATGTTTTCCATGGCTTCCGGAATTCCGTGACCGCGAATGGCTCTTGAGCCGAAACGGGCCATCAATCCCACGATCACCCCTCCAACCACGGGAACCAACATCACCCAAAGACCCCAGTTCTGCGGGTTGTAAGGATCGATGAAAGCCGTGGAGAAGCGCTGAAAGAAAAATAGATTGGTCACAAAACCGATCAAATGAGTCAACAGCTGGGCGATCCCGGCGGCGGTCACTCCCAAAGCGCAGGCCAAAACGGCTAAAACCACCGTCTTGGAATCCACGGCGTTAGCATCTTCGGACAACCGATCCCTTCTCAAGGTCATGACCAGGGACGGAGCCACTGGAAGAAAACGCCATCTTTTAAAACGCTCAATCATTCGAGGCATGAAAGCCCTCCTCTTCAAAAAACAAATTCGGCACGAACTGGGAAAATCCTGAATCTTCAATGATCTTATCCAACGTATTCACCAACTGCTTTTGTTCCTTCGCGCTCAACTTCTGTACCGCTTGAAACAGAAACTTTTGCGCCGTAGGAAACTGGTTTCTTAAAAGCGCCTCTCCTCTTAAGGTGAGAGACACCTCGTATTTTCTCGCATCCGCTTCCGACTGGCGTCGCTCCACCAGACGGCTTTTCACCAAGCGGGACACAACGGTGGACACCGAGCTCTGATGGGTGCAAGTCAGGTCCGCCAACTCGTTAATGGTGGCCTTATCCCTTTCGCTCAGAATCTGCAGCACGAACAATTGCGCCCCACTCAAACCCAACTCGTCCTCCGCCCGGCGTGAAGACACGCGCAAGCCCTGAACGATCTTACGAAAAGCATTCAAAATCTCTTTTTCGAATTGCATGGGCGCCCATATATATGAAAATTCGGAAACCGTGGCAACAGAAAACAAATCCCTTACGCTTTGACCCACAAATCGAAGTTCATCTGATCCTGGTGGCGGGAGTTGTCGGCCAGATAATTTTTCAAGGCATCCAACTTGGCATTGAAGGAAAGATTCCGTCCCCGGTCTTTTTCCCAAACGTTCAACTGATAAATAAAATCAAACCCCTGGCCGAGCTTCAGGGAGGAGCCTCCCATCATTTCCGTAAAATCGGAATAAGGCGCGGACACCCCTTCCCTCAAGGCCTTCAAAAACAAACCGGAAACCACCGTCAAGGGCACGGTCGAGCGAAAGGAAAAAACGAATTCTTCGATCTCCCCGTCCGAAAGATAAGAGCTGAATTCGTCAAAAGAAGGCTGCCTCAGGGCCTCCACCCATTCCGCCTCGACCTGCTCCAGCTCTTTCGCCCGTCTTTCCGCCAAAGTTTCCAAATCAATCATTTTTCCTCCGCCTGTCTTGCGTAATCGTCCTGATACCGAAAGATATCGTCTTCCCCGAAATAAGTTCCGGTCTGAATCTCCACCACGGTCAGGGGAGTTTTGCCCACGTTTTTAAGACGATGCTTCGAGCCCATGGGAATTTCAATGGACCCGTTCGCACCGAGGAAATGGGAAACGTCATCCAGGATCACTTCCGCCTCCCCTTCGATCACCGTCCAATGCTCCGCACGCTTCTTATGACTTTGATAGGACAGGCGCGCTCCCGGATCCACCGTGATTTTCTTCACCTTGAACTGTTCGGTGTCCGCAAGAACTTCAAATCCCCCCCACGGCCGCCATTCAAAAGCATGCTCGCTGGCCGTGTTGGAACCCGATTCCTTGATCTGCTCCACCAACTCCTTGACCTTCTGACTCATCCCCTTGCGGGAAACCAGCAAGCCATCCGCCGTATCCACCACCAACAGATTGTCGACGCCCACCAGACCGATCACTTTCTGCTGGAGGGAGTAAACGAAGTTTCCGGCGGATTCCACCTGAAACACCTGCTGTTTTCCGGAAGACTGCACTTCCTGAAGCTCCTCGGACACGCGGGAGATCTCGTCCCACGATCCCACGTCACTCCAACCGAAATCGGAAGGGATGCATTTCAAATCGGACAATTTTTCCATGATCGCGTAATCGATGCTGATGGAAGGCAGCTTCGCGTATTGATACTCGAGGTTGGAGAGATCTTTTTTAATCCCGGAGACCGCTTCCCAAAGCTGCGGTTGGTGTTTCTGAAAAGCCTCGACCATGCGATCCAGACGGAAAATAAAAATGCCCGCGTTCCAAAAAAATTGGCCGCTTTTCAAATACGACCGGGCCTTTTCCAAGGTCGGCTTTTCGTGAAATTTCAAAACGGAGCGGACCTCTCCGGGGCCGTCTTTCGTTTCAATGTAACCATAACCGGTTTCCGGGGCATGGGGACGAATTCCCAAAGTCACCACGCTGCCGCGCCCGGCCTCTTCCACCGCCAGGTGAAGCACCCGAGAAAATTCCCGTTCTTCGGAAATCAAATGATCGGCGGGGAAAACTCCCACCACTTCCGTCGGCGCGGCTCCGTTCATTAAAGCCAGATGGCAGCTGAGCGCGATCGCAGGCCCCGTGTTTTTTTGCAAGGGTTCATAAACCACGGACGTCGGCGCAAGGCCTTTTTTCTTGAGGGCCCGCTCCGTCAGCGTGGCCATGGAACGGATGGTGATCACCTCCGGAGCGCCGAAAGAACTCAGGCGATCCAAAGTATTTTCCAAAAACGACTGATCAAAAAAATCGCAAAATTGCTTGGGGTAGCTTCTGCGCGACACCGGCCAAAGTCGGGTTCCGCTGCCCCCGGATAAAATAACGGCTCTCATAGACAAAAAAACCTCTCTCCCGAAAAGCTTAAAGGACTCAACACCCCGCTGTCAGTCTTCAATTGTCCTTGTTCAAGGAGAATGTTAGTCCTTTTATCCATCAACTCTATAAGGAGGCCTAAGGCCATGTCCATTCCGTTTATCGACATCAAAGCCCAACATCACGCTTTGAAAAGCGAGATCGAAGCCCGTATTCAGAAAGTTCTCGAACACTGTCAGTTCATTCTCGGCCCCGAGGTGACGGAATTGGAAACCGCTCTGGCCAAGTATTGCGGCGTCAAGCACGCCATCACCTGCGCCAGCGGAACGGATGCTCAGCTCCTGGCCATGATGGCCAAAGAAATCGGCCCCGGCGATGAGGTCATCGTTCCGTCTTTTTCCTTCATGGCCACGGCGGAAACGGTCGTGCTGCTCGGCGCCACACCGGTGTATGTCGACGTGGACGAAGACACCTTTTGCTTGGATGTCAGCCAGTTGGACCAGGCGCTCTCTTCAAAAACAAAAGCCATCCAGCCCGTCAGTCTCTATGGTCAAGTTGCAGATATGGATGCCATTAATGCCTTTGCAAAAAAACACGGCCTCTTTGTCCTTGAGGACGCCGCCCAATCTTTCGGCGGCACTTACAAAGGCAAAAAAAGCGGAGCCCTCTCCGAGGTGGGAGCCACCAGCTTTTTCCCGGCCAAGCCACTGGGCTGTTATGGAGACGGCGGCGCCGTGTTCACCGACGACGACGCTCTGGCGGAGCGAATCAAGCAGTTGCGCGTGCACGGGCAGACCGGACGCTATGAGCACACTTACGTGGGAATCAACGGACGCATGGACACCCTTCAGTGCGCCATTATGCTGCCCAAGTTGGAACGTTTCCCCTGGGAACTGGAACAACGGGAAAAAATCGCCCAGCGCTACCATCAATCCTTCGAAGGTTTAAAAGACAAAGGGGTGTTCATTCCGTTGGTCAAAAAAGACTGCACATCGGCATGGGCCCAATACACCTTGCGGACCGCCCACCGCGACCAAATGGTTAAAGACCTCGGCGCCCAGGGAATTCCGACCTCCATTCACTACCCCAAGGCCATGTCCGAACAACCGGCTTACTTGAAAAACGGACGCATCGTTCAAGACTCCGTTTCCCGCCGTTTGGGAAAAGAAGTTTTCTCCCTTCCCATGTACCCGGATATGCCCTTTGAAATTCAGGACAAAGTGATTCATGCTGTTTTAAAGGCGGCGGAAAAACTTTAAGAAAGGAAAAGAGCGATGGGACTTTTACTGAAGCAGATTTTCGGCCTCATCAAACTTTTGAATTCGGAAACGGGTCATAATCAAATTGCCGCCGGCATCGCCTGTGGCTTTATCCTGGGAATGACTCCCTTTTTCTCCCTGCAAAGCCTGCTGGTGTTTTTGCTGATCTTTTTTTTCCGCATCCAAGCGGGCGCGGCTTTCGTGTCCGCCTTCTTTTTTGCCTTCATCGCCTGGATCTTTGACCCTCTCTTTCATCAATTGGGAGTGGCCGTTTTGTCCGCGGAGCCGCTGCAAGGGGTGTGGACCGCGCTTTACAATATGCCCCTGGTGCCGCTCACGCGTTTCAACAATTCCGTGGTGATGGGCTCGGGAGTGGTGGCCCTTCTGGCCTTTCCCTTTATTTTCTGGGGATCGCGCTCTTTGGTGATCAAATACAGAAGAACCGTGGTGGATCGTCTCAAGACCACCAAGTTCTGGAAAGCCGTTCAGGCGACTTCGATTTACAAATGGTATTACAGCTATGAAAATCTCTACGGATAGGATTTAAGACATGGCCAAAGAAAAAAAGATCAAAAAGAAAAAAGGTCCGCTCCGCACCGAAGCCATCATCCCCGCGTTGATCTTCTTTTTGTTGGTGTATGGGTATTTTCATTTCTTTTTTGACGGCCATCTGCGCCGGGCCGCCGAATATCTTCTGACCCAAATCCACGGCGCCGAAGTGGACATTGCCGAGGTGCGGACCAGTTTTCTCGGTGCCTCGATGGAGGTCAAAAACATTCAGATCACGGACAAAAACCATCCCGAGCGGGATCTCTTTCGTGTGGGAGACGTCAAATTCAAGGCGCTTTGGGACGGACTTTTGCGCGCCAAAGTGGTCATTGATGAAGCCTCTGTTTTAGACATTCAGGCCCTGGTTCCGCGCAAAACACCGGGACGGGTTTTGCCTCCTCCTCCGCCGTCCGAAGGCGGCGTTTTGGCAAAAGCCAAAGAGGAAATTCTCTCTCAAACCCGCGCGCAGTATCAGGATAACTTTCTGGGTGACCTGGCCGCTGTCGCCGGGGGCGTGGACGTCAAAGATCAACTGAAGAACATCCAAGGGGACTTGAAATCCAGCCTGCGCCTTCAGGAGTTGGACGCGCAAATCAAAAAGAAACAGGAAGAGTGGGACCAACGCCTTAAAAATCTTCCGCAGGCGGAATACTTCAAAGATCTCGAAAAACGTTTTCATGCCCTCAACTGGAAAGAAAAAGATCCCGTCAAATTCGCCAATAACTTAAAAGCCGCCAACGATCTCCTGAAAGAAGCCCAAGGAAAGATCAAAGAAATCGATCAGGCGCAAAAAGATCTGAAAGGTGATTTGAAAACCACCAACGCTTCCGCCAAAGACCTGGAAGGCTTCATTCAGCAGGACATCAAAGATCTTCAGCAACATTTCAAAATCCCCGGCATCGATCCCAAAGATTTCACGCGCCAGTTCTTCATGGGCCAGATCGAGGAGCGCCTGGTTTCCCTCAGAAAATATTATGAGGTCGCCAAAAAATACATGCCTCCCAAAAAGACCGCGGAAGAAAAGGCCAAAGAAAAAGCCGAGGCGCTGGTTCCAAGGAAGCGCGGCCAAGGGGAAACCTTCACTTTTCCCATCACTCACGGATACCCCAAGTTTTGGCTGAAAAAAGCCAAAGTGTCCTCCACCGTAAGTTCTTCCGCCGAGTACAGTGGCAACATCACCGGCGAAATTCTGGATGTCACCAGCCATCCCCGCTACTTGAAGCGCCCCACGCGCATCAACCTCTCGGGTGATTTCCCCAAACAAAAAATTTCCGGCCTGGACATGAAGGCCGTGATCGACTTCACCACGGACACGCCCACGGAAACCGTGGACCTGAAGCTCGCCGGCTTTCCCATGGGGCTGGTAAAGCTTTCCGACTCTTCCGACGTTAAGCTCAACATCACCCCCGGCAAAGCGGCCTTGCAATTGAACGCCGCCCTCAGCGACGGCCAGATCCTGGTGGACACCCAAAGTCAGTACAACCAAGTAAAATACGACATCGAAGCCAAACAAAAACTGGTGCAGGAAATTTTGACCACCGCCTTCCAGTCCATTCCCCAATTGACTCTGAACGCCCGCATCCAAGGTCCTTGGGATCACCTAAGCATCAACATGAATTCCAATCTCGGCGAAGAGCTGGCGGCCAGTTTCAAAAAACAACTGGAAGCCAAAATCGCCGCCGCCCAGGAAAAAATCAAAGCGGAAGTGGATCAAAGAATCGCCGGGGAAAAGGCGAAGGTTCAAGACCAACTCAAAAACCTCTCCGCGGATCTGGAAAAACGCCTGGGCCTTAAAAAGGGGCAAGCGGACAAAGCACTCAAAGATCTTCAGTCCGGCATCGAAAAGCAGGGCAACGGCTTGATCAAAAAAGAAGACGTGAAAAAGCTCGAAGAGAAAGGCAAGAAACTCCTGAAGGGCCTCGGCTTTTAAAAGTTCGAGCTCTCTATTCTCTGGAAGGTCTTAGGGGTTTTACGGAGCTTTTCCCGTTTCATAAATTTCATGGAAAAATTGAAAGGCCTGGGCATGATCCCAGGTTTCCACGCCCACCACTTTACGCACCAATTTCAATTGGGGGCTGATCACGTAGGATTCCGGAAGCACTTCCGTCCCGTAAGCATCGGCCACTTTGCGCTCCTTGTCCCAAAGCACATGAAAGTTTTCCGGATAAGGCGCGAACGCTTTTAAAAAAGCCTTCAAGTCGCTGGCCTCTTTGTCCTGAGAGAGAGCCAAAATCACCAATTTGCCTTGCATCTTTTCCGCCAAATGAATCATGGACGGAATTTCCTTCACACAAGGCACACACCAGGTGGCCCAGAAGTTCAAAAGAACCACTTGTCCCTTGAATTGGGCTAAGCTGAAGCTTTTATCGGTTTCGAATTCCGGTAAGGAAAAATCCTTGAGACCATTTTTTTCCAGCTCATTCAAAATCTGAGAGGACTTCGTGGGAGAGCGTCCCCGGTTCAAAAAATCACTGTAAAAATAAAGAGGCAGGGAAAGCACCCCTGCCATAATGATGACCGCGATAATGGCTTTTAAATGCGTCACCGCCTAAAGCCTTAAGATTTCTTCGCTCTTGTTTTCTTGCGGGCCGAAGATTGTTTTCTGCGCGTTTTCTTTTTCGCTTTTTCCGCGGAAGGCTTTTTGGTCACCTTCTTTTTGGAAGCCGTTTTCTTAGAAGCGGCCTTTTTAGCGGAAGCTTTTTTAGAAGCCTTTTTTTCTTCTCCAGCGGTTTCCGCACCGACCTTCGGTTGATAATCAACGAATTCCAAGAAAGCCACGGGTGAAGAATCCCCGGGACGACGTCCGATTTTCACAATGCGCGTGTAACCACCGGGACGATTTTGAAAGCGCTCTTTCAAGTCCGTCACCATGATCTCAACCACTCCGGGATGAGGATAACGTGATTCTAAAAGTCTACGGGAATGAAGGGTGCCCTTCTTGCCCAAAGTGATCGCTTTTTCCACGTGACGACGAACTTCTTTCGCCTTTGCCAAGGTGGTCTTAATGCGGCCGTTTTCAACAAGAGAGTACACAAGCCCACGAATCAAAGCGATGCGCGGTCCTTGTCTTCTTGAGAATGAATGCATTTTCGTTCTGTGTCTCATTGCTTACTTCCTTACTTCCTGATCTTGCTCTACTGAGTCATCCCGTTTCCGTTGCTTTGATCCGAATTCATCATGGCCTGCTGGGCACGCTGAGGATTGTTGGGGTCCCATCCGGGAGGCGGCCAACCTTCGATTTTCATGCCCAAGGACAGACCCATGTTCGAGAGAATTTCCTTGATCTCATTGAGCGATTTGCGTCCAAAGTTTTTGGTCTTCAGCATTTCGGCTTCGGACTTGGTCACCAATTCGCCGATGTGGCGGATATTGGCGTTCTTCAAACAATTCGCCGAGCGCACGGACAATTCCAAATCGTCGACGGAACGGAACAAATTTTCGTTAAATTGCGGTGTCGCGGTCGTTTCTTCCACCACTTCCGGCTCGATGTCTTCATCAAAGTTCAAGAAGACCTGCAGTTGTTCTTTCAGAATTTTGGATCCCAAAGACACGGACTCTTCGGGGCGCAGGGAACCGTCGGTCCATACTTCCAAAGTCAGTGCATCGTAATCCGTTCTTTGACCCACACGAGCGGCGGAAACGTTATAGTTCACCCGACGGATGGGGCTGTGAAGAGAGTCCACAGGAATAAAACCCACCGACAGATCCTGTCCGCGGCCTTCCGCTTCGATGTAGCCGCGACCAAAACTCACGATGATCTCAGCTTCAAACTTAGCGTCTTTTCCAAGAGTAGCAATATGTTGATCCGGATTCAAAACTTCCAATCCGTCCGTCAGTTGAATGTCGGAAGCCAAAACCTTTCCGGGACCCACTTTTGAAATGCGTACCGTCTTGTTCTCTGCGTCCGCTTGACGAAAACGCACTTCTTTCAAGTTAAGAATCACGTCCGTCACGTCCTCAAGAACGTCCGTCATCGTGCTGAATTCGTGCAAGACACCTTCCAGTTTCACGGCGGAAACGGCGGAACCCATCATCGAGCTCAGTAAAACCCGGCGCAAAGAGTTTCCTAAGGTCACACCGTAACCACGCTCCAAAGGACGGATAAAAAACTTTCCGTAGGTGGAAGACAAAGTTTCTTTTTCAACCTCAAACCCCTTGGGCTGAATCAAGTCTCTCCAAAATTTGTAGTAGTGCGGTTGAACTGTCATTTGTGACATGGGGACTCCCTCAAAATTTTATGTGTTAAACCAAAAAATCCATCAATCCAAAAAACAAATCCACTAGACGCGACGGCGTTTCGGAGGACGGCATCCGTTATGGGGAACCGGAGTCAAATCTCTCATCGAGTTCACTCTGAATCCCATGCTGGCCAAGGCCCGCACGGCCGGTTCACGTCCCGCTCCGGGACCGCGGATGATCACGTCCACGGATTTCATGCCGGCATCAAGGGCTTTTTTCCCGGCATCTTCCGCCGCAACCTGAGCCGCGAAAGGAGTTCCTTTACGGCTGCCCTTAAAGCCCAACATTCCCGCTGAAGACCAACAAACGGCATTCCCGTTAAGGTCCGTAAAAGTGATGATGGTGTTCCCGAATCCGGATTGAATGAAACACTTTCCGGTGGGAACGTTCTTTTTAACTTTCTTTTTTGTCGTTTGCTTATTTACAGCATCGGCCATTTTTCACTTACCCCTTATACGGCTTTTTTCTTGTTGGCGACGGTTTTTCTCGGACCTTTACGGGTGCGGGAATTCGAACGTGTGCGCTGGCCTCTGACGGGCAGGCCTTTCTTGTGGCGCAATCCCCGGTAGCAACCCAAATCCATCAAACGTTTAATGGAAAGACCGACTTCACGGCGTAAGTCCCCTTCCACTTTGAAATTGGATTCAATGGCGGATCTGATTTGAGCCACTTGCTCATCCGTCAAAGCATCCGTACGAAGAGTCGGGTCAAAACCAACTTCTTCAACGATGCGCTTCGCCCGGGACGGTCCGATTCCATACACGTACTGAAGAGCGATTTCGATTCTTTTATTTCTCGGAAGGTCAACACCTGCTATACGAGCCATTCTTTACCCCTGCTTTTGCTTGTGCTTTTTGTTCTCACAAATCACTCGGATCACACCGCGACGGCGAATCACCTTGCACTTGTTGCATATTCTTTTTACCGAAGCTCTGACTTTCATAACCGCCTACCCTTTTAAGCTTTTTCTTCAGTTTTTTTCCAAAATCCTCAACCGCCAAGCGACCAAAGAAGCTAACATCCACAACATGTGGTGTCTAGATTTTTAGGTTGACGCCACCCCTTTTTCAGGAGGCGGAATCAATCTGCCTTTCCAGACGCCGATACACCTCTTCCACCGGACCTTCCCCGTCCACAGAGACAAATTTGCCTTGGCCCTGGTAATAGGCCTTTAAGGGAGCCGTCGATCTCTCGTAGGCTTCCAAGCGCTTGGCAATGACTTCTTCCTTGTCGTCAGGGCGCTGAATCACCGGACCTCCACAGACATCACACACGCCCTCTTTTGCCGGGGGCTTGAGTGCCACGTGATAGGTTGCGCCGCAGTTCTGGCACACCCTTCGGCCCGTCAGACGCTTCAGGAGATCTTCCTGAGCCACCTCTAAAAACAGGGCCGCCTTCACGGGACTTTGCATTCCTTCAAGCAAGGCGTCCAACGCCTCCGCCTGAGCGTGAGTCCTGGGAAATCCATCAAATATAAAAGAACCATTCGGATCAGCCTTCAATTTCTCTTCAACCAACCCGATCACCACGTCATCAGGAACCAATTGCCCCTGATCCATGATTTTCTTCGCCTTCAAGCCCAACTCCGACTGAGCCTTAATCGCCCCGCGAAGCAGATCCCCCGTGCTAATGTGGGAGAATCCCTTCCGCTCGATCAAAAAAGCGGACTGAGTCCCCTTTCCTGCGCCCGGAGGGCCAAAGAGGACAAGGTTCAATATTGAACCCTCCTGCTTTTTACTTTCACGCCCTTCATCAGACCTTCATACTTTGCCGTCAAAAGATCCGATTGAATCTGTTGGCTGGTGTCCAATGCCACTCCAACAAGAATCAGAAGGCTTGTGCCTCCAAAATAGAAGGGAATCTTAAATGCGCTCACGAGCATCGTCGGAAGAATACAAAGAAGGCTCAAGTAGATCGCTCCACTGACCGTCAGGCGGTCCAAAATCCGCTTCAGATAATCAGCCGTGCTCTTTCCCGCCCGCACGCCCGGAATAAAACCGCCATACTTCTTCAAGTTGTCGGACACTTCCGTGGGGTTGAAGACGATTTCCGTATAAAAGAAACAGAAAAACACGATCAAGATGACGAACAAGATATTGTAAATGGATCCGGAAGGAGAAAGAGACTGGCTCAACCGGTTCATCCACGGAGTGTGAATGAATTGAGTCATGGTCGCCGGAAACATCAACAAACTCGAAGCGAAGATCGGAGGGATCACGTTCGAAAAGTTGATTTTCAGCGGCAAATGGCTGGTCGGCGTCTGAGTCATACCGGACTGAGTGGCGGATCTCTGGGAATAATGGATGGGAACCCGTCTTTGACCAACTTCCAGAAAAATAATGATCGCAATCGCCGCCACCATCATGGCCACGATCAAGAAAGCCGCGAAACCGCTGAGTTCCCCGGCCATCATGGTCCGATAGAGCTGAACCGCACCGTGGGGGATTCCCGCGGCAATACCGGTAAAAATGATCAAACTGGCTCCGTTGCCAATGCCTCTTTCGGTGATTTGCTCACCAAGCCACATGATAAAGCAGGTGCCGGCCACCAGGGTTAGAATCGACATGAAGCGGAAGGAAAGAATTCCTCCGAAAGTCTGAACTGTCACCAAAGACTGACCGTTGTGGCTGGAGCTCAACAGAAAAGTCGCCATTGCATAGCCCTGAACCAGAGCCAAAAGAATGGTGGCATAACGGGTGTATTGATCGATTTTTTTACGTCCTTGCTCCCCTTCTTTTTTCAACTGTTCCAAATGAGGAACCGCCGTTTGAAGAAGCTGGAAAATGATCGAAGCCGAAATGTAGGGCATGATCCCCAAGGCAAAAACACTAAACCGGGAAAGAGCTCCCCCGGTAAAAGTGTTGAATAAACCGAAGATTCCCGAACTCTGGGCCTGGAAAAACTCCATCACCAGTTTCGGATTCACTCCCGGCACCGGAACGTGAACTCCGACGCGATAAATGGCAAGCATTCCCAAGGTGAATAAAATCTTGTTGCGAAGTCCTTTTGGAAAATTAAATGCCGGGTTAGCCACTACGAAATTACCTCGATTTGTCCGCCGGCCTTTTCAATGGCAGCTTTTGCGGCGGTACTGAATTTATGTGCTTTCACAGTGAGACCTTGGGGCGCTTCACCCACTCCCAAAATTTTAATCTGAGAGCCTTTACGAGCTAATCCCGCTTTTTGAAGATCTTCCGGTCCAACAGAACCTTTAAAATCCTTCAAATCTTTCAAATTCAGCGTTTCGTATCTGTTTTGAAAGGGCACATTGGAAAAACCAAACTTCGGCATACGCCGAACGAGAGGAGTTTGTCCCCCTTCGAAACCACGTCGGACTTGACCACTCTTACGGGCTTTTTGTCCTTTGTGACCTTTTGTCGAAGTCCCCCCTTTTCCGGAGCCAGGACCACGTCCCAAAGCCTTGGATTTGTGGGTTGAACCTTTAAATTTTTTCAGTGAAGAGAGTGCTGACATTTTATGCCTCCACCTTAACATCCACCCAGCGCTGAACCTTCATGATCTGTCCACGGTTTGCCGGGTTGTCTTGAACCACCACTTCTTGATTGATGCGACGAAGTCCAAGGCAATTCAGAGTCGCCTTCTGGTCCTTCGTGGCTCCAATCAAACTTTTCTTCATTTTAACGCGAAAGGATTTGGCCATTTTCATTCACCCTTTGTCACTCTTTGGCTCACCAATTGGCTAAGCCCGTTCAATGTTGCCCGTACGGCATTATGCGGATTTGTCGTTCCCACACATTTGGTCAAGATATCCTTGATTCCAACGGCTTCCAAAACGGCACGCACCGGCCCACCGGCGATCACACCTGTTCCGGGAGCTGCAGGGATCATGATGATCTTTGCGGCTCCAAACCGTCCTACCACTTGATGGTGAATCGTCCGGTTTTCTTTCAGGGTAACGGTGCTCAAAGTTTTTTTAGCGGTCCGTCCGGCTTTCCCGATGGCCTCAGGGACCTCACCGGCCTTGCCCGTTCCGAATCCCACTTGTCCTTGACCGTTTCCGGCAACCACCAGCGCGGAGAACGAAAAACGACGTCCTCCTTTGACCACTTTGGCCACCCGGTTGATTGCTACCACTCTTTCTTGAAGTTCGTTTTGGCCTTCTACCACGTCCCTCGCTCCTTATTAAAAATTCAAGCCCGCTTCACGGGCTCCGTCTGCAATTGCTTTAATCCGCCCATGAAAGACATATCCACTGCGATCAAAAACCACGTTTTTAATATCTTTGGACAAAGCCTTTTGCGCAATGTCCGCACCGACCGCCTTCGCCGCCTCCACATTACTGGCTTTCGCTTTCGCAGCCAGTGAAGAGGCAGAAGCCAGAGTCACTCCATGCACGTCATCGACGATCTGTGCATAAATATGTCTTCCGCTTCGAAACACACAAAGACGGGGACGTTCTGTGGTTCCCGCCACTTTCTTGCGGATCCGGGCTTTGTTCTTCAGCCTCTTGGTGACCTTCGCCGCCGTTTTGTTTTTCAATTTAATCGAAATCACAATTCACCTCTTACTTAGAAGCTGACTTACCAGCTTTTTTCTTAATCACTTCGTCAGAATACTTGATTCCTTTTCCAAGGTAGGGCTCAGGAGGACGGAAACCGCGCACTTTCGCCGCCGTTTCGCCGACCAATCCTTTATCCGCTCCCTTGATAATCACCCGGGTTTGCTTATCCACGGACATCTCGATGCCCTCGGGGATCGCAAAGGAAATTGGGTGAGAATATCCCAAAGTCAGCTCCAGCTTTTTGCCGCTCACCGCAGCCCGGTAACCAACCCCGTTCAATTCCAATTCTTTTGTCCACCCCTTCGTCACACCCGTCACCGCGTTTTGGATGAGCGAGCGATAAAGACCATGATAGGCCTTCGTTTGGGGTTCGCTGTTTTTCGCTTCCAAAGTCACGTTTTCAGGGCTGACGTTGACTTTGATGTCCGTGCGCACCGGCACCTTCAGCGTGTACTTTTGACCTTTCACGGTCACCATGTTGTCGGAACCAACGGTCACCTGAACGGTTTTATCAAGAATTACAGGAGCACGACCAATTCTAGACATCTTTCACCTACCAAACCTGGCACAAAAGTTCTCCACCCAAGTTCTGAGTGGCGGCCGTTGAACCATCAACGATCCCTTTGTTTGTACTTAAAATCGCAATTCCATAGCCGTTTCTGACTTGAGGAATCTCTTTGGATCTCACATAAAGACGGCGTCCGGGACGGCTCAATCGATCAATCGCCGTGATGGTATGTTTGCCCTTTTCATCGTAGCGAAGATAAACCCTCATTACTCCCTGCTTGCCGTCTTTAGCCACTTTGAAAGAACGGATATAGC
>Ga0182744_1001932_pt1 | contig 17727 bp, 25 predicted proteins | sample eDN3rd30CKraftMG_FD_128525 | JGI IMG/M metagenome (GOLD analysis project Ga0182744, IMG submission 128525) | Enriched Miracle-Growth compost microbial communities from Emeryville, California, USA - eDNA 3rd pass 30_C Kraft MG (version 2) (version 2) ...
GATTTGCATCGACAACAAGCCTAACCCGTTCAGCCTCATGCAGCAGGCACACGCCAGCCTGATCCTCTCCCGCGAAGACCCGCTCCCCTGCGCCGCGATCGAAATGAAATTCCTGGGAGTCCCGCTGATCACGCTCCGTGAGTCCGGCGACTCCTGGCTGCTGGCGGAAGAGGGACGAGATGCCGTGCTCGACGAATATGACCGCGAAAAAATCAGCTTCCGCCTGCGGGAACTGTTGGACCATTCACAGCCGGGATCCTTAAACCGGTCACTGGTGAGCAGGTGGTCGCCGGAATCCATCTATGACTCGATTGAAAGAGCCATCCTTCAGGAAAGTTTGAATTCCAATGGAGAGTGACTGAGCAACTGTTCCAGGTTGTCTTTCAACAACGCGCGTTTTGTATCGAAATCATCCGGGTCAAAACGGACCTTTGACAGCAAGGCGTGAAGGCCATCTCCCTCCGTCAGATCCGTGGCCAAGAGGTACGGATATCCCATCGTCGTCGCCAGTTCCCAGGTCCGTGAATCGAAGGCGACACAGATGCCGACAATGCCCGCCTGTATCGCCGCGACCGCCCCATGAATCCGCATGCCGAATGTCATATCGAATCGCCGCATATGATCGATCCAGCTGTGTGCATCCGAATAAAACTCACCACGTTCGTCAATCAGGTCCAGGCACTCTTCCACGGAGCTGCGACGCTGCAAAGCGCGGACCTCTGCATTGAGCTGTGCAGTGAGAGCCGGGTCCTGTCGATCCCGATCAAACAGATATTTGATCGCCCGGTGCTCCTGGTAGACAATCCTCGCGCGGTGCGCCTCGGAGATCTTCCACAGGATTTTTTCGGCATCCAGAAACTCCGGCCCCAGCGTTCCCAGGTTGTAGACCACCTGCGGTGAGTCCAGTGCCCTCAGTTTCTCCAACGCGGCGGCAATCGGGGCGCCCGACAGGCGGGGATTGATGAAATTCGAGGGACAGCCGACCACGATCGTGTTGGTGATCCCCAGCGAATCCAGTACCTCCTGCGTATAGACGCCGCGCACGCCAATCTTCCAGGACCGTTCAGCGATCGCCTCCAGATACCGGACGGTTCCCGGCTGCAACTGCAACCGGCTGCTCTCACCCAACCGGGCTTGCGCTCCCAGTCCCACCACCGTGACCGGCAGATCCAGTTCTTCCACAAACTGTGCCCAGACGGATAAATCCCAACCGGAATAGACCTGGTTCGCAGACGGAATCACAAAACAGGACAAGTCGTTCCGGACCGCCTTCGGATCATGGCCAAAGTCCAGCAGCAACTTTGGCGTGCGAATCATGTCCCACAACGCGGACTGAAACATGAGGTTGCCCAGATTCAGCCCCGCCCTGGCAAAAGCCCCCTGATATCCCTCCCTCGAAAAACAGACCCCTCCAGAAGTCCCCAGAAACCCCGCCACTACTGGAGATCGAACACGATCAGGTTTCGGGGCACCCTCAGGACAGAACTGCTTTTCCAGATCCATCAGGTTCCGCTCTCCCATTTGTTGCCTGTCTGAAATCCCCGGCAAGACATCCGTGACAATTCAAGACCTTCCAGATGCCAGCTCGATGCTGACATCATCTGAAGAAGCAACAGCACTGCCGAAGAATCAAATCGATTCTCGCGAATCGCTGTGCTTCCGAAAACCTTTCCAGAAACTCGCCCCGCCAATTTACGGAGAATTCACACATCGGAATTGTCGCTGAAGCAACCACACCGATGTGTTGTGCCGCGTGAACTTGCTGGATCAAACAGCCTTGTCGTTACTTATGACAAGCGGTTGTTGGCTGTCCTCTGAATTCGACTTTCGCACTTTTTGCAGGAGGATTGGCGAGAGATTGGGGTTGATCAAGGGGAGCCAGAGCCTGATTCTTTGAAGATGTTCAACGTCATCAAGGAAGAGGATGGCTCCCATGGATGTTGCTACGAGTTTTCTCCCTGTCTTGCAAGTGTTCGCCGCCGAAATGTCTCGGCCAGCTTTTCAAACCTTTCTCGTTCTGGTCTCCGGATGGCTGCTCGCACCGCGACGCACCATCATCGGCATGGTCCGGGCCAGTGGGACAACTCGGCATCACGCGGCCTTTCATCGACTCTTCGCATCCGCCAGATGGTCGATGGATGCCGTGGGACTGGCGGTCTTTGATCTGGTCACGGCGATGATGTCGATCGTCTTTCTCACGATCGATGACACACTGATTCCTCGCACGGGACTCAAGATTTTCGGGACCGGCATGCACCGGGATCCGCTGCTGTCCAGTCGAAGTCATGTGATCACCCGCTGGGGACACTGCTGGGTGGTGGTCTGTGTCGTGCTGGAGAGCCGACACTTCCCCGGACAACACTTCTCGCTGCCGGTGCTGTGCCGGTTGTACTTGAACAAGGCATCCGCTCAGAAATGGCAGCGGGCTTACCGCAAGAAGTCGGAGTTGATGCTGGAGATGGAGTTGATGCTGGAGATGTTGAAGATTCTGGACCGGCATTGCTCTGGAACTGGAAAAATCCTGCATTTGTTGGGAGATTCGGCCTTCACCGCTCCCGACCTCCTCAAACAGATGCCGGCTTCCATTCAGGTGACGGGGCGTGTCGGTATGAACGCGCGTTTGCGTGCACCGGTTCCGCCACGCCGCCCCGGCCAGAACGGTCGTCCTCGGGTCCGCGGAGAACGCCTGCCGTCTCCGCAGGAGATGCTTCAGCAGAAAGGACTCCGACGTGTGAGGCTGAAACTGTTTGCCGGTCGGGCGTATCACCTGCGTGTCGCCACTCAGGTCTGCCAGCCCTTCAAGGCTCCTGGTCGGGACGTGCTGGTGATCGCCGTGGAGCACTTGCGGGGCGGACGGGGGACCGAAGTGTTCTACACCACCGACCTGGATGTCGAGGTGGAAGCGGTACTGCGGCGGTATTCCTGGCGGTGGTCGATCGAGGTGACGTTCCACGACACCAAGCAACATCTGGGGATCGAGGAACCTCAAAACCGGACTCGTCCCGCTGCCCAGCGGACAGCGCCGACGGCCTTGCTGCTGTACAGCCTGATCGTGTGGTGGCACGAACAGGTGCGTCAAGGGCCTGCTCCGCTGCTGCTGACCTGGCGTGGGAAGAGTCATCCGTCGTTTGCCGACATGCTGTCGGCATTACGTGTGGAAAGCCTGGAAAGTATCAGCTCGGAGGGTTTTTCGACCCCGCCGTTACCACCGCATCTTCAAAAACTCATTCAACACCTGACAAAGCTCTTCCAACTCGCTACCTAAATGTGCGAAAGTCGAACTGAATGCGATTGTTCTCTTGGAAATATCCAAGCTCCATTGTAGGCAAAACCACGGTGAGTCGGTGAGTTTCCGTCAAAGCATGATGGTGCCCCGTGAAGCCAACCTGACTCGCCAGAAGGAGTTGCCTGAATTAGATTCTCCAGAAGTTGATCATTGGAGAATTCAATCGGAAGGAGGCTGGCGATGGCGGAAATGACACCGACACAAGGGCGATATCTCGCGTACATTCGTGACTACACGGAAGGTTTTGGATTACCGCCAGCGGAGTCGGAAATTGCCGAGGCACTGGGTGTCTCGCCACCCTCGGTGAACCAGATGATGAAGACGCTCGAAAAGAAAGGGTTCATTCGACGACAACCGGGGGTTCCCCGGTCCATCGAAATTCTGGTCGACCGCGGCGCGATTCCAAAATGGAAAGGAAAACGGATCACGCGGACGGTCTGGGAGTGGACTCAGACCAAGCCGGCAGCGAGTCACCGCGGGCAGTCAAGCGATAACACGGCTGCCGTTTATCGTTTCAAGATTATCTTACGAGACACCGATCCGGTGATCTGGCGGCGGATCGAGACGCAGGATGTCACGCTGGGAAAACTGCACGAGTTGATTCAAACCGCGATGAGCTGGACGGATTCGCATCTGCACCAGTTTGAGATCGCGGGCGCCCGGTACGCCGATCCACGACTCCTTCTGGATGGCTGGGGTGATTTTGATGCGATCGACTATAGCGGCATTCGCATCAGTGATTTGGTTACGAAGCATGGTGCTAAGTTGCGAATCGGTTACGAATACGACTTTGGAGATGGTTGGCAGCATGAGATCATTCTTGAGGCGGTGACGGAATCCGAGCCGGGAATTAAATATCTGCGTTGCGTTGCTGGCGAACGGGCTTGTCCGCCGGAAGATATCGGCGGTGTGTACGGCTTTGCGGACTACGTCGAGGCGATTACGAATCCCAGACACAGCGAGTACCGTGACTCCCTGGACTGGAACGGCCCCTTCGACCCCGCGAAGTTCAATGCAGCAACAGCCACTCGGCGGATGCGGAAAGGACTACCCACATGGTGAAGAAAGCTCGCAAATCCGTGAAACCTGACCGATTTTCGCTGATCGAGAAAGAACTTCACAAGCGGACCAAGGCGGAGTTGGTCGCAATGATCCTGATGATCGCCCGGAAACAATCCGATGTCTCGCGGGACTTGGAAAACCAGTTGAATGTCGACAAGCCAATCGACCTGCTGGTCAACGACGTGTCATGCGCCATCAGTGTTGCCACTGATTTCGATGAACGCATGATGAACCACAACTTCGATGTCGACTGGCAAGCTTATGCCGACGTAAAAAAGGGACTCACGAAGTTGATTAAATCGGGCCATCTGGATGATGCCAAGTCGCTGGCACTCCAGCTGATGAAAGACGGGAGCTATCAGGTCGAATGCAGCGACGAAGGTTTGATGACCGAAGACATTTGTGAGTGCCTGAGGCCGGTGATTCGTGCCGTCAAGGCTGCAGGCGGAGACGCAGCTGTCCAGTGGGCGAAGAAGATGCAGGACGCTGATCGTGTCGGATTTCTCTGCAACAAGGAACTAGCAGAACTGCGAGGCAAGTCGTGAGCGAATACGAATACGTGGCCTTCCAGGCTGTTGACGGTCCGCTGAATGACAAGCAACTGAAGTTCGCGCAGCGGCAGTCCACACGCGCCACAGTCTCCCGATGGTCGCTCTCCGTCGAGTATCATTACAGCTCCTTCCGTGGTGATGTCGATGGCTTATTACGAAACGGCTATGACGTTTATCTGCAGTATACCAACTACGGCGACCGGGAAATTAAGTTCCATTTGCCGCACGGCATGCCCTTCGCCAAAAGTGTCTGGTCGAAATACGTTGACGGCGAACACCTCAATTGGAAAAGTGATGCCAGGGGAAGCGGAGGAATTCTGTCTCTTTGTCCCTTTCATGAATCGGGCGACCTGGACGAAGTCTGGGAAACGCAGAAGTATCTCGATACCGCGATCTCCCTGCGCGCCCGCTTGATGAGTGGGGACTTGCGGGCTCTGTACCTGCTGTGGCTCTGTGCGGCTGGTGACGACAACAACGATCCCGAGGAGATGATCGAGCCACCCGTGTCGCATGGCATTGCTGAATTGTCTGGAATTGAGGGGGAGCTCCTCGCATTCTTCGGACTCGATCCACTCTTACTGACCGCTGCCGGAAAAGATGTGGGACCTGCTCCGGTCGATGAATCTCAGCAGCAAGCCGCCCGCTGGGTGAATGCCCTCGAAGAGCGGTCAGCAAAAGAGATGCTGCTGCAACTTCTGATCCGTGACACAGCCAATATCAAAGCCAAGTTACTCGCTGAGATTCGCGAAACGCAGACTCCCAATAGTTGGCCGACGAGCGACAAGCAGCGAACCTTGGACGAACTGTTGCAAAAAACGGAGGCACTGCGAGCCGAGGAGAATGCCAGGCAAGCTCACCAGGCCCAAGAAAAAGCCAAACGAGAAGCGGCCCAGGCTGAGCGCCAACGTGCCGACCGAATGAAAGAAATGCTCAAAGATCCGGACAAGTGGCTCCGCGCGACGGAGCGGCTCGTCGACGCCCGAGGAACAGACAACTATCAGGCGGCTGCGGAAATTCTTCATGATCTCCGCGAAGCCCTTGGTGGAGACGAAGGAGGCAGAATTGCGCGCCGTCAAGCCGCAAAGCTGGCGAAGAAACATCCGACGCTCAATCGTTTGAAAAGTTCGTTACGGAAACTCGGCCTGCTGGAATAGAACTGCAATCGTCATCTCATGCCCACTGCAGATCGGCATTTTGATTCCAGTTCTCCACTCTCTTCAACCGCCGAATTCAGCTTCAGCTTCCGGTCTTCAAAAAATCCTCTGACCATTCAATCGTCTCGGATTTGCTTCACTTTCTCCCTGCCGCTCCCATCTTCAGACAACGATTCATCAACTGGCCTGCTGGCCTCAAGGCCGTGGCGCAACCACATTTCTCCAATCGCTTCGGCAGCGGCAGATCATTCGATTGACCGAAGTCATTGCAGCACCAGCGGCCGTTCACTCTCGCAGCCATCGCAGGCAAACAACGGCTAGATTCGCTAAAACTCGGCAAAATATGTGGCATATAAGGTGAGCCCCCATATAGATATTGGGGCGCTGGATTTCTGCACCACCAGCCCTGCGAAAGCCGGTTTTGGCCGGTTCTCGCAGGGCTGTTTTTGCTTTTGGACTGGCAGTCGTTTCTCAGGCATGCAACAAACATGAAGAATTCTCTTCATGGCTCCTGTTGGACAAACTCGCAGGGAGAGCGCCATTCCTCTCACTCTGTTCTGATCTTCTGAAAGGAGCCCACATTGCTGACAAAACGCCAGCTGGCCATCATCCGGGCGGCATTGCAATTTTTTGATGAAGAGATGAGTCCGCATGGTTCGGACGTGGCTCGTCCCTATTTTGAGGAACCGCTGGAGGGAGAACTGGAGGCTCAGGAAGTCGGGCAGTTACGGGAACTGCTGCGGGTTGTGGAACTGAGATATGCCTGCTGTGATACAGCCGGAGCGACCGTTCCCAGCCAGGACCTGCTGACGTTCGAACAGGTTCAGAATACTCCGGATCTCTTCGATGGCTGCATCGCCACCGTCCTACTGACTTCTCGCCCCTGATCTCCACCTCTTCCGCTCATAACCCTTCCATTAGCTCCGAAAGCGTGATGCCCAGCGTTTGAGCGATGACGTCGAGATTCCGCAGGGCGAGGTTCCGTTCGCCCCGTTCGATCCCGCCGATGTAGGTCCGGTCCAGACCACAGGCCGCGGCAAAGCCCTCCTGGGAATAGCCTTGCTCTTTCCGCAATTCGCGGACCCGCGCTCCAAATCGCTCCAGAATGTCTGCTCGTTTTGCCATCCGAGCATTGGACTGTTGACGATGAGTATCGTTCAACGGACGATAAGTATCATTTGGGCCGAGGCGGATGCTCTTCGAGTTCGGCCCACTGCGAAAAAACGGGCCGGGGCTCCGTACGGAAAAGGCCTCCCACAATCTTGTTGTTCCCTATTCCACTCCTGGAGAGGTCTCAATGACAGATGCTCGAAAATTGGATTCAGAACCACCTATGAACTGCAGCTCTTCCGAGCCAAAAACAGTGAGTCCCTCAGCCAAACGAAACCTCTCTTATCAACTCGGCCGATTCCTGGGGCGGAGCCGGTTGTTGCGATACTCCGGTTTGGGCCTGATAGCATTGATGCTCGTCTGGATCTTCATAACGGGGCTCTATCATGTGTCGATACTTGTGTTCGGAGACCAGATCGCACTCCTGGTTTGTGTTGCGGTCTTTGTTGTCGGATGTGTCTCTCCGCTTCTTTGGAGTATCGTGACTTGTCAGGAAAAGACGTGTGCGGTGAAACAGCTGGAGGATGCTGCAACGGTTCCTCCCTCCAAGCAGACAACATCCGGCTGGAACTGGACAACATGGCTGGTTGCGGGCGCGATCTATTCAATTGCGATGCACCAGATGAATTCGGATCAAACCGCCAGGACTGCTCTCACCCATCGGCAGTCAGCACAGTCGAACCAGGCTGCACAGGAAAAAGCACGCCGGCAGCAAGCCTGTTTATCCTACTGGCAAGCCGCCGTCGCCGACTTGCATTCGCTTCGCTTCGAAACCCCTTCCGGAGATGAGCCATCCGGCGCTTATCGCGACAGAATCACAGGCCAGCTTTGGAAATTGACCGAACGAGCCAAAGGAGCCTCAAAAGCCAACGTGGATGCAGACCTGGTGACGATGGCACACCGCCATCTGGGCATCGACGACCGACTCATGGCGTTCAAGGAGACGGTGGACCAGCTCATGAAGCGGGAAGGGATGGAAAAAGATTCCGTTGGGATTGGTGAGCGGATCGACAATTGGCAGCAGATGCTCACGATGCTGCAGTCTGATCCCTCTCTTCTGGACAAGCTTCCCGCAGAGTACCGGAGCCTGATGGTGGAAGCGATGGAACTGGAGCAACTGCAAGTCGATCGATTTCATGAAATCGAGATCATGCAGGCCGTCCTGAAGGAACGGTATCCAGGAGCCACATTTTCACTTCCGGCCATCGCCGAATAGTCACTGGCCTGAATTTCTTCCATTCCGTCTTTCGCTCGCCGTTCGATCGAAATGAGGCCGAGCAACGATTGTGTTTTGCGAATTTCAATACCCATTCCCAAAGGAAGTCATGGACCTGAGGTTCGGCAACAACGAAGTCCCCTTTGAAGCCAGCATTGATGGATGACAAAGTTGACTGTGTGATGCGGGCTCCCTGATCGAGCGTGTGGCTCGGCGGGGCGGTTGTGTGTTTTTGCACGACTGCCCCGCTGTGGGTGGTCGTGCTTTCTTCTTTTTGAAGGAGTGCATGATGACTCAACAGGATCTCAACTCCGCTGTCGCCCTCGCCACCGGCGAATCTCTCTGTGAAATCCGCCGTCGTGGATTTTCGATTGCCGATCCGAAGGAAGTCCTGTTCGATCCGGAACCCGATCAGCTCATTCCGCAGATGATTGACTGGGACGACTTCGAAGGGCGCCGCAATATTCCCATTCCTGTTTCCACTCGCCGGGCGCAGTCCCGCTGGAAATGACATGTCTCACCGCCATGAGCGGGAGCGCCGGGCGGAGGAGTTTGGTCACCGGTACCTCAGCTTCTGGGGAATCGTCTGCCTCGGCTCCGCCTTCGTCTTCGGCTGGCCGGTGCTGCTGGCCTGGCTGGGAGCGGCGTGGGCTCTGACGACATTTCTACAGCTCCTTCTGAGCCATGGAAACGACTCTTCCCGTGAGCCTCCCTGTTCCAAGTCCCGTTAACCATTTGATCTTCATGAGGAACCATGATTTCCGAGGCCAGAACCGTTCCGAAGTTTTCTCCTGGACAGATCCTGATCACGACGAACGCTCAACAACTGTTGAGAGAATCTGATGTGCAGCAGGCCCTTCACCGTCATTTGGCCGGGGACTGGGGTGACTGCGAACCCGAAGACGCCGCGGCCAATGAGGACGCTCTCCTGCAGGGAGAACGTCTGCTGTCCGTTTATCACACGGCAGAAAAAGTTCGAGTTTGGATCATGACCGAAGCCGATCGCTCTGCGACGACCGTGTTACTTCCCGAGGATTATTAGCAAAAATTCTGCAGAATCCGTCGGCCTGGAATATGGGCCATCCACACCAGACAGATTCCTCACCCCCTTCCTTTCACACACAGGACCACCAATGAAAATTCTCTTTTTGAACAACCTGGGCGCCGGGTTCGCCGACCAGATCGACATCGCCGAAGGCACCACCGTTGCTCAATTGTTTGAGCAACGTGTCTCGCATGGCAGCCCGTCGGATTACCTGATCCGCGTCAACCGCCAGCCGACCACTTCCGATTACGTGCTGCAACCGGGTGACCGGGTCAGCGTCACGCCGACGAAGATTGAAGGAGCGTGTTCCCTGCAGGCAGGGAACCGGGGTCAGGGAACGATGGTCAGCAATGTCGGCCTCTATTCCTCTTTGACTCTGATCCCTGACTCCCAATTTCTGAACTCTGTCTCGAAGGATCGCTTATGGGAGCCCGTCAGAGGCTCAACAGTCGGTACGTCACGGGAATCCTGATCATTGCCGCCGTCTGCGGAGTGGCGGCGGATTCCTGGGGAATCTTCGCCGGCGTGACGATCGTACTCGCTGCGATTTTGATTCATGGCGGGAACATTCGCCCGAATCCCACTCCCCGCAAGCCACGGCGATTCCGCCGCCGCTGATCTCACCCGTTGATCTCAACACAGAGCCCCTCGTCGACAGGCGAGGGGCTCTGTGCTTTTTCAGGAGTTTTGTTACATGAACTTTTCACTGTGCCACCATCCTTGGCTACGGGCGGCAAAATATCTGGAACAACAGTATCAGCGGGTGCAGAGTCGTCCGCCGAATCAGGCCATCTTGTCCGATGAAATCTGGGACCGAATCCAACAACTTCAACACTGCCTGCAGATCGCCTCTCGACACCGCTACACCGCCGCTCAGGAACAGGTCCGTCGTCAGCTCGCTCTCTCCCTCCGCCGATTGGCCAAGGATTGCCTGCATCAGGCCGAAGACCTGGAGCGTCATGAATCGCAGCCGGAGGTTCCCACACTCCGGTTGTTGCTGGAGGAACTGCAGTCGCTACAGGATGAATTTGATCAGGTCGACATCGACTGGCCTGCCATAATCCTCCGTGTTCGGACCGAACGGATCATTCTGGAAGAGATCGACCTCGGACCGTTCGAAATCCGGCTTTCACTGGACCAACTCGGTTGTTACCAGCCCTATCAGGTGATCGCTCTCGATCCGTGTCGCCCAGGCTGTTGCGATGATGTGACGCACCCGCATGTGCAGAGCGAGACCCTCTGTGAAGGAGATGGTCGACACCCCATTGCCCGGGCACTGGAACAGGGACGTTTGGGAGAGTTCTTCCTGCTCGTGGCCCAGATTCTCCGGACTTACAACTCGGGATCGGCGTACTGTCGGCTTTCCGACTGGAATGGTTCGCCGTGTGCGGATTGCGGCGACACGGTCAATGAGGAGGACCAGTATACCTGCGATCGCTGCAGTTCCCGCCTGTGTGATCGGTGCACGAGTTCCTGTACCTGCTGCGATGAAACGCTCTGCAATGAATGCAGCTCGACCTGTGAATCGTGCCAGTGCACGGCCTGTGATCATTGCCTGAGTCACTGTGATTCCTGCAATGAATCGATCTGCAGCGGTTGTATCCACGGAACCCTTTGCCCCACCTGCTTCGAAGATTCTCAGGAGAACAACGATGAAGAAATCGACCACGAAGAAGCCACTTCAGAATCGGCGCCAGCTGCGACGACCTCGCCGCAAACGTCCACAGCGACGCCCCACGCTGCGGTTCAGCCCGACCACCTGGGCGAAATTGCTGTACCTGCGTGATCTGGGGCCGACGGAAGTCGGCGGGTTCGGAATCTCAGCACCGAACGATCTGTTGTTTGTGCAGGACATAGAACTGGTCCGGCAGCACTGCACGGAATCCTTTGTCGCGTTTGATGATCTCGCTGTCGCGGATTTTTTCGAAGACCAGATCGACCTCGGTCGCAAGCCCGAAGAGGTCGGCCGGATCTGGATTCACACGCATCCGGGGAGTTGTCCACAACCCAGTCCGACAGATCACAAGACATTCGAGCGGGTGTTCGGCCACTGCGACTGGGCAACGATGTTCATCATTTCCCGAAGCGGAAACACCTATGCGGAACTTCATTGGAGAGCCGGTTCGGCCTCACTCCCGATGAATGTCGAAGTGGATTTTACACAGTCGTTCGCGGGAAGCGATCACACAGCCTGGAAGGAAGAGTACCGCGCAACAGTGCATGCCGAGACTCGGTCACGAGAATGGTGCTCCCACTCCGGTAGACGGCTCATTTCTGACCTGGAACATGAACTCGATTCCGAGTACGCAGGCCTGTTCATGGAAACGCAGGCGAGGGACTTCCGCCATCACCCCAGCTGACCAAATTTCTGTGGCCATGCTCCTGTAACCTCTTCTGTCCGCCTCAACCGAAAGCATTGAAATGAACGACACAGACCGATTTGAACGTCAGCGAGACCTCGTTCCGATGGAGAGGTTGAATGATTTCACAGTCACGGTGATTGGCGTCGGCGCCATCGGCCGACAGGTCGCAATCCAATTGGCCTCCCTCGGTGTCCGACAGATCCAGTTGATGGATCATGACCTTGTGGAACCGGGGAACATCACCACGCAGGCCTATCTTCGCGACGATCTCGGCCGCTCGAAAGTCGATGCCACTGCCGAGTTTCTCCAACGCATCGATCCGACGATTCGAATCGAACCGATCCCCGATCGCTATCGCCCCGGATACCAAACCGGCGAAGCGATCTTCACCTGCGTAGACTCGATCAGCAGCCGCGCCGCCATCTGGAAATCCATCCAAGCAACCTGCTCATTCTGGTGCGACGGCAGAATGCTCGGCGAAGTGATGCGCGTGCTGACTGCCGTTAATGAGAGCTCCCGGAACCACTATGCCACCACACTGTTCCCACAGGCGGAAGCTCAGGTTGGCAGCTGCACGAGCCGCTCGACGATTTTTTGCGGGGCGGTCGCTAGCGGATTGATGATCCACCAGTTCACAAGATTTCTGCGTGGACTTTCGACGGATCAGGATCTGACACTCAATCTCTTGGCGACTGAACTGTCCATTCCAACATGGGGGTCTCAGCAGTTGCAGGAATGCAACTGAAGTGGAAAGAAGATGGGTGTCGCTCCCAGCAGTGCCGAGTTAATCAGCTCGGCACTGCTGGCGACTTCGCATCCTTGCAATGACCGATTTCCGAGTCTCACTTCCTATCGCCCCATGAGGCTTCTTCCCCATTTCCTATCGGAGACCAACAAATGACCAACACACCGGTAGAACATGAACCGATTGCGGACCAATCCAACACGTCCTTGAGTCCCGCTGCTCTCGAATTTGCAACCATTCTGGGAAGTGCTCTGGCCCAGCAGTGGATCCAGGAGCAGGCAGAAGTCAGCCATTCGACACCTCCAAGGGAATCTGACGTCAGTCGCGACTTTGAAGGCCAGCTGACCCGATCTGAGTGAGCTGAACTTTGCTTCGAGATAGCGGGAACTCTCGGAGTTCTAGTCCAGACCAGCGGGATCCCACAGCATCTGCGATTCCCATGGAGGTGTTTGCTCACTCCTCATCCGTTCCCTTGGCCTCGTTGGCATCAACCGTATGGTCCTGCATTCTCCAGGTCTCATTCCCCAGGTATTCGTCGAACGAGCCGATAGTGCGATACCTGCCGGGCAACCGCTGAGCGCGGCTGATCTGCTGGCCGCGGCGGTCTCCATTTCGACGTTCATCGCTCATAAACGCATAAAAATTCAAGAGCTGATGAAACACGGGAATCATCGCTTCATCACCCGTTTCCCAATAGGTCTGAAATGCCTGGCTGAATGCGGAAATCCGCTGACGAATCATGAGCAGCGGGAAATGTCCCAGTGCGGGATGCGGCAGGAAGATCCGATCGAAGCGAGCCTGCTCACTGGCAGACAATGGGTCAGGAATGGCCCGTTTGAAAGCCTGAATCTGCAGCGAGAAACAGCCTGCCACGTAACGATAAGCCTGCCAGCCCAGTTCCAGGAGGACATCTCGAACAACTTGCTGTGCGATTCGCCCACCGGGAGCTTTTTTCTGATCGGCAAGTTGTTTCACAAAGCTGCTTGTCCCGCCAGACAACCAGTTCATGAATTCCGTATTGGTTCCCACATTCAAATGCTGATGAACAGCACGACTGACCCGTTCTTCGATCTGATCCTTCGTGGTCTCATCGATTTCCGATGAGGCTCCACTTTGAAACAGCGAGGCGCGAATCAACCCTTCGATCTGGTCGGGTGGGACAGTCAGCGGGCACCGTCTCGCAGCGGCGAACAGACCGCAATGGATGATTTGTTTCTGGGACGGCCGACGGATATGGAATTCCTGAGCCGTGAGAGCGCCTTGCTCCATCAGCTCGGAAATCGTCCAGGCGTGGCCGCGGCCCTCCCTCGACTGTCCCAGAAAGGGAGGAAGCACGGTTCTCGTATTGTCCACTTCACGACTGTTTTGGCGCAGGTAGAGATCGCGTGAATACTGGAACTGGCGGTGTAGAAACTCACGCCGTTTCTGCACTGCCGGGAAAAGGAAGTACATGAGTCGATAACTCTGCAGCTGCTCCTTTGACGGGTGTTTGCAGGCAATGAGCAGTGCCAACCCACCCAGCGCTCCCCCAAGCAGGACCGTGTCTGTGGAGGGATGAGGAAAAAACACCCGCTCGCCATCCGGACGGTGAGCACATCGTAGCTCGAACGTGAAGTTCCCCGGAAGTTCCGACCGGATTCTGGAAGGTGGTCTCCAGCAGTAGGACTCCACTCGACAATAGCCACCGGATTCCATTTTCTGATCGGTAGCCTCGCGGACGGTGATTGTTCCCCACAGGGGATGGCTGCTGGAAACCATCGTTTTCTCCTCCTTGAAGAAACCGTCTCAGAATGAAATTGAATTCACTCTTATTCTTCGTCCCACACAGACGTTACGTCAAGTAACAAAACGGCGTTCCGCTCAGCATTACCCTGCTGAGCACAGAAAATCATCCGGTTGTCACGGGGTAGGCGGAAAGACCGCAATCAACCCGAAACAACTGGTGACACCATGGCTGGCAAGCACGCCCTGAGGATCAGCAAGGAAGAAATCGCCGCCGCATTTGCGGCAGGGGAATGGGCCAGCCGCTTTCCACCCATTCTGACCGTCGATCAGGCGGCGGAACTGCTGTCGATTCCCAAGGCCACGCTCTATGCCTGGAAATCTCAGGGCAAGCTGAAGGGATGTTGCCAGAAGCTCGGGAAACATCTGCGGTTTTCCCGTGACCGTCTGGTGCAGACGGTCATGAACGAAGGCATCTAACCAATGAGGTCAGCACGATGAAAGACCATGATTCCGAGCGGATCGGCGAAAAAGTTCGGATTTACAAACGCGGGGGACAGTACTGGGCCAATCTCCAGCACCGCGGTCGCCAGCTGCGCAAATCTCTGAAAACAAACAATGTGAAAACGGCCCGTCGCCTAGCTTTGGCCTGGGAGCAGGAGATTCTCAGCGGGTCGACATCCACAGCAGTTCCGACTGAGCCGCCGACCGTCGCGCATGTCGTGGAACTGTTGTTGACAGTGTGTGAATCGGAGGAGCGAGCCAAGAAGACCATGGACAAATATCGCGGTGTCCTGCAGCGAGTGGTCGAGCTGGCGGATGCGTTGGGACTGACCGATCTCCTGCAAATCGATCTGCAGTTCATCGACCGGTATCGTCAGTGCCGCCGTGAAGCCGGATGCGCTTCCAAAACGATTCATACGGAAGTGGGGATCATTCGGCAGCTGACCAAATTCGCCAAGTCCCGCCGCCTGATCCGCGAGGATCCGCTGGATGGTCTCAAAAACCCTGAACCGAAGCGGACACCACAACCGTTCTGGACTCACGAAGAATCTCAGCAAATTCTCTCGGTAGCCCAGGAACCGCAGCGGTCCGTTTACACGTTCTTGAACGAGTCCGGCATGCGGATCGGCGAAGTGGAGTGGCTCACCTGGGACGATGTCGACTTCAAACAGTTGGTGATCCATGTCCGGCCCAAGGAGGGCTGGACCACGAAAACAGGAAACGTCCGGGCCGTTCTCATGACGCCGATCGCCCGCGCGGTGCTGAAGAAACTTTCCCGAAAACACCGTTGGGTGTTTACAGCTCCCCCCTCAGCGACATATCCGCAGGGGGACCACCAAATCTCCGGACGCCGATTGCTGAAATCGCTGAAGCGAACACTGGCCAAACTGAACCTGCCAGGTCACTTGCACACCTTTCGCCATAGCTACATCTCCCGGGCGATTTTTAATGGAGTCCCCGAAGCGGTCGTCCGTTCCTGGGTGGGACATGTCGACGAGGAGACCATCCGTCTCTATACCCACATCGCCAGCCAGCAGTCCCAGCAGGCCATGCAGAACCTCCATCGGAAACTCTGGGGAGACGATGCTGCCTGACCCGCACCCGTGATAAGTCCCATCCATGACTCGGTGGGGCTCATCACCTCGGGAGCACACGTCGGGAGTTCTGATCCCCAAAACTCTCCGCGTGTTCTCCCGGTCAACGAAGGCCGGAAGAGGCATGGAGAGTTCTCTTGTCCCAGACTCCGAAAGGGTCCCACCATGATGATGTCAATGACACTGAAAAAGAGCCGGTTTCCGGTTCAGCACATTTTCAGCACAAATTCAGAATTTAGCAAATCGCTGATCTCCCAAAACAAAACCCGCCAACGAGTTACGTTGGCGGGTGGGGTTGGAAGCGGAGAGAGGGGGATTCGAACCCCCGGTGCCATCTCTGACACACAGCATTTCCAGTGCTGCACAATCGGCCACTCTGCCATCTCTCCAAGCTATTCTGCTTCCGTGGCTTGCGTTTTTCTTTCTATGTCTGATTTTGCTCTCTGACATCCGAAAGCGTATCTCCCGACAGCCGGAAGGCATCAGTATGCCATAAATCCATTGAAAGTGATACCCGCTGACTGCAATCAACATGTATGGATGGCAATCCCCGATCCTGCAAAAATCAGAGGTGCTATTATGGTGTCGAAGTCTATCGTTTCCATCCATTCTGGCAAGTCCGAAAAAGCTTATGCGAAACCTCCGGGTGCAGGTCAGCTTTTGTCCTGATGGGCAGGGTTTGGAAAACGTCAATGGGAGAAATCGGCGATTTGTGGGAAGATGGAGCGGGTCAGGGGGACTGGCCAAGTCATTTTCTCTTGTCAGGAGCAGGCCATGGATGGTCGTCGCGAGCAGTTGCAGAAAAAATTGGAGGACTTGTTGAAAGAGACCGCCAAGGTCTCGGCCGAGCTGCAGAAGATCGATGGAAGCCAGCCGGAAGTCCCCCATTATTCCAGATCGAACTGACCGCCCATGCCACTGGCCAGCAACTTTCCCGCCTGATTCAGTAAGCCCGTCTTCAGGAAGTCGCCCTCGCAGCCATGCCCCAAGCCGCATGTCCCAATTGTGGGGATGTCTGCGAGGTGGCTCATCCTCGAAGATCTCTCACCTCCATCGACGGACCTGTCGAAGCACTGGAACCCAAAACTCATGGCCCTCGCTGCCGGAGGGATTTTTTCCCCTCAGCGTCTTCGACTGGGACTGGACGCTCATAAACTCACTCCCGGCCTGGTCGCAAAAGTCGTGTTTGCTGGAGCCGAGTCCCGATCCGAGAAACGGGCTCAGATCGTGATGGGTGCCATGTTCGCATCGCGCCAGCAGGGCGAACATGAATCCGCGTCCCTGTCCACGAGGCATGCTCATGCTGCTGGCGCGACATGAGCATGGCACCCAACTTGAGATCCTGTGGAGCATGCCACCCCAGCATGTGGCCCAGATCGCTGGGACCACTCCTTTGCCGGTTCCCGTACCTCCGCTTCCGGCTTCCGATCAACCGGATGAGAATCAGAAGAAAACTCCGCAACTACTGGTGCGGACCTGTCTGAGCAGTCTGGCCAACACCAAAGCGTTCGGCTTGCAGATGCAGCGGGAAGCTCGGCGCCGCTGTCTGGACAAGGCTCCGTACAGAGCCTTTGTGGGAGATGGCCTGCCGGCCAACTGGACGATCTGGAAGAAGCACTTCCGCGACTTCGAACCGATTCCGGACTTCATGCATGCCGTGGAATATGTGTATGCCGCCGCGGTGGTGATCACGAGAAGGACTCACAGGCCGCCTGGCAATGTTACCTGCTCTGGGCAGGACTCTGCTGGTCCGGCCGGGTGAACGCGGCGCCGCCGTTGGTGCCATAGTTGGCCATCGCCTGGGCGCGGCCGAGGGAATCAGGATAGTTCGCGGTATAGGTCACTCGGGCCTTGGGATTAGTAGACGGGTCTCCC
>Ga0182744_1001933_pt1 | contig 17715 bp, 11 predicted proteins | sample eDN3rd30CKraftMG_FD_128525 | JGI IMG/M metagenome (GOLD analysis project Ga0182744, IMG submission 128525) | Enriched Miracle-Growth compost microbial communities from Emeryville, California, USA - eDNA 3rd pass 30_C Kraft MG (version 2) (version 2) ...
CAAGAGCCGCGCCGGCGCGCCGAACACCAGAATGCGGTCGGCCATCTCGATGGCGTCATCGATGCGATGGGTTACGAACAGGCAGGTCTTGTGCAGTTCGCGGATGAGCCGGCTGATGTCGGCGCGCAGCACCTGGGAGGTGACGTGATCGAGCTGGCTGAAGCATTCGTCGAGCAGCAGGATTTCAGGATCGATGGCGAGCGCCCGCGCCAGGCTGACGCGCTGGCGCATGCCGCCCGACAATTCATGCGGATAGAGGTTGGCCGCGCGCTCGAGCCCGACCCGGGCAAGCCATTCGGTGGCCTTCTTGCGCGCTGACGCGCGCTCCTCATGCAGAATCTGCAATCCGAGTTCGACGTTCTCCACGGCGGTGCGCCAGGGCATCAGTCGATCAGTCTGGAAGCCGACGGCGATGAGCCGGCGCAACTGCTGGAACTCGGCCTTCGGATCGAAGCCCATCACCCGCACTTCGCCCCTGGTCGGCGCCAGGTTGCCCATGATGAGATTGAGCGCGGTCGATTTGCCGGCGCCGGTGCGGCCGAGAAACGAGACGATCTCGCCGCGTTCGACGGTGAAAGACAGGTTCTGGATCGCCACGACATCGCCGAACGATACGCCGACCTGTTGGAGCTGGATGGCGGGAAGATCGCCTTTCATCAGCGCACCTCGATCGTCTGGCGATAGCTGAGCACGTACTGCTCCACCCATGTCACCAGTTGTTGCAGCACGACGTTCAGGCAGACCAGCAGGATCGTCCAGGCGAGGATCGAGGAGATGTCGAAGTTGGCCTGGGCGAGGCCCATCTGCGCTCCGATACCTGCCGTCGCCGCGATCAGTTCGGCGAAGATGATCATGCGCGTCGCATAGCCGATGACTGAGCGCGTGGTGGCGAAGATATACGGCGTCACATGGGGCAGGATCAGATAGCGCAGCACCTGCCACCGGTTCGGCCGGAAGCTCTCGCACATTTCCAGGAGATCCTTGGGCATGGCGCGAATGGCGTCGGCGACGCCGAGCGCATAAAAGGGAACGACGATGACCACCAGGATGAAGAAGATGCGCAGTTCCGGCATGCGGAACCAGAACACGGCGATCAGCATCCAGGAGAGAGCCGGGATGCCGGTGTCGATCACGACCAGCGAGCGCAGATAGGGCCTTACATTGGCGAACATGCCCATGGCAAGCCCGATGCCCGTGCCGACGAGCATGGCGAAGCCCAGGGCCAGCGCGAGCCGGCCCAGAGTCAGAAGCATGTCGCTGTAGAGCGGCAGGATCTTGTAGACGAGGCTGCTGACGATCTCGGCCGGCGGCGGCGCGATATAGTGCGGCGCCACCATGCTGGCCAATTGCAGCAGCAGGATGATCCCCACGGAGGTGACAATGCCGGCATACCGCTCGTGCCTGGGAACGCGCGGCAGCTCCGGCTTTTCCTGCATTACATCGACTGTCATGATCCACTCTTGTGCGATGGGTTCAACGCGGCCGTCAGCTCGGGAAGAAGTCCGGATTGATCTTCGGGTTCTTCTCGTCGATGTAGGCCTGGGCCGCACGGATTGCCTCCCGGCCGTCCTCCTTCAGCATCGAGAGACTGAGAAACTTCAGACGGCCGGCCTGATGGGCCGCCATCATGTCAGCGACTTTCAGATGCAGGATCGGCGCTGCGATGCCGTAGATTTCCGATGGATTGGCGTTGATGGCGGCGACGAGATCGTGGCATGTCGCCTCGACGCGCTTGGGCAAGTCGGGGTCGCGGGCGATCGCCTCCTTGCGCAGCGCCAGGCCGAAATAGGGCAGGGGTCGCTTCTGCCGGCTCTCGTATTCGTGGCCGAGGTTGAAAATCGCCCGCAGGTCAGGAACCTTTTCGAAGGCGCTGATGATATTGGGCTCCCATGACAGTGCGGCATCGACGTTGCCTGAGACGACCATCGCGACGGCCTGAACCGGATTTGGCACGTTCTGCACCGGCATGTCCTTGCCGAGCTCGACGTTGTAGGCGCGCTTCAACACCGCGCGGCACATGTTGTAGGAGCCGGTGGCGACGACGGCGGCGAGCGGCCTGCCCGGCAGCTCCTTGGCCGATTGCGGACCATTCTTGCCGGCGACGATGTTGATGATGTCGGCGGTGGTGAAAGTCGATACCAGCTTCACCGGCACGCCCTTGTCGGACATGCCTCTGAAGCTGTCCCAGGCGCCGATGGCGAGATCGAAACTGCCGGCAATGAAATCGCTGTAATAGCTGGGCACCGACGTATAGGCGGTGGCAAGCTCGATGTTCAAACCGTGCTTGGCGTCGAAACGTTTGGCCTTCAGGTATTCGTCGAAGATCACGCTGATGCCGGCTTTCAGCGTCGCGTAGCGAATGGTCGTTTTTGCCTGGGCCCTGACATAGGGGGCAAAACAGATGGATGTACCTGCCGCTCCCGCCTGCAGAATCCGGCGCCGTGTAATGCTCATAGTTCCCTCCCTTGTTGAGCGCGCGTTCTGTCGCGCGCTCGTCTCAAATGACGCGGGCCTCTCCCAACCCGCGTCTACTCGGCCACAGCCCGCACAGGCGCGCTGTCGCTCCCCAATAGCGTTCTGACTTGCGCCACCACTCTGGCGGCGTTCGGAAGCAGTTCGGCCTGCAGCACCGGCGAAGCGGGCATGCGAACGTCGGGCGTTGCCAGCCGGGCGACCTGCGTCACGCCGGCGTCGCGCAGGCGGCAGGCCAGTTCGGCGCCGACGCCGCCGGTGAGATTCGCCTCATGCACGATCAGGGCTGCATCTCCTGCTGCGCGTACCGCTGCGATCAATTCCGCTTCGGGCAGGGGCGAGAGCCAGCGCAGGTCGATCACCGCCGCATCGATGCCGAGCTTCGCCAGTTCCTCCGCCGCGCTCTCGATGACCGGCATGCCGGTGCTCCAGCTCACCAGGGCCACATCCTTGCCGGACCGGCGCTGGCGCAGGCCGCCAATCGGTTCGGCGGGGCCTTCGAGCACGGCCGTTTCCTTGCGCTGATAGAAGACGCGCGATTCGATGATGATGGTCGGATCGTCGCTGGCGATGGCCGCCCGCAGCATGTCGTAGGCGTCCTGCGCCGTCGAGGGCAGGCCGATGCGCAGGCCCGGAATGTGGAAGAGCAGCGCTTCCAGCGATTGCGAGTGCTGGGCGCAGGAGCCGGGTGTCGCGCCCTGCTGCATGCGCACCACCAGCGGCGCGCTGCTCTTGCCGCGGGTGATGTAGCGCAGGTTGGTCATCTGGTTGATGATCTGGTCCAACGCCACCAGCATGAAGTCGGCCCACATGATCTCGACCACGGGCCGCATGCCCATCATCGCCGCGCCAAGGGCAGAGCCGAGGATGGCGCTCTCGGAAATCGGTGTGTCGAAGACGCGCGCGTTGCCGAACGTCTTCTGCAGATTGCGCGTGCAGCCGAAGATGCCGCCGCCGCCGCCGACGTCCTCGCCATAGACCAGCAGTTCCGGCCGCTCCTGCAATTCATGCCGCAGCGCCGTGGTGACCGCGTTGCCATAGGTGGTTTCGACCGGCGTGCCTGCGCGCGAAACGGGCGACGTGGCGACAGGCGCGGCGCCGGCGATGTGGTCGCGCGCGGTGCGCGGATCGGGATAGGGGGCTGTCTCGACCCGCTGTTTCAGCTCGTCGAAGTCCTGCTTCATCTGTGCGTCGATCGCGTCGAGCTTCGCAGCGAGGCCGGCGTCGGCGGCGATGAGGCGGCGGCGCAGCAGCGCGATCGGGTCCTTGGCCTGGACGGCGTCCCATTCGTCCTTGGGGCGATAGTGCTGCAGGTCCTTGTTGTAATGGCCCCAGAGGCGGACGGTTTCGAACTCGATGAAGGCGGGGCCTTCGCCGGCCAGCAGTTGCTGGCGCGCCAGCGCCACGCTGTCGCGCACGGCTACGGGATCGCCGCCGTTCACCGTCGCGGCCTTGATGCCATAGGCGGCGGCGCGGCGCGCCTGGCGCGGCACGGGGGAGACCATCTCGGAGGGCGTCATCTCGGCCCAGCCGTTGTTCTCGCAGATGAAGAGGACGGGCAGCTTGTTGAGGCTGGCGAAGACCATGGCTTCGTGGGCAGAGCCCTGGTTCATGGCGCCGTCGCCGATGCTGACGACGGAAATACCCCCGCTGTTGGAAAGCTTCTGCGCCAGGGCGACGCCGGCTGCGATGGGGAAGCCGGCGGCGACGATCGAGTTCTCGCCGATGAAGCGATGGTCCGGCGCGATCATCAGGGCCGATCCGGCGCGGCCGCCGTTGATGCCGGTGGCGCGATGACAAACCTCACTCATCACGGCGAAGGGGTCGATCCCGGCCTCGAGCGCCCAGCCATGGCCGCGATAGGTCGCGGAAATACGGTCCGCGTCGCCCAGCGCCGCGACGGTGCCGACCGGGATGGCTTCCTGGCCGGCGCAGAGATGGATGGAGCCGACGGCGAGGCCAGAGTCGCTGAATTCCATGCACAAAGCTTCGAAAGCGCGGATGCGGGCCATCCGCCGATAAGCGTCGAGGCTGAAGCTCGCGTCGAGACTGTCCTTGGGCACCCCTCTGCCTCCCATCATTTATCTGTATATGATTAGTCTATCACTATATGATCTGTCAAGAGTGCGGCGGACACTTGAAGATGGTGGATTGCACCCGCAAATTTGCTTGCGCCCTGTCGCACTCATGCTATGAGCCGCTGCCAACCCTGATCCGCCGCGACGATTCCCGCATCGCACCGCGCACCGGCTCCGAACATCCTGGAGAGTTGGCAAATGGCCACCATTGAGAGACCGTCTTTCGAGACAGCTTTGACGTTCGATGACGTCCTGCTGAAGCCCGGCCATTCCGAAGTCATGCCCTCCATGGTCGATCTGTCGACCCGGCTGACCCGCACCATCAACCTGAACCTGCCGATCATCTCCTCGGCCATGGACACCGTCACCGAAGGCCGGCTCGCCATCGCCATGGCGCAGGCCGGCGGCCTGGGCGTCATTCACCGCAATCTCGATCCCGAGGCCCAGGCCGAGGAAGTGCGGCGGGTGAAGCGCTACGAGAGCGGCACGGTCATCAACCCGATCACCGTCTATCCCGACCAGAGGCTCGCCGATGCACTGGAGCTGATGAAGCAGCACGGCATCTCCGGCATTCCGGTGGTCGAGCGCGGCAATCCGGGCAAGCCGTCGAAGCTGGTTGGTATTCTTACCAATCGCGATGTGCGTTTTGCCGCTGATCCTAGTCAGCCGGTGTCCGAACTGATGACCAAGAAGGTCATCACCGTGCGCGAGGGCGTCAGCCAGGACGAGGCGCAGCGGCTGCTGCACCAGCACCGCATCGAGAAGCTGGTCGTCGTCGACGACGACGGGCGCTGCGTCGGCCTGATGACCGTCAAGGACATCGAAAAGGCGACCATGCACCCCAACGCCTGCAAGGACGAGCAGGGGCGGCTGCGGGTCGCTGCCGCCTCGACCATCGGCGACAAGGGCTTCGAGCGCACCCTGATGCTGATCGAAGCCGGCGTCGATTGCATCGTCGTCGACACCGCCCACGGCCATTCCCAGAACGTGCTCGACCAGGTGACGCGCATCAAGCGCGCGTCCAACAGCATTTCCGTCATCGCCGGCAATGTGGCGACGGCCGAAGGCACCAAGGCGCTGATCGACGCCGGCGCCGACGCCATCAAGATCGGCATCGGGCCGGGCTCGATCTGCACGACGCGCATCGTCGCCGGTGTCGGCGTGCCGCAGCTCACCGCCATCCTCGAGTCCGCCGAAGAGGCGCGCAAGCAGAACGTGCCGGTGATTGGCGACGGCGGCATCAAGTTCTCGGGCGACCTGGCGAAGGCCATCGCGGCGGGCGCCGAATGCGTGATGATCGGCTCGCTGCTGGCGGGCACGGACGAGAGCCCGGGCGAGGCCTTCCTGTTCCAGGGCCGCTCGTTCAAGGCCTATCGCGGCATGGGCTCGGTCAACGCCATGTCGCGCGGCTCGGCCGACCGCTATTTTCAGCAAGATATTAAGGACACCCTGAAACTCGTGCCGGAGGGCATCGAAGGCCAGGTGCCCTACAAGGGGCCGGTCAGCGCCGTGCTGCACCAGCTCGCCGGCGGGTTGCGCGCCGCCATGGGTTATGTCGGCGCGCCGACGATCGGGGAACTCCAGCGCCGCGCAAAGTTCGTGCGCATCTCCAGCGCCGGCCTGCGCGAGAGCCACGTGCACGACGTGACCATCGTGCGCGAAAGCCCGAACTATCCCATGGGCGGCGGCTAGGGCAGGTCAGCCACGGCAGGTCAGCCACGGGAGGCCACGCGGGCGGTCTCTCGTTCCGATGCGCGTCACACTCTCATCGTATTTGAGCGGGAGAAGATCGCGTGATGGAGGCTTCTCAATCTGCGAGGTAAGGCCATGACCACCGCTGCCAGCGCACCTCCGCGCCAGCCCTGGGAACCGGACCAGCGCATCGGCTCCATGCTGGAGGGCCGCAAGGGGCTGGTGGTGGGCATCGCCAACGCCCACAGCATCGCCTTCGGCTGCGCCGCCCAATTGCGCGCCCTGGGGGCGGAACTCGCCATTACCTACCTCAACGATCGCGCCGAGGCATATGTGCGCCCCCTGGCCGAGCAGCTCCAGGCCGACATCGTCATGCCGCTCGATGTCGAGCAGCCCGGCCAGACCGAGGCGGTGATGGATGCGATCGGCAAGCGCTGGGGCAAGCTCGATTTCGTGATCCATTCGATCGCCTTCGCCCCCAAAGATGACTTGCACGGGCGCGTGGTGGATTGCTCGCGCGAAGGCTTCGCGCAGGCCATGCATGTCTCCTGCTATTCCTTCATCGAGATGGCGCGCCTGGCGGAGCCGCTGATGAAGGATGGCGGCTCCCTGCTGACCATGAGCTATTACGGCGCCGACAAGGTGGTGAACCATTATAACCTGATGGGGCCGGTGAAGGCGGCGCTGGAAGCCACCACGCGCTATATGGCGGCCGAGCTCGGCGAGAAGGGCATTCGTGTCTATGCCGTCTCGCCCGGCCCGCTGAAAACCCGCGCCGCCAGCGGCATCGCCGCCTTCGACGCGCTGATGGAAGCGGCCATCGCCCGGGCGCCGACCCATCGGCTTGTCGACATCGCCGAGATCGGCCGCGTGGTCGCGTTCCTCGTCAGCGGCGCGGCGTCGGGCATGACCGGCGACACGATCTATGTCGACGCCGGCCTGCATCATATCGCCTGAGGCCGTTCGAACCTGGCTAAACTCTGGCTAAACTGCGGGCGGGCTTGATTTAAGTCCGCCGCGCCCGATGTCATGACGAGCGTTTCCCATCGGCGGAGTTCGAATGACAGTCCAGGCAATTCTGCTTCCGGTTTTTGCCCTCGTCCTGCTGGCCTTCCTGCTGCTCGGCGAACTCGGCCGTCGCCGCGGCGGAGCCATGAAAAGCGGCGAGACCCGCCTGGCCGGAGCGGCGCTCGACCAGGACGTCTGGCCGCCTGGGCCGACCCAATGCGCCAATTCCTTCCGCAACCAGTTCGAAATCCCGGTGCTGTTCTATGCGCTGGTGGCCTTCGCCATGTTCACGCGCAAGGCCGACCTGCTGTTTGTGGTGCTGTCCTGGGTTTTCGTCGTCTCGCGCTATATCCACGCCGGCATCCACATCACCAGCAATTACGTGCGCCATCGCTTTCTCGCCTATGCGCTGGGCGTGTTCGTGCTGGTGGTGATGTGGGTGGTTTTCGCGGTGCAGATCCTGTTCGGCGTCTGAGGTTTTGATTCAGGTTGCGGGCTTAAGGTGCTCTGGCGGCTATATATAAGGTGATGCGTGTCGCAGCCTCTCCGTCATGCCCGCGCTTGTCGCGGGTATCCACGCGATCACGCTGCGAAGTTGTAGCAGAATGTGGAGAATGCCTTTGCTGACGCGTGGCGGCGCACCGCGGCGTGGGTGCCCGCGACAAGCGCGGGCATGACGTCCCGGAGGTGGGGAAATCCCGGCAAAGGACGCTGTTTCTCTCCTCGGGATTCTCGTCGCGCTGGACTTTCCCTCGCCAATGCTCACAAGAGGGCGCATGACACCTGCAGCCCGCATTGCCGCCGCCATCGAAGTTCTGGACGATATCGAGACCCGCCGCCGCCCGGCGGGCGACGCGCTGAAGGATTGGGGGCTGAAGCATCGCTTTGCCGGCTCCAAGGACCGCTCCGCCATTGGCACGCTCATCTATGATGCGCTGCGGGTGCGCGCCTCCGCCGCCTGGATCATGGGCGAGGAGACGCCCCGCGCCATCGTGCTCGGCGCGTTGCGCCGGGCGCGCGGCATGGAGGTCGCGGCCATCGCTGCCCTGTGCGGGGCCGGGCCGCATGCGCCCGAGCCGCTCACCGAACAGGAAACCGCGCATCTGACCGCCGACGATCTCTCCGGCGCGCCCGACCATGTGCAGGGCGATTATCCGGAATGGCTGGCGCCGTCCTTCGCCGCCGCCTTCGGCGAGCATGCGGTGACGGAAGGCAGGGCGCTGGCGGCGCGTGCGCCCGTCGATCTGCGGGTCAACACCTTGCGCACCGATCGCGAGAAGGCGCTGAAGGCGCTCTCGCATTTCAGCCCGGTGACGACGCCTTATTCGCCCTGGGGCCTGCGCGTGGCCGTGGCGCCCGACGGGCGCGGCCCGGCGCTGGCGGCGGAGCCCTCCTATGTGAAGGGCCTCGTCGAGGTGCAGGACGTGGCCTCTCAGCTCGTGGCGCTGCTGTCGGGCGCCAAGGCCGGCTGGCAGGTGCTGGATCTCTGCGCCGGCGCCGGCGGCAAGACGCTGGCGCTCGCCGCCATGATGGAGAACAAGGGCCAGGTGTTCGCCACCGACACGGACGGCCGCCGCCTGATGCCGATCTTCGACCGGCTGGAACGCTCCGGCGCCCGCAACGTGCAGGTGCGTGCGCCGAAGGGCGGCAAGCCGGTGCTCACCGATCTCGAGGGCCGCTGCGATCTCGTGCTGGTCGATGCGCCGTGCACGGGCACCGGCACCTGGCGGCGCAACCCCGACGCCAAATGGCGCACGCGCCCCGGCGCGCTGGAACAGCGGATGCGTGAGCAGGCGGAGATTCTGCGTGAAGCCGCGACCTATGTGAAGCCGGGCGGACGCCTCGTCTATGTGACGTGTTCGCTGCTGCGCGAGGAGAACGAGGACCAGGTGAGCGCGTTTCTGGCTGCGTCAGAGGGCTTTCTGCCGCTCGATGCCGCCCATGCGGCAAAAGCCGCCGGCGTCGAGGCTCTGGGCCAGTTCGCCTCGACATTCGGCCCCGGCCTGCGGCTGTCGCCGGCCACCAGCAATACGGACGGGTTCTACACCGCCATCATGCTGCGCTCTTAGCCACCTCGCGCCGGAAAGCGTCTGCGAGTGGCACGTCTTCGGCCGCCGACCAGCGGCCGGGGCAGCCGCCGTTCTGGCTGGCGGCGCACAGCAGCACGAAAGGCTCGCGCGCCATCTGGCGGAAGCCGAGCGTCGCCATCTCGTCCTGCGTCAGGCCTTCGCTGTGCATTTCATGCAGGCGGTACTGCCAGTCGGCCAGATGGGCATCGAGCGTGGCGAGACCCAGCGCCAGCGCGCCGGGCACTGTTTCGAACACGCTCTCGGTCGCATAGATGCGGCCGGAGGCGACGCCGAAACCGCCGGCCACCAGCCGGCCGGTGCGGTCGCGGACAGAAAAGCAATGGGTGAAGCCCTGGTCGTGCATGCGCGCGAAGGCGTGCAGCGCCGCCGGGCTCAGGCTGTTGGCGCGGGCACAGGCGGCGGCGACATCCTCGAAATCGCGGTCGAGCTTGACGCAGAAACCCGCGTCTCCCACGCCAGTCTGCTTGCGCAGCGCCGCCAGCCGCTCGGCGTCGGGCTCGCGGACATGGCGCATCGCCGGCGACCACCAGGTTGCCTGGCCCAGGATCCAGCGCGGAAAGAAGCCGCTGCCATAGCCTTCGAGCAGGGCGTCGGGCGCGAGATCGGTGATGACGCCGGCGAGGCCGTCGGGCACGGCGCGGACATCGTCGAGCGTCGGCAGGCCGGCCTGGCGGATCATGGCGGAGCGGAGGAAGAAATCCAGCGCCTGGGGCAGGTCGCGCCCGCCGCCGACGAGACGCCGGATGTCGGCCACGAGCCGGCCGGCGTGCTGCGCGAGCGTTTCGCGGAACATGCGCTGCCGGAATTTACGCCGCTCCGCGCGGGTCATCGATGGCGCCCATTCGATTCCATCGGAGAATAATGACCCAAATTGAGCGATTCGATAATTCCTGATCATTGCGTCCTCGGCAGGCGGGACTTACGTCCCCAAACTCCAGTCCTGCCGGACCCTAGCGATGACCCCTTGCGAGGGTTTCAAGCCAATCGTTAGAAACCCTGTTAAAACCCGTTCACTTTGTTGCCTTTCCGGCCTCTGCCGTTGCGCCCCCGAGGGCGCTGCCGTATTCGGTTTGTTTCACTTTTTGTTTCCGCCCGGAGACCCGTCCAATGACCGCCGCCCACGCCGACATCATCGCCCATCACGACAAGGTGCTCATCGTCGACTTCGGGTCGCAGGTGACGCAGCTCATCGCAAGGCGCGTACGCGAGGCCGGCGTCTATTGCGAGCTGGCGCCGTTCCAGAACGCCGAGAAAGCCTTCAAGGAGCTGAATCCAAAGGCGGTTATCCTCTCGGGCGGGCCGTGCTCGGTGACCGACGAGGGCTCGCCGCGCGCCCCGCAGGCGATCTTCGAGGCCGGCATTCCCGTGCTCGCCATCTGCTACGGCCAGCAGACCACGGCCGTGCAGCTCGGCGGCCAGGTAGAGGGCGGCCACGCGGCGGAATTCGGCCGCGCCGATATCCAGATCCAGGAAAACTCGGCGCTCTTCGAGGGCGTGTGGGAAAAGGGCGGCCGCTACCCCGTGTGGATGAGCCATGGCGATCGGGTGACGCGGTTACCGGAAGGTTTCACCGTCAAGGCTGTCAGCGAGAACGCGCCCTTCGCCATCGCCAGCGACGAGAAGCGCAAGATCTTCACCACCATGTTCCACCCGGAAGTGGTGCACACGCCCGATGGGGCCAGATTGATCGCCAATTTCGTCCACAAGATCGCCGGCCTGAAGAGCGACTGGACCATGGCCGCCTTCCGCGGCGAGGCCATCAAGTCCATCCGCGCCCAGGTGGGTGAGGGCAGGGTGCTGTGCGGCCTCTCCGGCGGCGTCGACAGCGCGGTGGCCGCCGTGCTGATCCATGAGGCGATCGGCGAGCGGCTGACGTGTGTTTTCGTCGACCACGGGCTGATGCGCCTGGGCGAGGCCGAGCAGGTCGTCACCCTGTTCCGCGACCATTACAACATCCCGCTCGTTCATGTGGACGCCAGCGACCTCTTCGTCGGCGCGCTCGAAGGCGTCAGCGACCCGGAGACCAAGCGCAAGACCATCGGCAAGCTGTTCATCGACGTGTTCGAGGCGGAGGCCAAGAAGATCGCCGCCGACGGCCGCGGCGCGCCGCAGTTCCTGGCGCAGGGCACGCTCTACCCGGATGTGATCGAGAGCGTCTCCTTCACCGGCGGCCCCTCCGTCACCATCAAGAGCCATCATAACGTCGGCGGCCTGCCGGCGCGCATGAACATGAAGCTCGTCGAACCCCTGCGCGAACTCTTCAAGGACGAAGTGCGCGCGCTTGGCCGCGAACTGGGCCTGCCGCCGGCCTTCGTCGGCCGCCACCCGTTCCCGGGCCCGGGCCTCGCCATCCGCATCCCCGGCGCCATCAGCCGCGAGAAACTCGACATCCTGCGCAAGGCCGACGCCATCTACCTCGAAGAGATCGCCAAGGCCGGCCTCTACGACACCATCTGGCAGGCCTTCGCCGTGCTGCTGCCGGTGCGCACCGTGGGCGTGATGGGCGATGGCCGCACGTATGACCACGTGTGCGCGCTGCGGGCCGTGACGTCCGTGGATGGGATGACGGCGGATTTTTTTCCGTTCGATATGAACGTGCTGGGACGGTGCGCGACGCGGATCATCAATGAGGTGAAGGGGATTAATAGGGTGGTGTATGATGTGACGAGCAAGCCGCCGGGGACGATTGAGTGGGAGTGAGGGGGACTACCCTGCTTCAATCACAGGATTGGGCGTTGGATTTCCTAAAGGACTGGCACTGCTAACCAGGCAGCTAGTGCGTTTTCGAGCGACGTGGTCGCCGGTTCGCGTGAAGAAAACGCGTCAAAACAAAAAACTAGAGCCTCGGTTCTGATTCTATCAGAACCGAAAATGCTCTAAAAGAGCTGGTTAGTATTGATGAAACGTCCAACTTCTACCAACGGATCGAAGGCGAAAAGCGACGAGTTTGCATCGGACCGCGATGACTCGCCTAAATTTCACTTGCGGCAACTCCGTCCGTTCATGACTACAGCAGGTCAATGTGTTTTAACCGATGAGGAGCGGTTGGCCGCTTGCGCCAGAGCGTCTCTGATCAAGGCATTCGAGTTTTGTACGTTTGCACACAGCAAACTAAAGGATGAGTTTGCCTTCCATTGCGTGGCCGGTTTGCGCAGCATCTGTGAAGATCTTATCATCTTAAAGTTTATCAGTACGTTGCCTCCGGAAGATCAAAAAATTCTTTTAAACGCTGACATGGTTCGCACGATGCACAGCTCCATGCGAGATCAATCTACCTTCTTCGATACATTCAGGCCTGGTCAGCCCGTGTTAAGAGGCGGATATTCTCCTAACGATTTAGCTAAACTTAATGCTCAGGTTGACGACGTTTGGCACCGGAATGGATGGCCGTTGGCAAAGCGTGGTAAGTGGCCTCCGACTGAGCAACTTGCACGGAAGATTGGGCAAGGTACTGTCGACGTTATTTACAATTATATTTTTCGACTTACCTCAAGCACAGTTCACTTCAGTACACAGGCGTTGTTGCGCACGGGCTGGGGAGTCGTGAACGCTGACGGCATGAAGGTGACTTTTTCGACTAAACATATGAGCAAGTATTACGTTGCGTTTTGCCAAATTTATGGAATTTTTTTGCTCTCAATATATTTCGAGTTTTTTCCAATCTTGTTCGATGTGACGCCGCGTGTGCAAAGACGCGTGGAAAAACTTCGGATGGCGCTCGCCAAACATGAGCGCTGGCCCGAAATGCTGACATTTGAGGAAGCCAATAAAGATATGCCGGCAGGCAGCGAGATTATACGTCTTGTATTGCGGCATGGATTAGCCGAAGAGTTCAAGGCGGGCTTCATCTCGGGAAGTGAAAAGCGTCGAGCTAAACTGGAAAGACAGGTAAATTAGCTAGGAATCTGAGGCCAAGTGCATCTTTGTTTGCGGAGGACAAATGCCGTCTATCGAGGTCACCGCGCGCAGACGTGGTCAATAGGTGCGGTCGTCGCTCATCACGCTGGACGCTACTGCAGCGAGAAGAGTGCACTGTCATTGTAACCAAGAGATAACTAAGGCCGGCTTGTACGGCGCTATCTGGCAGTAAGAATGGCGAGGGCTTGAAGACAAAGGATAAATCAGCATCGAGACTGGCGTTTCACTCGTTGTTGTTCTATATTTGTTCTAAATCGCTATTTGTAATGCCGGATTTCCCATGGTTTCAGCCGCAGAGATTCAACATACCCGCATTAAGGGAGAACTACCGTTCCAGAATTTCGTCCTAAAGCTCATTCGCCGTTATTGGAAGGACGACTATGCCGATGTTCATGGCCGTAAGGGACATAAGCAGCATGGTGCGGATATCATTGGGCGCGACAATCGGAACGGTTTCAATCATGCCGCCGTGCAATGCAAGGCGAGCGAAACCGACGAACCGAGGGCTCTGACTGAGAAGGAGCTGATCGACGAAGTCAATGAGGCTAAGACCTACACGCCGAAATTAGACCTATTTATCGTAGCTTACTGCGGTGATCGTGACCCGAAGCTTCAGCGCAAAGCTCAGGAACTAAGCGATGCCAACGAAGCTGAAGGCTTGTTTCGTGTCCAGCTCTGGTCGTGGGATGACATCGTAGGGCGAGCACTCGACTTCGACGACGTTGTTCAAGAGCTTATCCTGCAGAACCGAGTGCCGACGGCGGATACGCTTAACCCTCGACGACCCAAGGCGGAGCCGTTCCGTAATTTTCAGTCCACGGTGCAGTCGGCTATTGCGAGCTTGCAAGCCGCAGTGGAGTTCGAAAACAAAAGTTCGGAGGGCGACCCTGTTTTAACTGGGAAGCTAGATTTATTCCGAGACCAACTTCGCGCAGGTGGTGGTGAGCTGCTGGTAGAACAATTGCGAAATTTTGTTGCGGAATTACCCGAGGATACACATCCTCATCAGAGATTCAGAGCGCATGCCAATCTTGGCTCGGCGCTCGCGCAAGCTGGTGAGTTAGAGAGTGCTGCGATTGCATTTGATGCAGCTTCAGATGCCCAACCGGGTACTGCAGATGGTCACGTATACAAAGCCCGTGCAGCTTTTGTACGCGGGAAAAAGTTAGTTGCCTATGAACAGGCAAAGATAGCTTTAGCTATGGAACGCGACCGTTTGGCTGCCACTATTCTCATGGAGGCTGCGCCGTCGGAGATGGCTCCGAACGTACTTGAAGCTGAGGTCAGCGACCTCGTACACGAGGTCGAGGTAGCCAGTTCGCTTGCGCGCAGATATGCCGAGGCTGGCCGTCATCAAGATGCAATCCGAGTAGCAAAAGCCATCGCCAAGTCTGATTGGCGGAAGGATGGGGTCGTCGGTCAAGCGATCCTTGGCCAGTTTGAAGACGAAACCGAAATCAAGATGGGCGCTCCGATGAGTAGGGCTCAAGCACTTGAAGTCGACTCGGCTCGTAGTCAGCTTGAACGCGCTTGGGATCATGCAAAGAAGCGGCCTGACAAGAAGTGGTGGACTTTCTTTGCAGCGAATCTCTCATCGGCTTATCGACTTCTTGGTCTCGACGAGCAGGCCGAAGCCTTGGTCCTTGAAGTTTACAAGTTTGATCCCATTGCACCTTCAATTCCCCAGCGCGCGGCCCTTGCATTTGCCCGACGCGGTGAATACGCCGCGGCCCAGAACGCGATGGAGCTGGTTCTTGAGCGAAGCAAAGATCCGGAAGACTTCTTGCTTGCAGGGTCAGTCGCCTTGTCAGCAAAAGATTGGTTGAGCGTTGAACGGCTTGCCAAGAGGGCACTAGAACTCGCTACTACCGATGAACTCAAGGCGAGCGCCGCAGAAATGTTGGTGCTGCATAAATTTCAGTCGGGCTTGACCTCGGAGGCCATCCCGCTTGCGGAAAAATTCCGTAAGCAATTTGTAGCCAACATTTCCTTCGAGAGTAGAGTCGCCGAAATCGCGCGGCGTCTAGGGGATAAAACTGAAATTGATCTGGCAAGAGAACGTCTTTCGGACTTCAGCAAGCGCGCCTTTTTGTCTCCGCTGGATCGCTTTGTGCTCGCGGATGCTTATGCAGATGACAACAGGTGGTCGGAAGCCGCTGATTTATTGGATGGCCTGCATGCATTCGATCGTCCGTCGGAAATTTTGAAGCGCCGCCTTTTTGCTTTGTACAGAGCAGATCGAAGGGCCGATGCGCGTGCCCTTTTTGAGTCGTTACTGGCTGGCGCACTCAAGTCTTCAGAGTTACTGCGTTTAGGTGCCGCAATCTACGAACGATCCGGCCTTCTACCAAAGGCCTTAGAAGCACTTGAAACGGCGCTACAGCTTAATCCCAATGATTTGCGATCCCGTCTAGACTGGGCGCGCCTGTGTATTCGCGATGGTAAGGAAGAGCGAGTGCGGGCCTGGGCTAGGCGTGCACCAATGGTGTCTGACGGTACGGCGGAAGATCTTTTGGAGGCCGCACAGCTTTTCGATCGCTACGGCCGTCGCCGCAAGGACGCGATGCAGGTCGGATACACAGCGCTGCAGCTCCATTGGGGCAGTAGCGAACGATTGCACATGATGTACATGTCGCTCTTTCTACTGAATTCGAAAGGTGGAAGTTTTCTGCATCCGAAAGTTGTCACAGAAGACACGGTCGCCTTCCTCGAAAGCGACCATGGGGCAAAGACATTTTACAAGATTGAAGCTGGCGCCGCGCGGGCATCGAATGTCCTTTCGCCAACTCATTCCTTTGCACAGCAGTTAATAGGCAAAAAGAGAGGGGAGGAGATTACGGTTGCCGAAGGCATCGGGCCGCCGGTTACTTGGGCCATAGTTGATATCAAGCATAAATATCTGGATTTGCTGCACCGCTCGCTGGATCAGCACGCGACGCTTTTTCCGGGCAGTCGGTCGATGGGCCAGTTCCATATCGAAGTTGGCAACAAGGATGCCTTTGAGCCAATCTTCGAACAAGCACGTCAGCGGGCCCGGACGGTCGAAGAGGCGCTCAAGCTGTATACGACGACATTCATGCCCGTTGATGGCGTTGCTAAAATGCTCGGCCTTGATCCTATCGACGCTTCGCGCGGGTTGAGGTTCAATTCTGGGGCTTTGCTCGACACGTGCATTGGCGCTAATGAAGAACGTCAGCTTGCTCTTGAGAGCCTGCGTGGAACTTCGGAAGTCTTGATCGATGTTCTTACGGTGTCGCTGTGGGATGAGATAGGTCTTCTATCACTGTTTCCAAAGTTGCCTCTTAAAATCAAAGTGATTCAGGCGACGTTAGATACGCTCGTCATGCGAGCAGACGAGGCTAAACGTGATATTGATCAGAAAACTAGTTCGCTGGAAGCTCATGGCGACAAGATCTCGATGATTGACGTGTCGAAAGAGTACAAGGAGTCGCTATCGAAAACTGCCGACAAGCTTCTGGAATGGGTAAGGGAGCATGCAGATGTCATCCCTACAGAGGGTGTTGACCAAGAGCAGGTCGACAAGTTTGAATGGTTCTTTTCAAGTTCTAGTTTTGATACCGCTGCGACTGCTGCGACGACGAAAATGGCTGCCGTCATAGAAGATCGTCGGCTTAGAGAGTTCGCGACCATGATCGGTGCCATGCGAGTTTCGTGGACTCAACCGCTTCTTATGCTGCTTCTGCATCAGAAGCAGATATCCCATGGCGACTATGTTGATTTGATTGCCAACCTCGGTAGCCAACGAATTGGCTTTGTGACGGCTGGATCTGGGGATCTTTATGCCGCAGCTCTGCTTGGATTCGACTCTCCTCAATTCAAGTCGCTCGTAGAAATCATTTCGCGGCCGGCCGTCGAAGGAGCGTCGCTTGCAAGAGTCATTGTAGAATTCTTTCTACAGTTGTTGAACGCGAACATTCCAGAAATGCGCGACAAGCTGTTTAGTTCGGTATTGGAGGCGGTCCTGAATAGGTCAGATGCCATAAAGTTGATTAGGTTCATCATCGTGACGGTCTATAGAAATCTGCGTGCCGGAGGGGTCCTTGGCACTTTGATTTCGAAATCGTGGAGCGAGTATGTAGATCGATTTCTTGTCGGGCATTTTATTGCCGACGTGGTGATTGGTAGAGATAAGATAAGCTGATGTTGTCGCCACCACTGGTCTCAGTTAGGCAAACTTGCTGACGTCCTAATCCTGCCTAAATCTCTCTCATGCCCATCCGCAACCTCATCCTCGTCCTCGGCGACCAGCTCATTCCCACACTCACCAGCCTCGCCGCCGGCGATCTCGTGCTGATGGCCGAACTCCAGGAGGAGGCCACCCACGTTCCCCATCACAAGAAGAAGATCGCCTTCCTCTTCGCGGCCATGCGGCATTTCGCGGGGGAGCTGCGGGCGGCGGGGTGGCGGGTGGAGTATGTGAGGCTCGATGCGCCTGG
>Ga0182744_1001934_pt1 | contig 17714 bp, 13 predicted proteins | sample eDN3rd30CKraftMG_FD_128525 | JGI IMG/M metagenome (GOLD analysis project Ga0182744, IMG submission 128525) | Enriched Miracle-Growth compost microbial communities from Emeryville, California, USA - eDNA 3rd pass 30_C Kraft MG (version 2) (version 2) ...
GGCGCGCGCGCTGCTGGCGAAAGGCATCAATCCCAAGATCGATCGCAAGCAGAAGTTCCGGGCTGTGTGCCTGGCTGCGGAAAACAGCTTCGAATCGGTGTATCGGCAGTGGCTTGGCCACCGTGAACTGGAGCTCAAGGAGGGGCGGCAGAGTACGCTTTCGCAGATTCGGCGCATCTTCGGCAAGGACGTGCTCCCCACCCTGGGCTCGGTATCCATCTACAACGTCCGTCGTCCCGACTTGCTGGATGTGCTGGATCGGATCGAGCAGCGTAGGGCATTCACGGTTGCGGAAAAGGTGCGTACTTGGTTTCGGCAACTGTTCCGCTATGCCTTGGTGAAAGTCGAAGGGCTAGAAGGTAATCCGGCGTCTGACCTAGACGTGGTTGCAGTCCCCAAGCCCCTGGTCGCCAATAATCCCTTTTTGCGCATAGCCGAATTGCCGGCGCTGTTGTGCAAGCTGCGCGACTATCGAGGAAGCCTCACCACTCGACTGGGTATTCGCCTGTTGTTGCTGACGGGTGTGCGCACCGGTGAGTTACGGTTGGCCACGCCTGATCAATTTGATCTGGAGCGCGGTCTCTGGATCATCCCACCTGAGGTGGTCAAGCAACTGCAGGAGGGCATGCGCAGGCGCCGCAAGCGCATCCAGGATATTCCGCCCTACATCGTGCCCTTGCCTACCCAGGCCATTGATATCGTTCGTTACCTGCTGGACCAGGTCAAGCCAGCCCAGCGCTATCTGCTGAGCCACCGTAGCGACCTCAAAAAGCGGATCAGTGAGAACACGCTGAATTCCGCGCTGACGCGGATGGGGTACAAGGATCTGCTCACTGGGCACGGGATACGCGGCACGCTTTCTACGGCGCTCAACGAGATTGGCTATCCCGCTATGTGGGTGGACGCCCAGCTTTCCCATGCTGATCCCAACAAGGTGAGTGCTACGTACAACCATGCCCAGTACGTAGAGCCCCGGCGCAAGATGATGCAGGACTGGGCCAATCGGCTCGATCTGTTGGAACAGGGCAGGGTGAAGGCTGCCAGTCGGCATCTGACCATTCGGATTGATGGTGTGCCGGTTCTGGATGGTGGTGCCATGGCTGCTATGGGGAACAGCATTTCAGAGGTGTCGCTCCATCGCTCTCGCGAACTTCAGTTTTGAGGGGGTGGGCTCATTACTTCTCGGATGGTGGCTGTGCGTGGAGCTAAAATTTGCGCAAATGCTTTTGCGCAACTTTGGCTGGTTTGGGCTTTTTTGACCGGCTATTTCTAACCTAAGCTGCCGGTCGTTACCGGCAGCAATCGGCCGATTCTGTTGAAAAAGTCGGTTTCTGAGTGAGCTGTTTATCGACAGCTCAAAAAACGCTCGATTTCGGTGCTGCTGCGTAAAAACCAAAGCAGCTCCGTTTTCTGAACGCACTAGATTTCAAGGTCGCTCATGCTCTTTCATGGACAAAAATCGCGACGGGACTTTTTCAACAGAATCGGCCAAAAACGGACATTGCGGTGAGTGCTTACATCATAATGACCGCCACTTGGATCGGCTTCTTCGACTTCACTGTAGAGCAGCAAACGCTAAGCAGTGGCCGCCTAAGAATAAAATCTAAACCTGCTCTGGATGCGTTATAACGGGTGATAAACCCGTTCGCGTAATAATCATTAATAATTAGTGTGTAGCTGCTGCAACAAAACATCATTTGCTTGATTGATCAAAGTCATCAAAAATTCGCTACCTTCCTTGTCTGGATGAATTCTCTGAGAAAGTAGTTTAACTTTTTTCTTGAGTTCTTCCTTGGTAGGCATCTCCTTAAACCCCAACACATCCAATGGATTAAAATGACTGGCTTGCGGAAAGTTTCCGAATTGGCTGCTGAATTTTAAGTTATTGTTTTCATTTAAAACTTTCTGATATTCAAATCTCAAAGCCGCAAGCTCTGCTTGTAAGCGGCCAACCTCCGATTTTGTATTTTGCTTCGCTATTTCTACTGCTCCGTTCGCAGTGAAGGCAGATACATACATCAGAAAAATATAACCTTGTTCCTGATAGTGGCCCTTTTCCCATTCCGTGTTCTGGTTAGCGAATACAGCCAAGAACTCATCATCTTTCTTGAAAATAGCAAAGTGATAGAACTGCACTCCAATCTCCTGGTGATATGCTTTGGGATTTTAACTCCATCCCTGAGCACTATGCTAGGCTTCGGTAACGGATCAACCTTTTCCTACTCAACGTTTTCGCGGGCAGGTCGTTTCGTGTGCCACTATGTCACTTGGCCATCGCTCCCGGCAAGACCGCATTGTGCTTAGTGAAACACCACTGGTTTTGTAGGCGTCTCGGACAGCTACAATGGTTCGACAGCAACCCATTGCGATTGGCCGCTCATGATTCTTTACGGCCTGTCAGATAGCAGCCCTAACCATGTACGTTTAAGCTGCATCATTCTGGTATGGATTTCCACATGACGAGCATTAGGCTGATGGCAAACTTTTCAGGAATTCACGAGTGCTTTAAAATTCAAGATGTTTCCTGGCAATTGTAAACAGACATCATGTATGTCAAGGGCGATTCGGGTTATAGGGTAGGCGTGGCCTAGTTGGCATACCAGGGGCAAATTTCCCCCTGGTAACTCTAGAAAAAAAAGCGGATGCTTGAAGTTTTAGGGCCGCGCGACACGGCAGCGTATTTCTTAAGATATAAATTCTTCCTGTTTCCAGCTGGACGCACACCCCAAAATTATCGCTGTGGATATTGTTCCTCCATGGACTTAGTTCAAGTGTAAGTAAAGAGCGTGCTTCGACCCGAATCGGGTAGTCGATAAACTTGTTAGTTACATGGCTGCCAATTTTTTCAATCCATTCGATTTTTTCGGAATTCTTGAAGCAACCTATTGATAAGATCCCGAAGGCTACAGCGCTATCATTGTTCACGCCGAGCACAAGAGAATATTGGTTGATTCTTGATAGCTCCAGCCGAACATGGTGAGCTTCTTTTCTCGTAGAGAAAATAAGTGCTATTGCGGCAATGACCAAGCTCAGGGATGCTATAAATGGCATTAAGTACGGCATCGCAAATCACAACTCGTCTGTTAAATGTTAATGGGTTGATTAAGAATTACTTAAGATTTACCGAGGTCATGAGAAATTTAGCAAAACGTGATACTGACGTCCATTGGCAGCTTTAGAGCTGACTATTGCCTTTCGCCACCCGATTGCCCTAGGTCGAAAGCGGCCGTCGGCCGAGGTGGGCTAACGGCCAGAAACAGTCGCTCAGCAGCTATTTTTGGTTGACCTCTTCGGCCTAGCACTATTGGTGCTGCGAATGGCTCTACTCCTCAGCCCCAACTTACAGAGCATTACTCCAAAGTCTGTCGAGATCGACGTCCTCGCTGGCAGGCTGCTTACCGTCTAGCAGCCGGTCCACCTGGATCACCATCGGCAGCTCAAAAGCGGTACCAGTGACCACACAACACCCTTGTGAGAGCCCCGGGATGAGGCTGCGAGACAAAGAATCTAGCGTAGAGATCGTATTGTCGATCAAGTACAGATCACGATCATTCACCAAGCGGTGAATGAAGAAATTGTGTAGCTGCGAGACGATTGTGGGCGAGATGTCAGCCGGGCGCTGGCTGGCGATGGTAATGAACATCCCGAATTTTCGCCCTTCCTTGATGATCTCCTCGAACTGTTCGAGCCGATAGTCCTTCCAGGTTTCGCTTTCTCTCGCAGATTGGTCGGACAGGATATTGTGTGCCTCGTCAACGATGAGATGGATCGTGCGGTCGGGTGGATTAGCGACTGTGGCCTTGTGGCTGTTGTAGTAATGCTTGGCAAATAGCAGCGGCAGAACCTTCTTGATCTCGTTGTTGCAGCGGCGCATCGAGATGACCGTGAGCAGGCGTTCATCCTGCGGCAAATCCGAAACCAACAGCACCTTACGCAGGTTGGCGAGTGAGGACTCGACGCGCTTCAGAAGCGGCTGGATATGTTCGAACTGAACATATCCAGCGTTCAAGTCTGACAGCAGCTGCAGGTTGACGCGTAGTACAAGCTGGTCAAATTCATCGAGGCCATCGGCGTCCAGCGTTTCTACGGTTGGAGCGATATGCGCTGCATACCGCGCACCATCGGTACCGATGAACTGCTCGTTGTAGGTAAAGCGGCCGCCAATTCGGTGCCAGGTGACGTCTGCCAGCATGTCCTGGACTTGCTGGTTATTATTCATGCGCCGCGCAACGGTCCTCATCAAATCCAGCGTCGCAGGCTTAACCTCACCGGCGCAGAACGACTTCTGGAACATTCGCTTCGCATAGCTCGCAAGTGAGCCCTGGATGGCTCCAAAGCGTTCCCAACCTGCAATGACACGATTGAGGAAAGGCCTTTGCGTATTGGGTGTGGCCTGAAAGAGCAGGGACATAGTCTCGAGCTGCCAGAACTCCTGCGTTGCCAGCGGAAACCGGGAAGCGGGATCGTTCAGGTCTGGAGCGGTCAGCGTGGATAACTGGTAGACGGTTTTGTGATCCGCAGGCGCGAGCTGCTCGCCGCCGTACTCACCATTAAAATCCAAGATGATGAAGCGGCTCTTACCTGTAATGAGAGGCAACTTTTGATCGAAAAGAACAGTGTATAGCTTTGCCAAAGTATTCGACTTGCCGCTTCCTGTATTGCCGAAGATGCCGATATGGCTGTTGAAGAGCCGCTTCCACGGCAACCCAATCGCGATTTCCTCTTTCAGCATGGTCCCAATTCTGAAATCGCTGTCCGCCTTGCGATCGAATATGGACCTGATTTTCTTCTCGGGAAGCAGGTAAGCCGCATCCTGGATCATCGGTAGATACTTGATGCCCTGAGTGAAGCCAGAACGGTCGAAGTATCCAATCGGCCTAGCCTCTACCTTCCGCACAAACGTCTGCCGGCCGTCATGCATCTCAGTGCGGCTTTCGTCTAGATACTCACCCTCGACGATGCAGATGATGTCGCGGAAGCCGCGCTGGATGGATAGGTATTCGCGGATTGAGACTCCCTTGTATTTCTCTCCTTCATAGAACAGGGTTTCCTTGTTCGACTGTTCGTCGATCTTCAGAACCAATTTTGTCCCATGGACGGCGATGACCTCGCCAACGCGAATACTCATATCAGGTTCTCGAGGTCTGCATCGGCCGCAGGAGGAACTGCTGGGGCTATGGGGGTAGCAGGTGCAAGACCCATAGCCTCCGGCCAAGCCAATACCTGCTCATTGAATGCAGTGAAGTCCATCACCCCACTCTGCAGCATCAGGCACTTGACGTTACGATTTCCCTTGAATTTGCCCTCCATTTCGGCGTACCCAGGCTGGCTGTAACAGCAAACAAACACCTGCAGACCTGGATTGGAAAGAGAGCGCATCACGAGGTTGAGGATGTGCTCGTCGGCAAACGAGAACCCGAAGGTGATAAGCACGGCGTTGGGCTTCTCAAGCTCATAACTGAGCAGCCGCAGCATTTGATAGTAGTGCTCCTCGTAGACCGTCTCGTGGAACTTCCACTTGGTCGGGTTGACGATAGGAATCTGCTCATACTTGTCCCAGAACGCCTTCAACTCTTCATCGGAAAAATCTGTGACTGGGACGTCGGCAAGCGTCGATGCAGGGTTATTAAGTGCAGCCGAAAATGGTTGCAACAACGCCATAGCATCAGCATCCAGCAAACCTTCGCGGCTAGACAGGTCGTAGACAACCTGAATCGCGGCGTCCAACTTGCTCCAGTAGACCGACCCATGCAAATGGATCAGATTGATTTGAGGGATGCTGTTCTGATGACGGCCGAAGACACCGGCCTGGCAAAGGTAAGACCCGAAATTACGGGCCTGTAGGATGCGCCGCGTGAATCCTCGCGCACCGTCATTCAGCACGAAGTCAGTATGGCCCTCCTTGATAAGCGCGTCAGCCACGAGCGGGAAGCAGCCGTCATAGTTCGTCGTGAACACATTGCAACGACGGTCCAGCGCTTTGCGGCGCTTTACCATTTCGAGTGCTGTCGTTAGGAAGGTGCGGTAGTTCTTGATAACCGTGGCGCCTGCTTCTCCGGCCACCGCCTGTTCCAGGCTAAGTTGCTCGGCAGGACGGATACAGCTGGCGTAGTAATGCATAAACAGTGGGATGAGGCGCCGGTCGCCCTCGCGCTCAAATTTGGTGGCTAGATCTTCCAACGTGTAGCGCGAGTTGCCCTCACCAGTCTGGACCTGCAGTTGGAGGGTCGGGAGCAGGCCGAACGATGCTCCTGATCCGAAGAGGAAGTTGATGTCTTGGTTGTAGATGTCGCCGATAGAAATCACTGGCTATCCTCCCTGGCTGCGCAGTTAAAGGAGTAAATGATGCCAAGAGACGATACATCTCACAGCGGGCAGAGTGCCACCACGGGAGGCCATGAATGACTTCGAGGTGGATCTTCTGCATCTAGATACCCATAACTGATCCGCCGCAAGTACTAGGGCCTCAGAGAGGAGCGTGCGGGAGTCCTCTTGTCTCGAGTAATGACGGCAGATACTGGACAAATTATCCGACGGCGCGAAACAGCGACCTCTGCCAGGCTGACACTAGTCGCCAAGCTCGAGCGACAGCTAATAGCCATTTTCTGACTGTCGTGAGAGGCAGAAAACGACCCATAGCGGGCTTTCGCTTACCGTGCATTAATCGGACTCTTTTGACGGTCTAGGGAAGCACCCATTCCAGGTCCGTAACTCCAGGCTGCTCATCTGTGGCCACCTCTACGAACAGCGCGTGCTCATACCCAAGCTGAAACCGATATCCGGCGAGTTTCCGAATATCTACTTCCTTACCAATCTGGCTCGTGGATTTCTTGAACTCCATTACCAAGTAGTTCTCGCGGCCCCCTCTTCTATGCACGATGATGTCAGGGAATACCGTCTTTGCCTCCTCGTCATATGCGTCAGGGTATAGCCCCTCAAAGGTGAGCCGTTTGGGGTCAACGCCATCACGATTGTATTCGCAGTCAACTGTCCAGTCGGGGAGGCGAGCTTGTAGATGCATTGCGAAGCGGAAGGTTATCGATCGCTCATTGGCGTCGGAGGTCAGGAGGTAACCATCGTGCGACAAGAGATCCTCGAGAGCTCCTGCTACTGCGTTGCCGGGAGCATGGCTTCGTAGGTAGTCCAACTGAGTGTTGGATAGCTCAGTCATGTGGTTATACCCTTTGAGTGATTCATTAGTTGCAATCCTCAGGCGCGTTCCGGGAATCCTTGCCTGCGTACTGTGTTAAAGCGCAGCTAGCGACTCTTTGAATAGCTTCTGAGGCACGGTAGCTCGAAGCATCACTATTACCTTGTGAGTGCGGCATTTCACGAGCTTTCGTCCACAAAGGCAGGGGCACGGCTTCTTGTTCGCCCGCCGCTTCTTCAACGTCAGCGTCTCAAGGTAGCGCAAGACGTCAGCTCGGGCCACACAACCAAAGAGTTTGGCATAGTCCTCGAGAAGGCCTGCTGCGCCATGAGGCAGTTCGCCGAGCTTGAACCGTTCGTGTCCTTGTTCAGCAAGAGATGTTGCATAGAGAAATGGGATAAGGCAGCGCTCGACGAACTCGGTTAGCCGGAAGCCCTTCCTAAGAATCATATGGAGGCGAATCGGTGAGCCCAGGCACAGATTGCCTGCTGGATTGATATGGTGGTCGCCATCCCTGGGAATTCTGCCGCCGATCTCGTAAACCTCTGGCAGCTTTTCCTGATGTTCGGGGAAGGCCACGAGATGGATCTGATAGCTGTCCTCAACGGCAGGCGAACCATCGAAGGAAGCTGAAAACCTGAACCGGCCCTTGATGTGCACGTTGCCATCCTGAGATGGCGAGAGGCTCATCCCAGGTTGGCTGTGCAGAAAGGCATCGAGATCCTCCAGCAAGGACACCTATTTGGTTCCCCAGGGGCGGGGAGAGTCTTGCGGAATATGCACGTGAGGCGCTTGAACCGGCGCCGCAGCTATCGCTAGTCCAACCTTACTCTCCAGCGTCGATGCGGACATGCGCACCCCAAGTTTATCTTGAAGCTGCTCAGCGAGACTGGTGCTGTCTACGAGGTTGCCGAGGCGGGGAATATCGATGTTTGCTTGCCGTACCCACGCGTGGAAATTCTGCTTGAGCCGTAGCCACTGACCTTCCGGAGTGGCCCATCGATCCGCAAAGTTTTCCTGCGGATTGGCGGGGTTCCGGACTTCGTTGGAGTCCGATGCGCAGAATCGATTGAGACTCTGAAGGATCTGCTCCATCGCGCTGCTGATGCTTGGCCCCCCGAGATACTCACGAGCAGCAAGCGTCGTGATGATGATCGAGATCGGCTTGGGGTCAGTATCATCTTTGAACATGATATCCCGATGACGTTTGAGCAGCTGGATGCAGCGCTGCAGATTCGTTTTGCGGCGATACAGGGGCATCTCATCAACCTGAGATCGGGCGACGACCATGCCGGCTGAGCTCTCACTTCTCTGCCTGGATTTGAACCACTCGATGTAACCTTCTGGGTTGCTGAGCTGCCAGTTGAGGTCTTTGATCCTGTAGTTGGGAGCCTGGTCGTCAGTGATGTTCACCGAATCGTCTGCAATCGCTTTTGCCAGGAATCTATCCATTCCCCGGTTTTCCAGTTCGGCATTCAGCATCTGCCGTTGACCGGATTCAGCCGGAATACATGGCACAACGTCCATGTGGAAGCTCATCCCATCCTGGTACTCGAGACGCCAGCAGCGATGCTTCTCCTCCAACGGGGCGGAGATTTGGCGAGCTTCGCGATAGCCTTCAAGCTCTTTGCCAACCATCTGCTTCAGGTCGTACTGGCTGTGGGTTGCCTTGGTCACTCCCTGACGCAGTTTGCAGGCCAGATCGAGGTCGTAGCGTTCACCCTCAAGCAGAGGGCGAATAGCGGTTCCAAGGGCGAAGGAACCTTGGGCGAAAACATGTGGGTCGTTTACGTCGATCGAGGACTCGGGGCGGCCAAGCCACTCCCCCAGATCCTTGTAGCGGCTGACTGCTTTTTCGTAAGCAGAGTCAGGAAGTTCCAGGGCCTCAACGGCTAGTTTGAGCGTCTTCTCGTAGCTGTCGGCAGTCATTCTCGTCCCTCAAAAAAGATCAGAAATGCTAGCTCCCCAGGCAGCCACGAGTACTGCTCATAGTGGCTCTGTGATGCCAGATGTGGGGGAGGGCAACTCGTTTTCAAGTACGTCCGTGCGGTTTTTCTTTGCCGACACGGTAAGAGGCTCCGGTCCGCGTTATCCCTCGCCATTTTCGGTGATTGGCCCCAAGCGCAACGTCGGCTTGAACCGGCCTTGACTTTCTTTATCCCGGTCGTAAATCAGGTATGAGTGCTGATGCTGGGTTGTTAGCAAAGCACCAAATTCGATGGCTAGAGCAGCGGGGATCGCCGCGAATACGTGGATCATGCCGGGGGTCTCTGCCTCCAATTGGCTCAAGCGGACTTGAAGTGCGTCGCGGAATGCATGGATTACGCGCCGATTCTTGACCATGGCATAGCTAGGTTCTGGGATGGACAGTTCTGCAATGCACGCGCCTGGAAGAGCGTCTGTGACATCGCGATGCGGTACCTGCGCAGAAATGGAGAGCACTAGTGCAAGTGGCGCATCACTTATTGGCGGAGGGGAGAATACAAACTCTGGTGGCTCGGCGGACTGATCGGGCCAGCGAAGGGCATGTTCTCGGCTGTAGGAGAACAGCAGGCGCTTGGAGCGATCACCGATTGCTTGCCCCAACATCATGAGAGCGGGGATGTCCGCCAAACCCACCACTGCGAGCGCCGGGGCGTCGCCATACGAACCTCCACGGCGCCTTAGCTGCCGCTCCAGTTCGTGTTGGATGTCGTCCTTTATGTTCTGCCAGTAGCCCTCGTCTCGCCCTCGGGGGCCCGGAGCTCGAAAAACGATCCGGGCTTCATGATCGAATGCGGCCAGTCCCTCGGCAGACATCGCGACCAGCAGATCGCGCGTTGGGATTTCATTTTGCGTTGCGAAGTGCTGGCTCTGAACAATAACCGGAACAGCTCTGCCACCATCTGGAGTCGTTGCCGCCAGGCGAACCCGCTCTAGGTAGGCTTGGTGTAGGTCACTGAGATCATTTTCAGGGTAGCCATCAGCATCACGATCAATCTGGTCGTGACAGCCAGGGCAGAGGAGCATCAGGTTTGAAGGATCGTTCGTGCGCGCTTTAGCCTTGTCCTCGTCATGATCCTCACGACCGCGAGGCCCTTGAGGGCTTGCAGGCAAGACATGCGCGACTTCGCCCCATTTCATTAGGGTACCCACGCGATAGTCGTACATAAGATCCTTGCCACATAGCTCACAATGCCCAGCCGCGTAAATCCAAACCACTCTCTTGGTTTCGTCACTGGTGTTGTAGCGCCCGTTTGCGGCTTTGGGCTTTTCTGGCTCTTCCAATGCTGCGCTCCTTGATAAGTCGATAATCAATGGCCGAGGGTGGCCCAGTAGTATCAGTGGTAGCATCTCGCATAAACGACAGAAAAGGACTGGCGTCGTGATTGAATCTAAGAAACTGCGCAGTGCGGGGGATTTCCCCAACAAATCGGCAATGGAGTACGAGACCATCCGGGTCGAGATTCCTCATCGCCTTGTCCCGTCGAGTCTTCTACAGGGATGAAGACATCGTCGCCGGGCTCTACGCACGCCCTACAGGTCGTCTTTCCTACAAGACGCTTTACCTAGACAGCGTCGAACCGGCCGAGCGTTTTGTGGCGCATCTCCACCAGGCTTTTCAGCGTCGTCCTTACGCGAATGAGTACTCCCTCAAGGTTGAGGTGATCACCACGACCCAAAAGGTCGCTGCGACGAAGGGGAGAACGAAGCATTCTGCTTCTATCGCCGAGACTCTCCTGGGAGATGCTTCCTAGCGTAGCGCCCAATCATGCCGGCGGATTGCCAACGACGAGGAGCACGAGAGTGGTTCAGATCAACATGACTCGCGACGAGAAAGAAGCTGTGAATGAGATCGATAGGAGCCAGTTGCAAAAACTGATCGACAAGTGCATCTACGAAGAGCGAACTGGTGGGATTCATAGCCTTGGGCTCAGTCGTTGCGGGTTGTACGTAGCCTCAGCACTTCGCAATTTCGAACGTGCTCTGGGTGACTACAGCAAAGCGAAATCCTCCAAAAAGCGTGAGGACACCAGAACCAGCGTGTTGCGAGCCGGAAGTGACCTGGTACATACCGTCCAAATCATGAAGGATCGCGCAGAAGCCGAGCCGCGGGATAGCCAGTTCTTCTATGTTGAAGACCAGATACTGCCTCCCGTGAGTCTGCGCGACCAGCTGACGGTTTGGGTCAGTTACAAGTGGCGACGATCTGTCGACAAAATCTGGACCCACGGCAGCATCACCTTTTCCTACACCGCGGTATCTCGCTCTGATTACAGCCAACCAGCCCCCACGCGAAAACCAAGTGCCGCCAAGGTGCGCCAGGAGCGAGAGGCTAGGCTCTATGGAGAATGGGAGCACCTGAGGAATCTGGCGCTCTGCTCAGTTCGAGACTTCTTTAAGAGCGGGGGGACGGTGGCTTAATCCCGACCGCGTATTCGGTTCAGCCCGATGCTTGCAGTGGCAGGCTCAATAACTATAGTGCAGATTTTTGGCGCGAACGCACCACAGCTAAGACTGACTGATCGCTCCAGGGGCTGGAGCAAGCCCAGCATCTGCAAGCTGACCCGACGTCTCGCGTCTCTTCCATTGGGCTGCGTAACCAGCTATTGCGGCCGCTAGATTTGGCGCTTGACCGCAAGGTTGGGCGATCAAACAATGCAGCCCAGTGCGTCAGTGTCACGTAGCTTCTAGATGTATCCCTGGCAGCCCAATTCAGCGCTCATTCTACGATCTGGCCGTTGAACGACTTCTCTCCACTGGTAAGGACATCCATGATCTACCAATGTAACGGATGCAGCAGGACAACCTTCGAAACGTCTTGCCCCTGGTGTAACGGCTCTCAGGTTTCGCCATCAGCGGAGGTGCAAGGCCAGCGTCTTACTCCTCTTGATCCATCGTTCTATCCGGATTTTCAGTACCAGTCCAAGGGCCTCATCAAGGACTTTTTAGGCAAGAAAAAAGAGCAGGCGCAGTTGAACGACCTGCTCAACAACGTGCTTAGAAAGTACGCAGAGCTCAAACAGCCGTACTTCACCAACTTCATCCATACCACCCGTGAGACCACGTCCGCGACTGGTGACGTCGGGGTGCCCGGGCCGCGATTGGACGGCGTGTACTCAGAGCGCGAGCTATTTAGGGAAGTGCTAATCCGCAAGGGCTTTGATGAGCTTGAGGGCCTGCCGGCATTGTTGGATAAGCTGCTCCTCACCACGGCCTTCAACTCCGTTTACTTGGGGTTCTCCCGGGAGATGAGCAGACACATTAAACCTGATCTGGGCGAGACCTTGTGCTCGTGGATTGAGGAGGCGGGAACCACGTTCCGTTCTGATCTGGCTCTGTTCTATTTCTACCTATGGGAGAACGAGATTTCGTTCCCTGGCATTCAATTCAATCCGCAGGCCAATAGCACCGCCGGCATCCCTCTTTTGCCGCTGCCAGCCTTTCGAAGCGGGCTAAACCTCTGCGAGAAAATCTACTTCGACACGCTGGTGGAACGCCTTGGAAGCCAGCTCGAGCACTTCAATCCGAACCGGTTCATCACGATGTACCTGGTGGACGCCATGGACGGTTTCCAGTTCGAAGCCTTCCTAGTGGAGATCTTCCAGACCATCGGCTTCGACGTGAAGGAGACCAAGAAGACAGCCGACCAAGGAGCGGATCTCTTCGTCTCGCGGTTCGGAAAGAATATGGTCATCCAGGCAAAAAACTACACGGGCTCAGTAGGCAACGCAGCCGTGCAGCAGGCTATCTCAGCCAAAGCGTTCTACGGCTGTGACGAGGCGATGGTTGTGACCAACTCCTACTACACGAAGGCGGCCAAGGAGCTTGCGACAACAGCAGGCGTGAGGCTGGTGGATCGAGAAGCGCTACAGGGCTACCTAGACGATTACAACCAGAAACTGATCGAAGTGTTTCAAGCCGAAGCTGATGAACACGCCTAAGCAAATTTCCCCAAGGTATTGTCTCCGTTGGCGGGTACGGAGGAGTTCGGCGTCCAGGTTGCTACCATCCCAGAATGTCCGCAAGTGGCCGAAAGCAGGCACCTATGAGACGTCGCTGCCGGCCAAAATGCGATCACTCAGAACTGCAGGACTTATTAGTCCTACGCTAGGGGGCCGCTTAGCGTTCCACCTACTGCTACACAAAATTCTGAACAACCTCAATCGTTGGGCGCCTAAATGGAGTGTCGAAATGTCCTTTAAACCCCAAGGCTTACCAACAGATCTTTGCAAAGAACTGGACGCCTTCATCCTGGCTAACAGCATGGTCAATCTCTACAAGTCATATTCTTGGGAGAACGATACATACACGAACGGGTTCCCAGATATCAGAAAACTGGAGCTTCAACTTCAACGAAGCGAAGCGAGCACCGGCATCTTGATAAGTGATGTAAAGAATGTTGCAAAATGGGGAGCAATGAGGAGTCAGGGAAGGATCTCAGGAACCACGGTAGTACTTCAAAAAAACACGCTAATTGCCGTCGATGGCGACGCTCAGCCGTGCTTGGAGGCTCAGCCACAGGAACCAATTGATACGTTGAAACTTATTATCGGGCTTGGTCCAACGTATCAAAGCAAGGTTTTGAGATTTGCTCTTCCTGAAGAGTACGGTGCCATAGATACTCGAATCGTAAGAGTTTTTGGTCAGGGAGACTCGAAGGCTCACAGGCATAACTGGTTAAGCATCAAAGCGATCTTGGGTACTCACAAAGGAAAGGCGACGGGCTGGTCTATACCCGCTACGCAAAAGCATTGGCCGAGTGACTTTGCGCGCTGGATAAATATCCTTCGGTATATGGCGAAAAATATTCAGGATAAATGCCCTCACCCAAAGGAGTTCGAAGAATCAAAACTAAGGGTCGACGGGCAATGGACTTGTGCTGATGTCGAAATGGCACTTTTTAGTTATGCAAGTAAATATGCATAGTAGTTCTGTCCGCGCCCAACAATTCGCTGCATGTGCGACAGCTCATACGGGCCGCGGCCTGAGCTTAAATTTTGGGCGTCATAGGAGAGCCCGGTATGCCCGAAACAGAGTTTCTCACGGACCAACTTTGGGTCCGCATGCGCGCAGAAGCTGCCGCGTCGCGATCCAGGCATTGCGCAGTCGCATACGTAACCGATCCTGCGTCTCTGCAGTTGGTAGCCGGCGATACGCTAGTGGTTGATGCATCGGACGTAGCGATAGCTTGCGGCAAGACAAGTGCATCGGCACTCTCTGCAATTGCAGAGGCAAGCGTGGAGATTTTCTCGCTGGCGAATCTCCACGCAAAGATCTACGTCTTCGAATCCTGTGTCGTCGTCGGTTCGGCCAATCTTTCCCGCAACTCTCAAGTGACATTGGAAGAAGCAGCAATTGTCAGCTACGACAAGACTACTGTTCATCGCGCACGCCAGCACGTTTCGATGCTCGCCGCCGCCGGTACAAGAGTCGATGAGGGCTTTCTCGAGAGGGTCCGGAGGATTCCCATTTCGCAGCAGAATTCGACTTCGCCAACTTCGCTTTCGACTTCGGTCGACACGCAACCGTCCGGCGATCGTCTCTGGCGCCTCGCTGAGCCTCCCGCTGGCGGAGCACTTCTCCGCGCCTACTTTGTAGCGTTGATTCAGGCTCAGTTGGGCAATGTGAGGCCGGATGAACCGTTCCAACTATGGAACGGGAACTTCAGAACCCACCTTGAAAGCCGTCGTTTGCGGCAAGAAGGAAGAAGCTTCCTGCTCTCCTCAACCGGCGTTGCGTACTTCACTACTGGCAAGACGGCCCCACGTCCCGATCTGCTGACTGGCTTCCTGCGTGCGCTTCGTACCGGCCACGAAACCGACCTTCCCGACGGCCTCAACACCACCACCTTGGTGCCGTTTCGCTAGCACGTACTGCGAGTGAGATGAGGCCAAACCGACGCGGCCCACATCTGGCTTCGCCTGCTGTGGGCCGCCGCTCATGTCAAACGTTAGTGTCCGCTTTTGACCCAGGCTGTGTAAAAAAATTTTCGAAAACGATAGCTGCTCAGAAAACGAGCAAATTTCGAGCTCGCTTGCGAATTTTGGACGAGCCAACTGGGAAAATTTCTTCAGATTTCAAGTAGCAACGTAAACATCAAAATTGATCGAGCGTTTTTACACAGCCTCGGTCGATTGCTGCCGCTGGCGAGAGGCGGCTACCGACCCAAAGCGTAACGCGGAATCATTCTGAACCATTGTTCATTCAGCCTGATGGAGCGTCCCGCATGCGCTCAGTTGGTACAGTCTGGTGAAGGACCTCTGTCCTACCTTTACCACTGCGTAACGAATTCACTCAGTGTGGCATCTCATTTGTGTCCGATTCGAGCAGGGCGATTGGTCATCGTGACCGGTGAGAATTGGCCATCAGCAACACCCAAAGATCTATAAACTCAGAGGTGATTCATGCATTCTCTCGGACGCATGAGAGTGCGGGCACCATTCTGGGCCGGCAAGCCTCCTGCTTACTAAGGGGCTGTCAGGTTGCGACTGCAGCTCTACCGATTGCTAATACTGCCCAGTTTTCGATCTACACGTTTATGTAAATGCCAGCTGTAGCAGTGCGAAAAGTCATGGAGACAATATGAACAACGAACCTGAGAAAATTGATCTCGAACGAGCGGTTTTGAAACGGGCTCACTCACTGCTTCTAAAGCTGTATGGAGCCTATTCAGTTGATGAGAACCAAAAGGATCGGCCAGATGCTGCAATCGATGTCGCTCGCCCTCACAAGCGATTTGGTCGCGATCGAAAGCCAATAAAAGTCGGAATAGAAATCACTACGGTAGATCCAAAGGACTATCTTGCTTACTTTAATGATAAGAAATTTGGCCAAGACCTGGTGGATGCTCAGTTTGAAGCGTCTCTAAAAAGTGGCACTGACCCAGAAAAAATAAACAAATATATGAAAGTATCGATTCCTGATACTTTTATTTATGATGGTATAAAGGGTAAGACTGCAGCGTACGAGGCGTACAAGTCCAGAGGATCCTATGGGGAAATCATACTGCTTTGTTATACGGATATTTTAGATTCTGACATCGCATTCTTAAAAGAGGGACTGCTTGAGTGGTCTAATTATCACGCAAGCCAAAATAATTTTCCGTTTGATAAAGTAATCTTTTTGGCAAAAGATAGCGACTCCGCAATTAAAATCTACGATCGAAGAACTCCGTTGCGCTTGCAGCCGCCGCCTTATGATTTTTCTGACCCATGGACTATGCCATCTGACATGCCGATGTTTCTGATGAATAGAACTTACAATTTTAATGAGCTCTACTCCAGGTCGCCACTTATTCCGCAAAAAAATAAGAAAAAGAACAATAAATATTCTTGAGGAAAAATATTACAGTACCAATAATTTTGAAAAATTTCTGGCCCGAAGCCTTTAGATTGCGTATATATACTAGGCTCTAGTCTGAAAGTCGGAGAAGCCGAATTCCAATGCCGCGAGCGCTGAAATTTTGTAAGGTTTTCAGCCATCTATGGAAAGCAATCCTTTGATGGCGAAGCGACACGAAATTTCGGATGAAGCATGGGATGTGTAGTCGCACATCTCGTCAGCCAGCCCCCGAGCAAAGCAGCGCTTCAGTTTTACGGTAAGTACTTGTAGGCAGGAGCACAGCCGGTAGCGCAGCTCTAACGGCTGTTTCTGGCTGTTTCTGGCTGTTAGCGGTCCTCCGTGAGAGGCAGCTGCCGGCCTTTTGCTGACGTAGACGCCCCTCTTGTGAGGCTAAAAGTACTTTAGGGAAGCGCGGTCTACTCAGTATTCAACATTACCGACGTGGGAGCTTTTTCGCGGAACAGCTTGCTCTCGCGTGCTTTCTGAGCCTTGACTGCTCTGTTGTTGACCTCTCGGTTTATCGTAAGCATAAACGCCGTGAAGATGGTTGACGTCGTTCCCGAAGCTTCGGGCCAAGTGTCAAAGTGGCCATTGTCTATCCTCATAAGCAGAACAGAAGCGCTACAGAAGTCTTCAGGTCGCTGGGCATTTTGCATGCAAGTGTCGGTCGACAGTTCTCATCGGCCACAGCTAAGATCGGCGTCCAACTCTTCAAGGACGATCACCTGCGATGTATCGTACGATCAACGTTCATGTCGATGAGTCCAGCTGGCCTGGTGTCGGCAAGATTCCAAGTTTCCCGGCTGCTTTCACTGCAGGTACCAACAGTTTCGATCTGAACATCAACTCGATGTTATTGATGATCGGCTACCTGACAACACCGACTTCTGTCACTGGCGTTTCGCTTGCAGAGTTCTGGGCGTGGGTGAGGTATTTGGCAGCGATCACCCCCCATGATGCGGACCTGCGTTTGACAAGAAGCTATGCAGATCTTGATGCGCACCAGAAAACTATTCTGAGCGATGACTTTGGAATGGGAGTGCCGATGGTCTGGCTCATGAAGCATTTGCCATTGGTTGAAATTGTCGATGGTCGCTATTTTTTGCAGCGCTACGCCGCGAGTCATAGCGCCCACCAGCATCGCACCGCAAAGCGAGGGCCAAACAAGACGCCTGATTTCGTTGCACGAGACCGCAATGGCAACTGGCACATAATGGAATGCAAGGGCACCCAATCTGGA
>Ga0182744_1001935_pt1 | contig 17712 bp, 10 predicted proteins | sample eDN3rd30CKraftMG_FD_128525 | JGI IMG/M metagenome (GOLD analysis project Ga0182744, IMG submission 128525) | Enriched Miracle-Growth compost microbial communities from Emeryville, California, USA - eDNA 3rd pass 30_C Kraft MG (version 2) (version 2) ...
CGGCCAGCCACTGGTCGAGCCGCTGGCCGGCGGCCTCCGGCTCGACCTCGAGCACGGTCTTGCCGCCGCCGGTCAATTCGTCCCTTATCAATTCGGGGGCCTGTTCGCTATGAGCGCTCATCGACAACCGTTCCGGATTATTCTGCCATGGCCAGGCCTGCCGCCGACGACGAAGAGACGCCGCCGCTCGACCCCGGGCTCGAGAAAGTCCGGCGCAAGCTGATACGCTTCATGGCCGTCAACCTCGGGCTTATCTTCCTCGCCCTTATGGTGGTGATTGCGGCCCTTGTCTACAAATCGCGCACCAGGACGCCGGCCCCCTCGCCCGTCGGCGAAATTCCGGCGCCGGCCGGCACACCGGTAAGCGGCGACATCGTACTGCCGGTGGGCGCGAAGGTGCTTTCCCAGGCTCTGTCGGAAAACCGCCTTTCCCTCGAGGCCGAACTCGCTGACGGTTCCCGCACGATCTTCGTCTACGACATCGCCGAGCGCCGCATGATCGGCCAATTCACGATCCGCAACAAATGAGCGCTTTTTGCCGCGAAAGGCCGGTTGCTTTTTGCGAAAGGCCGGCCTATATGGCCGGTTCTTGAGCGCGCCCATCGTCTAGCGGTCAGAACGCCTTTGTACCCCTACCACCCTACCAACTATTTGACAGGAAGGGAAAGAGACTGGTAGGCCTACCAAGTGCGTTCTAGGTGGGCGTGCCGAGCAGTTGGTAGTCGAGCAACAAATTGCTCCCTTCGTCTAGCGGTCAGGACGTGGCCCTCTCACGGCCAAAACAGGGGTTCGATTCCCCTAGGGAGTACCACGGTTGCACTGCCCATTAAGAGCCGCGGTAGCTTCTTAAGATTTTTTCAAGCGCCTCCATAAAACCAGGATCAGCAAGACGACGACCGTCCTTTGTCGAAATGCCCCCGTCAGTTGTACAATCTAAGCGAAGCGCTTTCAGTTTCCGGCCAGTAAGGAAGTCTCTTATAGCCTCCAGCTCAGCTTCGTTTAGTGCAAGGTCGTTATCCAGCGGTCGGTATTGAGACTCGTCCGATTGTCCGACCAATTGGACGATCGGCGCCCCTCGCACCTGTTTCAGGGTATCGAGTTGGCTTTTATAGCTTCTGTTTTGGGTCACCAGCAATGCAACTTGATGCCGGAGAACGAGATCAGGTATTGCTGAAAGTTCACTTTCCCCCATGATCTCGTTTACTGCTACGCGAGATGGTTTTCGCGAACGAACAACAATCTCTGCGGCATTTTCCCACGCACGATAGAGTTGCTGAAAGGGATTGGCTCCACCTCTTTTGTTCCGAATCGACGATTCCGCAATACTCTGATCAGGGGATGGGAATCTTGACGCATATGCCGAGACTACACTTGGCACTGTCAATCTCTGCTTTCCATTCAAGACAATATGTCGACAAACATCATCGAGATTCCCAAGCTTTACTCTAATTGTTGAGCTTGTTGCGTTTCTCCGCAATTCCTCCAACTTGACAGCGACAATTTTGATTGCCTGAGTGCTTGGAGCATCGGCCAAGTCGAACTCTCCATCACTAGCGGTTATGAAAATGAATTTGGGAGGGTGATGAAGCACTGGAATTTAGTTCCAGGGTTGTATTAGGCGATCTCCCTGACAGATTTAGCGGTAGGCTCTGGAGAGGCTTTCCAATGGTACGCCTACAGACATCTTCGAGACACCCTTGGAGTCCAAAATCTGCTAAGGTTTTGCTCCCCTCGATAAGGGTCTGTGTCTCTTCGGCTCCAATCTCACTAAGGAGCAACGCTGCGAAGGCGTCCGCCGATGCTCGTCGTTCCTCTATGGAAAGGGGAGTAAGTCTTAGGGGAACGTACCCCTCGCGGTAGCAAATCGTATCTACGAAGTTGTCACGTTCACGTTCGAGCTCAGCGGATTCAAGTGATGGATAAAATCGGCTAATCTGAACGACAGCATCGGTGAGTTCGAAGCGGGTCGAGATACGGCCCTCAACCTTTGGCAACCCTGATTCGCGGACGATCATTGGAATTTTGCTATCATCAGGAGTAGAAATTTCATTGAGTGCACGAATCTGCTCAATCAAGACCAACGTTGCGTGAAGGTCGGCATATGCTTGATCACGGGCGTCGATATCGGCATTCCATTCCGCTTCAAGAACAGCAATACGTCGGCGCATCTCTGAAGACGAGGGTTCGTTTCTACGACTCAACTCCCTACGCCGCAGTTTGAGCGCCTCCAGTTCTCTTTCTCTTTCTGCAATGCGCAGATGAAGAGCATCGACGTGCGCCGAAATTCTATTAGCGTGACCCCAAGCCGGAATGAGATAGGGATATCCGCTAACCATAAACCGGCAACGTACGCAGTTCTTTGCACCCCCGGGAACCGGCCCGTAGATTGACTTGTCAATTCCATTGTGGACCCGCCTTGTTCTCAAAGCGCCGCCGATGTGACACAAGGTCCCGCCGTTCGGACAAATACAGAAATCCATTCTTGACCAGAAGCTCGGCTCTGAAAACTGACCCTTCATTTGCCGCAGTCCATCGTCGGATAGTGTCGCAGTCATTCTCGCAGCGTGCTCGAACGAGGCATTCTGAAGGAAAACAGGGAAATCGAGCGCAGATTTAGCCAGCGCTTCCATCCGCGCATTTGTAAGTATTTGACTAACATGCGCCGGCTCAAATTTAGCGTAGCTGAGTGTCATTAATATCGTCGCATGCCCGGCCACAAGCTTACTTAAAATAGCAATCGGCACTCCTTCGTTCAAAAGACTGGTGATCGTCGACGAACGCATCCCGTGCATGGTGAAGATTGACTTCCTCGGTGCCCCGGAACTATCACGTGTCGTAATAATCACAATCGGCGACTCAGGGTCATCGGAGTTCAATCGACGCTCTAGTTCATCGAGCGCGTCATAGAAGAATTGTAGCAGAGCTTTATAGGTGGGTGGCGCTTCCCGTCCTCGTGCACCCCCGTTAGGCGGGTATCGGAATAAATAGAACCGGGACGGAATGCTACTTCGTACGCTCTTTGTTGGCTCATCTTGAAATATCCCCTTAGGTATTTCAGAGAACGGCAGCGGTCCGTCGACAGAATTGTATTTTTCCTGCCACGCTCGCATGGCAGCTAAATTTTGAAGAGCGTCAGTAAGCTCCCAAGGGATCTCGTAGCCTGACGTCTCATCAAATAGTGAAGTTGCATCTTGAGTCTTATTAGAGTTAATCCAGAAGCCCGTTATCGTTTGATCATCGGCGCCGAGGCTTCCCATCTCTCTAAATACGCCACGCTGCTGATTGCGCACCCCAGCAGCCTTCCAGTAACCCGCATGTTTGCTAGAAGACTCCTCCCAGCGGCCGGTATCTTCGTTCCATCGCCTCGAGTCGCCTTCCCCGCTATCTAAGCGCCGCGCCTGAATTCCTCGAAGTGGAAGATCGAGCATTAATAGAAGGAGCCTCGGCAATACTTCACAAAAGACTGGGATAGCCTCACCCGTCTCTGGATTTTCCCACATAATCCAATGACGGGGTCGGCCATTTTTGTCAGACATTTGACTTTTCGGCCAAGCGAAATCATCGTCCGATATGATCCTCACTAATTCCCTGTGATATTTTTGCGGCATCGGTCGTGCCGCAACCTCTGTCCCATTGCTCCTGGATATTAGTGGGCTAAATTTCTTCTTGAATCTCTCGACATCCGTCTTTGCTAATGCGAAAGCCAATGTTGGATTGCCGTCGGACCCTCTGCTTTCCTCCTGCATCCATTTTCCGTACTCGTAGAAAATTCCTACAGCGCTTATCCGCAAAGATGGTGTTGACCACGTCTCGGCTTCTTTTATTACATGCAACACAGTAGATCTCGATAATGCTATTATAGCGTTATTCGTTTCGTCGCTTGGGAGTCGTCCTAGTGCTTCGCCGATCAATGTTTTGGTTCGGAGGTATGTTTTCGTTTGCAGCAAATGGAGTTCGTCTACCCATCTGTCAAAACTCGTGTCGAACCATTTGAGGTGCGGTCTGTTCCAAGTGTGAACTTTCCTGCTTCCTCTTGTTTGATACCCTTTTTCGTCAATCTCTCGACCAAAATTCGGGTCATTTCTGGACATAGCCAGCACATGAACGCAGAAGCGAATAGATCGGTGCGTCCATATTGTTGTCCAATTCGCCCATTCACCCTCTGGTCGCATCATCGAGGCCAGGGCCGAGATGTGAAATGGCTGAAAATCCTCTAAGTTATTCACATCGAAAGACGAGTACAGGAATGCCACCAACATCTTCCACATAACGAATGCCAAGTTGCTTCGTCGTACAGGCGATCTTACCGCTATCATGGCGGGTAAATCTTCCATAAGGCCTCGTTGATCGACGATATCCGGGTCGACATCCGACAATACATGCACAAACCACTGTTCGTGGACTTTCCCGAATCCAGATCTCCCCCAAAGAAAACCTAGTGGAAATAGGACTAATTGCTGACTGTGCATGTCTAGCAATTCACGAAGCGCCTCCTCCCTGATAAAGAGATTGCCGTGGGCCGCTTGCTCAACCATCGCTTCGACGGTATCGGCAAATCGAGTGTTATTAACTTCGTCGCTGTCAGGAATGATTGCGAACCTTGCCTCGTCACTATTGAACCAACGGTCCCCCATCTTCGAGGCAACTATGACATGCTTGTAGGTTAGGCTTTCCATTCAACCCTCCCTCCGGCAGTGATGTATTGATGGAGTCCCAGGAGCGCTCTTGAACTCTCGTGCCCGAGTGGCGGAATATTGATCTGTTCCCCATTTTGCCGGGCGCGTGCAGTATTCAGCTGATTGTTGACTTCTTCTCGGGTGGGAACCGTATAGGGTACTTGTGAAAGAAAATGACGATGGTGCAGACCTTTTTTGATTACCTGCGCCGGGACGCCGAGATTCATTAGCGTTTGTCCATACAGATGGCGCATTCCCTGGGTCGTTGTTCCATGTGATTTCCCATGTGGCAGCCCGATCCTCTCAACAGCTGCTTGATGATTGCGGCTATGAGCTTTCGGTGAGTACGGATCACCGATCATCCCCTCAGCATGCCCGCCCCGCGGGTCGACTTCTGATACGAACAAAAATGGATGATTGTATCCGCCACGGCTGAGGCGTTGCGTCATGATGGGCGTACGGATGTAGCGCAGATAGCCGATATATAGTGTCCAGAAAAGTGTGGCAGCGGTATCGTCAAGCCAATATACGAACGATTGATGATCCTTATTCATGTCCATACCTTTCCAGCCGGCATGGTATGCTGAGCGGCTAACTAGGTGTCTGGGTTTCAGGCCATAGAGATCCATGAGAGCGGTCTCGCGAGTCGCTCGCTTTTGCTTGTCGAATAGGAGTTGCGGATATTCGACGAACGCTTCGGAGGGATGGTTCAACACAACCAACGCGTGCCCGGGTTTTCCAGGCTCTTCAACGACATCCTGCACCCATAAATGGAGTGATTCGCTATGGCGGAGGCCACCCCATCCATCGAGAAGGAGTATTAATTGATCCCGAACTTTGTAAGCTAGGAATGGGTTTGTTTTGTCATGACAATTGGGTCGCGCGTAACCCTTCCATAGCAAGCGTTCTGCATGCTTCGGCGGGAAGAATTTTACCGGCTCGGCCCCAACGCCAATGGCGTTCGGCCCAAGTTTGACAACCCGCTCGCACTTTATCCGAGAAGGACTTCTCCGTAGATGACTCAGAAGGGAGATTTGGCGCAGTCTTCCCCAGAGGATATAGTCGGTAAAAGTGAGAGGATCTTCCGGTATCGCCTGCGTTGCGGCGCTCAAGCAGCGATCACCATATTCTTCATGGCACCATTTAGCGAACTCTTCGATGCCGGCCAGCAACACCTTCGCCCTTCCCAAGGGGGTAGGCGGCCAATAAAGACCTGATGGGTCGCAACCGTTACGGATTGTTCCAGTACGGAGCGCTAAGGCGAACTCTCGGAAGAGCATCTTTTGTGGATTGCGCTTCTCCTGGGTCGCACGGTTGTTGATGCTCGCACCCATCACCATTGAGAAATCCCAGAGGAGGCCTAACCCGCGAACGGCCGTGTCTTGCCATGTTGTCGAGCGAAAATAGTGCTCCTTTTGGTAATTTATGATGGGTGCCACGGTTGAGACCGTTCCGTCCCGACGCCGGAGATGAAGTGCCCGAGCGGTCCATCCCTCGGGCATTCCTGCGACAGGAAGCGCTGAGGTGGTGTGAAATAGCGGATATGGGCCTTTCATGCAGAGCCCCTATGTGATCGACTCTCGACCCATGGACTAGTCAATGTCAGTTGGTGGACATTCTTCATGACAAGGCCGCTGGAGGCGCCTTCAGGGAAACTATCCATGGGAGTCGATCCTAACGCTGTTCTTTCGACGTTTGTCGCTGTTCAGGTAGATCTAATGCGGTCGGGTTTCCCGCGATCAGATACTTCGTTGTGATCACTGGTTCTTCATGTCCTCGGAACAACCGGAGGAATTCCATTGGGACAGAAAAGTCGGATACCCAGCTTTGGAGCCCGCCGTCTGGGCATTTCGTCCCCGGAGAGCGCGGAGTACCGTTCAACTCAGGTGCACATGTCTGGTGTCGGCGCTGTGTGGTCTGGTCTGTCCCGTTCCTCTCAGAACACCGGCGGTTGTGCTCAAAATCCTTCATCACTCTGCTCCTTCACTAGCTCGCACGTGCAAGCATGAGGGCGGTGACACTGAATGAGCAAGTGGAAGGAAAATCGAACGGCGCCTCTCGAAACACGAGGCGTGAATTGCAATAATTATTGGAAAATCAGTTATTTAAGTTTATGCTCAAGGACTCGACCAAACGACCGTACAAGAACTCAGTTCTTGACGGCAAGGCTTCGATTTTTTCAATGAAAAGGATTAAACCTGTGGATAATTCATTTCGGCCGCTCTTCGGCCTTGTCTCAGAGGCAATTTTACAAGGGTTCGGCTTCGCCGGATTGGATACCTTACTGATCGGGTGATTCGCCTCCGAAGGCAATCTTAGAATAGCAATTTGTGCACGTTCCCCGGTGTGATTTTGCCTAGGAAGCGCCGTTCCATTCTCGGTCCCGCTACCCCTTGGCAGCCGTGCTGCTCACGGATGGGAAAACACTTATCATTGGTCGGAGTGACCGCCTACATGACGTAGGTCTTCGAGAAACTCTGACCCGGGTTTCGTGCAGGACAGGAACAAGCGATCTCGGGCCCTCGTTGCGGCGACATAAAGAAGCTGCCGTTCCGTCGCGATGACCTCGTCCAATTCAAACTCGTCGGCAACGTCGGCCACTCGAGCCGCCAACGGCAGAACGCCTTCATCGCACGCGACGACGAGCACCGTCCTGAATTCCAGACCTTTGGCGAGGTGCATGGTGCCAACCAGAGCGGCCGCCTCGCCGTTGGATTTTCCGGAAGACACCGTCCGATGAGGAAGCGTGGCAGCTTCGGCAATTGCCCGGGCGCGGGGTAGTTCAGCCAGAGAGCGGACGAAAATGGCGATCTGCTCGGGTGGAATACCGTCTTCGAGCGATTGGCGAATGAAGGCGGCTGCAGCCTCCCGTTCCGCGGCCTCGTCGTCGGCAATCAGCACCGTCGGCTCGATGCCGTCGAACACCGATACCGCGCCGCGGCGATCGTCCTCCAGTCCGTCCACATCGCGGATGGTCTTTGGAAGGAGACGATCGGCCATCTGCCTGATCTGCTGGGACGTGCGGTAATTCACCTTCAGCGTGAAGGAGCGTCCGCGTACGTCGATGCCCAGACCCTTCCATGAAAAAGGCTGCTGGAAGATGCGCTGGCCGATATCGCCGGCAAAGAAGAGTGCCTCCGGGCTGTCGGGCGCGATGGCTGCGAGGAAGCGCAGTTCCGGAACGCCGAGGTCCTGCGCCTCGTCGACCACGATATGCGTGAAGGGCTTCTCCGCCCGCGCCGCATAGGTCTGGGCCACGCTGTCGAACAGCGAAGCCGGTGTGAACAAGGCTTTCTGTCGAAGTGCCTCACGCACGCGCGAAAACACCTGCCACAGCGCCTCGCGCTGCTTCTGGCCCAGGCGGTTCTTGCGGCCCATGCGGGGCACATCGGCATAGGCTTCGGCGCTGTCGATGCGCCAGGCGTCCATGACGTTCTCCCATTCCGAGATCAGAAAGCGCGGAGAGAAACCCTGTACGCCGCTCTCGCTGGCTGCTTTCTCGATCATGCCCCGAACGGCAGCGCGATCGGCGACGTGCGCCTTGCGCCCGGTTGTCAGCGCATGAAGTTCTTCGGCAATCCTGCGGAACGAGGCGACAGTGACGCGACTCTCCACATCGACCCGGCCGCCGGAAAGCACGGCGAGCTTGCGCTCCAGTGCATCAGCCAGCGGATCGGAGAAGGTGGTGAGCAACACGCGTGCATCCGAGTTCAGACGAAGGATGCGCATCACCCGGTGCAGGGCAACCACCGTCTTGCCGGTTCCGGCCGATCCGGCGACGCGAACCGGGCCGGAATAATCGCGCTCGACGACATCGCGCTGCAATGGATGCAGGAACACCGCCCATTTCTCGAACGGGGCATCGAGCGCGGCCCGGAGTTCCTCCAATCCTTCGAGGATGCGGAAGCGGCGCATCGTGTCGGGATGCGCCATCGGGTCTTCGACGGGAGCCGCGGCAGGCTTCAGAACCCCGGTCGCGGCATATTCGAGCAGCGCCTCGGCCGCCTCCTGCGGCAGATGGGCGGCGAGCGCGAAGAAGGTTTCCTCGGTGGCCTTTGCGACATCGTCCAGCCAATCCGCCGGAACGCCGACGGAAAGCAGTTCGGCATGGGTCAAGCGGTCGAAGATCGGAGGCTGGGCCGACGCGGCCTCGGGCGCTGAAGGCGCATCGAACGGCAAATCGGTCTGCGTGAACTGGGTCGTAGCGGGTGGCGCGATTTCCTCGACCCGCTCACGCACCTCGACGATCTGGACCGCGCCCGTAGCCGGATGCGTCTCGATGCGCCGTCGCTCGGCCCATTTGTAGGCATCGTCGTGATGATCGACATAGGCGAGCATCAGACTTGCGCCCGTCTTGTGGACGATGATGCGGACGTCGCGATTGACCCGCACCGACCAGAAGTTCGGATCCTTGGACTTGTCGATGCGGTGAAACTGAAGCCCGGGCTGGTCCGGATTAGTCTGCAGGTCGAACGCCGTCAGCTTGGCCTGCTTCTGCTCGTCATTGGCTAGCTTGGCGAGGGAGGCGGTGAAGCTGTCGGCGAGGATGGTGGGCATAACGATCGAAGCCTATTTCTCGTCTTTTGGTGATCGGGAAACGAGGTCCCGACGATACTCAACAACGAGTTTCGAGAGCATTTCCTCGCGCTTCAACTGATTGGCCGACTTTTGCTTCGGTTCCGATGTTGGCTTCTTTGGTGCTTTGACCTTGGCGATTTTGGTCGTCGGCCCAGGAGCGGTGATCGGTTTCGCTCTCGGTCGACGTAGATCACCGCGCCTGATCAGGGTCGTAGCCACGTTATCCACTTTAGCCTTTGCTGGAGATACCGCGGGAGCGTGGCCAAGAGGTCTCAGGACGTGTTCACCAGTTGCAACGACATTGCGAAAGCGATCGCCGTCAAACCAAGTGACTTGATAGGATCGAGCCTCGAATTTTTCCGAATGAAAGGCACTGATGGTCGAATAGGAGCCGCTCACAACGTCTCCCACAGCGATGATGTCATCCGGACAGGTGATAGAGAAATAGACTGTTGGCTCATCGGCCATTTCGATCAATTGCCCGGTTAGGGAAAGCTCCCAGCCCTTGCGAACGACGGACAAAATCTCAATCATCTGCCAATCAATCGGGTAGCCCGAGCGATGGTAGCGGCCTCCATCATAGATGCCGAGAAAGCTCGCGGCCTCGGCGAGTTCGAGACGGAGCCCACGCGCACGCGGCTGAGGACGTGCCGATGTTGCTCTCATTGGTAGCCTTGGATTGTCGGTACAACCATGTTTCGGCCACGGTGGCCCTAAGTGGTCAAAAAAGACCCGGCTGCCGCGGTCATTCTGGTAGTAGAAGACTGCGGCTTGGCAAACTGGACAGGTTGCGTTCGGATTAACGAAGCAGGATGAATACCCCCGGTTGGCTCGCGCATCGCGCAAAATGCGTTCCGCGTCGTGGGTTTGCATCGATCTGCGCAACTGGGATCGATCTATTCTGACATTACCCCATGTACTGGAACACCAACCGCACCCGCAGTTCGGATAATGGTTGTAGCCCCGCCCCATCGGACCTACACCCCGAACACCTTCAGCACTTCGTCCCCGAAGTGGTTGATCACCTTGACAGCGATCCTGCCCGTCGCCGGCCGCGGGAACGGGCGTGACGTGTCCGAGTAGAGCGTCGACCACGCGTCTTCGTCGATCTCGGCCTTCAGCGCGGTCTTCAGCGACTTGTAGGGGTCGTTCGCGCCGAGGAAGTAGGCGTGGCGGACCAAGAAGCTTTCCTCGTTGTAGTCGGTGTCGATGAACCAGGCGGCGATGCCCTTGGTGTCGGTCGAGCGGATGTCGCCCGTCGAGGGGTCGAACACGTCGACGCCGTTGACCTTCACCTGCAACTCGCCGTCCGCCGTCTCAATCAGGTCGATGTCCGGCTCGCCGAAGACGACGAACAGGTTGCCCTTGCCCGTATTTTTCAGATCCTCGGCCATGTGCAGGTCGGGGTTCATGCGCGCCTTCAGGATCGGCAGCGGGCCGAGGCGGTTCAGGTCGCTCGCCTGGGCCTCGAAATTGAAGGCGCAGGCGATCAGCGCGTCGAAACGGGCTTCGGAGGCCTCGCGCGCGGCGGCGGTGATGTTGGAGCGGGTCAGCGTGCCGAATTCCGGGCCGATCAGGATGCCGGCACGCTTTTCGCGTCCGTCGCCGTCGGTATAGCGGCCTTCCGCCGCCAGCCAGTTGCCCGGCCAGGGCTCGACCGAATTGAAATGGATCGTGTCGCGCCGTTCCTGGCTGTGCACGCCGGCGGAGCGTAGATGGTCGAGCACCATGCGGCCGAAATCGTGCTCCGGCACGTTTTTCGGCTCGGGCTGCATCATGCCTTCGCCCGCCGCCAGCTCGCTGGCCAGCGTGTCGTCGCGCGAGGTGACGACGCGGTGCGGCGACAGGCTCTCGACCGTGAAGGGGCCGGCGACGCGCACCTTGGTCTTGTCCTCGTAAGGGCGGTCGTAAAGCATCTCGACATCGGCGGCACGGGCGATGCTCTCGTCGATCTCCTTCTGCCGCGCAATCCGGCCTTCCCACCAGCCCTTGTGCAACTCGCGCACCCGGGTGCCGACGAGGCCGGCCTTTGCGGCGCCGTCCTTCGTCTCCAGCCACTGGTCGAGGTCGCGCGGGATTTCCCATTCCTCGAAGGCGGACTGCAGCTTCTCGTTCAGCTCGGCGCGTAGCGGCTTCAGCACCGCCTGCCACTTCTCCCAGATCACGTCGATCTCGGCGTTGTTGGCGATCGATTTCAGCGTGATGTGCGGCGCGCGCTCGTAGACGAATCCCTGACGAATATCGGAGGCGGTCGGCGTCTGCGGCTGAATCCTGCCGGAGAGCTTCTGTTCCTGGGCGCGGCCTTCAGGACTGTCGGCGAGGAGGTAGTAGGGGTAGCGTGCCGCCATCAGCCGCGTGCGGGCGAGCGCCAGCGCAACGCGGGACGTGTCGATGGCAATCCAGCGCCGACCCCACTGTTCGGCGACCACCGCGGTAGTCCCAGAGCCACAGGTCGGATCTAAGACGAGGTCCCCCGGGTCGGTGGCCATCATCAGACATCGTTCGATAACCTTGCCGGAGGTCTGGACGATGTATGTCTTGGCTTCTGCGTAGCCAGAAATGACAGTATCGTCCCACGAATTTGAGAAGGTTACGACTGGCCAATCGTCGGCGAAACGCTTGTATCGAACGCGTTTCCCAATCCCAATAAGTCGATCAGCCTTTGCAAGCCGTGGCATGCCAGCCCTAGAAGCTTTCCAGTGCGTATTGGGTGGCAGATGGTACGTGTTACCCGCGAGGGTGAATGGATAGGTTCCAGCTTCGCTCGCGCCCTGCGAACTCATATCCCCCGGCATAAACCGTGAATTCGAAACACCTCGGATATCACGAAGATCGTCGACGTTTGTGTATTGAGTGTCCAGCAGGGTATCGCTCTTCGAAAGGTATAGCCTGCGAAACTTTAGTCTCGCCGGGTTCTTTGCGTACCAAAGGCAAAAGTCGTATGTGCTATCTAGGTACTGAGCGCCCGTTCCGGATGTCTTCCTGAAGGCAATCTGCGCAACCAGTGCATCTTCCCCGAACACCTCATCCATCACCGCCCGCACGCGATGCACGTTCTCGTCCCCGATTTGCACAAAAATCGAGCCGCTTTCGGTCAGCAGTTCGCGCGCGACCATCAGGCGGTCGCGCAGATAGGTGAGGTAGGAGTGAATGCCGTCTTTCCAGGTGTCGCGGAACGCCTTCACCTGTTCCGGTTCGCGTGAGACGTCCTCCTTCTTCCCGTCCTTCACGTCGCGGGAGAGGGTGGAGACCTGCCAGTTCGAGTTGAATTTTATCCCGTAGGGCGGGTCGAAATAGATGCACTGCACCTTGCCGCGCATCGCCTCGCGCTCGGCCAGACTTGCCATCACCTGCAAGGAATCGCCGAGGATGAAGCGGTTCGTCCAGTGCTGGGCGTGCTGGTAGAACTCGGCCCGCGCCTCCGGATCGGTGATGCCGTTGAAATCGGCGAAAAGATTCGGCTGCTCGGCGCCGCTCTCGCGGGCGCGGTCCGACATGCGCCTCAGATCGTCGATCAGGTGCTTCGGGTGGATCGCCTCCTGCCGGTAGATCGGCGGCGCGTTGACCACGAGGTCGGACCAGTCCTGGGAGTCCTTGCCGCGCCAGACGAGCTGCGCGTCGCCGAGCTCGAGCTCGCCCGTCTCGGCAAGCTGGCGCATCTGCTCTTTCGTGATCCTGATCTTCGCGCCGTTCCAGATGATCTGCGGGTCGAGATCGCCGTCGCGGTCGCGATGCTCGCCATTGGCCAGAGGGCGGGGACGCGGCATCGTCATCTCGCGCTCGACATCGCCCGTCAGCTCCGCCTGCTGTTCGAACAGCGACGCCATCTCGGCGGTGGGCACGTTGATGCGCCGCGCGGCATCATGGGTGAGAGCATCTATTTCCTTGGGTGACTTTGCCATGGTCAGATTTTCTGTCCGGTATGCGAGTATTGGCGTACGGAGGGCAGATAGCCGGCGACGCCGTCGAGCATGTCCTTCGCCGGACCATCGGCGTGCAATCCCGGAAACCAAGCCGCCGCCATGCCTGGGAATCCTTTCCGCTTCTGGATGATATCGAAAGATCGGCGGCTCTCCGGAACCAGATGGCAGTCAGCGACCCTAGCCTTGGCGATGTACGGACGTGCGCCGCCTTGACCCGGCATGAGCCGAAAGACGGTCGCGTCATCGTAGAGACCGACGATAACCGGGCCGCGTACCGGATGCCGCGCCGTCCAGACGATGGTGATGCCTTCGATCTCGTCGGCGAACATCGATGCGCCAAGCTTGCTGATGTTAAGCGTGCGGCCGGCCTTGGGAATGCCGGACTCCGCCCTGCCTTCGCTGGTGCGGCTGACGGGAGCGTAGCCGTAGCACCAGCCATCTACCGGCTTGAAATTCTCCGCTTCGACCCCGACCGATTTCTTCAGGTAGGCGTGGCCACCTTCAGGCGCCTCGCTGCCGTCGTAGCGGGAGGTCCATCCCGTGTGGAGGAAAACGGTACGGTTCCAGTTTTGCGGAGCACTGTTCATTGGACCAGAACCTTTTCCATGGATGGCTTTGCGGTGAGATCCTTCACCAGCTTCTCCCACTCGTCCTTGATGGCGAACACGTCACGGAACTCCTTGAAATCCCAACGGCCGAAAGATTTCAAATTGTTGACGCCCGGCACCCAGAGCGCCTCCATCGTCTGCGCCTTGAGTTGCGCGTCGAGACCACGGAATCCTTTGACCTCGACCACGAGATTGAGCAGGTCGTCGTGGCCTCGGCCGTCATCGATCTGGACGATGAAATCGGGCAGGTAGCGGCGCGCCACGGCACCGGCGAGATACGGCACCTCGAAGCCGAGCGCCTGGTTCTTCACATAGGCAAGCGTCGCGGGATGACTCTCGACGACGCGGGCGAGTTCGGCTTCCCAGTCGGAATCGAGCACCACGGCGTTGATGTGGCACTTGTCCGGCGCGGTCCATTGCACGGGCTTGGTGGTGTTGAAGGCGACGTGATTGGTCGAGCCGCGCGGATTGTAGGGATCGAGCATAGCCTTGACGATAGGATCGCCGCCGGCGCTCGCCTCGCGCACGATGCCGGCATAGATCAGGTTCGCCGCCTTGTCGGCGATCTCGGCATAGGTGAGCATGCCGATCTTCGTGCCGCCGACCGTCTTCAGATGGTCCCTGATCCAGCGCCGGGTGATCGGCTGGATGAGATTGAACAGGTAGTAGGGCGGGTCCTCGTCGCCGTCGCGGAAGTAGCGTTCGACCAGCCGCTTGGTGAGGTGCATGGCGACCTCCGCCGGGCGCATCTCGTCCAGCGCATCCGGAGAGATGTCGTGGCCTTCGCCCACGAGCCCCTCCAGCCGGGTTTCGCAGGGGCCGACCAGTTCCGGCGTGAGCGTCAGGGTGGAGTCTGCATGGAAGGTCGCCTGGATGCGGTCCGGCGGCAATTCGGTGCGATATCCCGCGACGCGCGGGAAGCTGACGGCAAGCCTCTCGCGCTCACGCAGGGCGGCGACGCGAGTGACGGGTTTCGGCGGCTTCTTGGTGACCTTCTGCGGTTCGGTGGCGAAATCGAACGGAATGCCGAGAATGTCGGCATACTCGGTCTCGAACAGTCCGGTTTCGGGATTCAATTCGTAGGATTGACGGCGCAGGCCACGGCCGATGACCTGCTCGCACAGGAGTTGCGTGCCGAAGGCGCGGACGCCGAGAATGTGGGTGACGGTGTTGGCGTCCCAGCCTTCGGTCAGCATGGAAACCGAGACCACGCAGCGTATCTGCTCGCCGAGCCTTCCTTTCTGCCCAACCGTGTTCATCACTTCGCGCAGAAGTTCGCTGTCGGAGATGGCCCCTGCCGCCGCGCCCTCTCGCTCCTGTTTCTCGCGTCGGAACTGCTCGATTTCTCCCTTCGCCATTTCACGGAAATTGGCGTCCAGGGCCTCGCCGGACTCGATCTGCTCGGAATCGATCAGCAGCGTGTTCATACCGGGCAGAGGGTTGCCGTACTGGTCGAAATTGCTGAACAGCCCGAGATGGCCGCGATGGATCATCTGCATCTGGCCTTCGCGCTCGCGTTGCCAGCCGGACACCCACTCATAGACGAGCTTGGAACTGGCGGTGTTGTTGCACACCACGATGAAAACGGGCGGCACGCCGATGGCCGCACGCTCCCATTCCTCGAATTCCTTTTCGTAATGGCTGTAAAGCGAAATCAGCGCGGTCTGGAGTTGCGCCGGGATCGACAACGGGTCAAGGTCGCCGGACTTGCCCGCGCCCTTCTTCGGCATCGCCTTGCCGATATGGTCCCACAGGTTACGATAGACGGGCGTCTCGGCATTGACCGCGTTGTCGGCGACAGGCACGCGGGGCAGCTTGACGATGCCGCATTCGATCGCATCGACGAGCGAAAAATCCGAGACGACCCAAGGAAACAGCGTGCCTTCCTCGTAGCCCGAGCCGCGCAGGAAGAAGGGCGTGGCGGAGAGGTCGTAGACTGCGCGCAGGCCGACCTTGCGCTTCAGCGCTTCGAGGCCGGAAATCCACAGGCGCGCGGCCTCGTTGTTCTTCTTCGCTTCGTCTTTTTCCTCACCCTTGGATTCGGCTTCCTCGTCGGTGCCGGGCCGCTCCCGATAACAGTGGTGCGCCTCGTCGTTTATGACGACGATATTCTTAAGGGGCAGAAGTTCGCCGCAGGCACGCTGCAGCATCTCGCCCTCCGTCTCCTGCTTCTCAATGGGCTCTCCGGTACGCCCCTGCATCAGCCTTTCGCCGACCGGGTTAAGCTCATGCGCCTTGCGACGCTGGAAGGCATGGTAGTTGGTGATGACGATCTTGGCCTTGCCGAGATCGGTCATCAGCTCGGCCGGCACCAGTTCGCGCGTGCGATAGTAATTTTCCGTGTCGGAAGGATTCAGGACGCGGAGCCTGTCCTTGATGGTGATGCCCGGCGCGACGAGCAGGAAACCTCGCGAAAAGAGAGACGAATTGGGTTGCCGCGCGGCATTGATCGTCTGCCACGCGATCAGCATGGCCATGACCGTCGTCTTGCCCGCGCCGGTCGCCAGCTTCAGCGCCAGCCGGAACAGGTCGGGATTGGCGTCGCGGTTGGCTTCCTGCAGGTGCCGGAAGATGTGCGCATACTGCTTTCGCCCGCGCGCGACCTCGGCCAGCCAGATCGCCGTCTCGACCGCCTCGATCTGGCAGAAGAAGGGGCGCTGATTGGAGAATTCGTGGTGCCGCCAGTGCTGCAGGAGACGCTGGGTGACGGGCGTGAGGCCCCAGTCGTTGGGGTTCGGCAGCGCGCGCCAGGATTCGAGGTGGCCGCGGATCTCGTTGATGATAGGGGTCGGATTGTACCCGCTGGTGGAGCCTTCCTCCGCATCGAGCGCCAAAGACGTCTGCGCACGGGCACCACCTGCCTTCGAGCGTCGCGCCTTCGGAACGGGCGTGACGTATTTCGAGCGCCTCCGCCCCTCAATGGGCGGATGCTCCAGTGGCTGACCGTCCTCTCCGAGCGCATGATGCCGCGTCGGCGGCAAATACGGAGAATTGAGAATTGGTTCGGCGTAGAAAGGTTTCGTCATGCTCCCCCCAGAGCGAATCCTGCACATCTTGCTAGGGAAGAGCTTCGATTATCAACCTTGAATAGGCTGTTCCCTCAGAGAGGCGTCGCTCTCTCGGCATCTTGTGTCAAGAATGCTCTTAAGAATATCGAACTTGGTGCCGTCTGCTGATTGTCCGGTTCTGGCCGAAAACTGATTACGCTGCTGTCACCCGCCCCCATCACCACCCCAATTTAGCTCCGCAAGTGCCGATGTGATCAGTCGCGGAAGGCTCCGTTCTGGCAGGATCGAGGTCACGGATGGCCGGTTCTCTGGCCTTGGAGATACTGGCGGGCTTGCTTGCTGCCGCGCACGCGGTTGAAATCAATTACTCACGTTGTCAGCTGACAATTTTCTCCCGGCCTGATGGTGTGGTTTGCATCTCGATTGCCCACCGAAGCCAATACCAACTATCTGCGCATGCGTCCGAATTCCTTAAAGAGCCACGGCAGGCGACTTTCCAAGTACGCTGCGAAGTCAGGATCCTCCAATATCACGCGCGTCTTGCCGCCTTTCTTTTCGACCCAAGCCAGGCGGTCGGAACTGCCATCTTGGGGAGGCCCGGAATCCTTTTGATCCTCAAGAGCCTGCAACACGATCGAGAAGCGTCGGTCAGTCGATGCACTCTGAAATTGATCGGACGGCAACACGGCATCAAGCCGCTTTCGGGCTGCGGGTGCGTCAAGTGCCTTCGCCAACGCCAGCCACCTCGGACGCCCAACCTTCGGGGCGGGGCCGATTGCGAGCATGAGGCTCTCACCAACTGCCTGTGCTACCGTGAGCAGGCGCGAGACTTCAGGCTTGTCCACGTTCAGGGCGGCGGCGAGAGTGTCGCGGGTGTGGCCAAGAGCTTCCATCTGGAGGGCGAAGCGAGCACGCTCGA
>Ga0182744_1001938_pt1 | contig 17693 bp, 12 predicted proteins | sample eDN3rd30CKraftMG_FD_128525 | JGI IMG/M metagenome (GOLD analysis project Ga0182744, IMG submission 128525) | Enriched Miracle-Growth compost microbial communities from Emeryville, California, USA - eDNA 3rd pass 30_C Kraft MG (version 2) (version 2) ...
GTTATTAATTGTAACACCATTTACAGATGAAACCGGCATAAATTACCAAACAAAAGAACGTATATAATTTATGCAGGTTTCATTGCCATTGAATAAAAATTATGCTAATGAAACATTTAGTTCGAGTTACCCTCTTGGCGTTCATCGCTGCATCGTTCGTAAGTTGTTACGATAGGGACATTATTGATTTTAAAGGGCTTAACTATAGTTTGCCTAAAGTGAGCAACCTGAATTATTCCAAACAAGAGAAGGTCGTGACCTTAACTTGGGAAATACCCACAGCGATAGCTGCGGAGTTTAAAAGACCATTGGAAGTGGATATCCAAAAGGTAGAAAATGATATCTATCGCGAAATTATTGTCGTAGCTGGCGAGGAAACAACACGAGATATCGCCATAGACCCTGCTAAAACCTACCGTTTTGTGGTTAAACTTTCAGGCTATTTAACCGATGAGGCCAGAATAGAAGGAAGATCAGAAAGGTATTATTCGGAAGCCGAAGTTATTGAAATTAAGTGATGGATGAAATGAAACAAGTCATCATCAAATATAAATATAGGCTAGCTGTCCTTGCTTCCTTGCTGCTGTTACTCGCTTGTAGTAAAGGAAAAGGGGGTGGTGAGGTTGTTGTGGAACCCAAAGATGAGATTATTGTTTCAGAAACAAACCTAATCCCAGCAAAAGAGACAAAGACGGTATCGGCCGTTTTGCGCTTCAATCAGCTTGATGCCATCGCGTACCTTATGGTACAGAAAAGTGGAGGAGCTCAGTACACAGCCAAGATAGACGGGCAGGAGCTCTCCTTTTCCTACACATTTACCTATGCCATTCAAGCGGATGATCCCGAATCGTTCCAGTTGATACTACGTGCTTATTATCAAGATGGTAAATCATCTAAAGATCTCATATTGACCGTTGATAACCGCTGGGGATTTTTTATCCGGAGCGTTAGAAGGGTAGCACGTGTAACGGGCAGAGCTATAACGGGCGAATCTTTCCCAAGTCCAAACAATACAGCAACAGCATGGAATGTGGGTGGAACTGATCTTGGTGTGGTATGGGAAATGACTCCAGGAAAGTACGGGATTTTTTTTGGGGATACCTTCGGTAGTGATTTTATACCCAATGCAGGTAGTCCCGGACCAAATGGCGGCAGTTGGCGAAGCAATGTGTTAGCCTTTTCTGAAGATGAAGATTTGACCGACGGATTGCGTTTGAACGGTATGGCCAGTAGCCCTAATGGCAATGCGCGTGAAATAATCTACGGTGGGAAAGACCAATCGGGTAGCGGCGATTGGACGTCTATTCCTACTGCGGCCATTCGAGCAAACGGCATGGACTATGTACATTATTTTAATATCAGATCATGGACAGGGTGGGTTACCAATTATTCGGGAATGTACAAGTCCAAAGATAATGGTCAGACGTGGTCAAAATGCGAAAACGTGGTGTTCGCTTCAACCAGTAATTTCGGACAGGTCGGGTATTTCAAGAAAGATGGCTATGTGTATATGATAGGTACACAAACGGGGCGGGATAGCCCGGCGCGTTTAGCCCGTTTTCGGGAATCGGACATCGAAATACGGGATAATTATGAATACTGGAATGCTACTGCTAACCAATGGTTAAAAGGTGGTGAGCATCAAGCTACTGTCTTGATAGATGATAAGGTCGGCGAACTATCGTTCATCTATAACAATACGCATAAAAAATGGATTATTGCCTATTTCAATGCCGATCGGTACAATATCACCATGCGTACGGCGATGAAGATTACTGGGCCTTGGAGCGACCCTTACGAATTGGCCTCCGGAAAGGATTATGCACAACTCTATGGTTCTTATTTTCATCCATTATCCGTAACTGGTGATAGCCTATATTTCCTGATGTCTATGTGGATGCCTTACAATGTCTTCCTAATGAAAGCCGAACTGGCGGATATGGGTAATTAACGGAGAAGAAATAAAAAAGGAAATAAAATTTGTTTGTTTAAACGATTAAGCTTACTATTGTAATAGAAACTAATTTGAGAGACACCTCTCTATAAAAACCGATAACTATAATTGTATATGAACCTTAACAAAAATTTTCTGATGAAACAAACTATTCTAATTGCTATGGCAATGCTTTTTGTTTGCTTCTTTGCGGCGGCACAAAAACAGGACGGATTCAACGGCCTCCATATGAACATGGGAAATCTCTCCCGTTTGTCTGATGCCAAAACCCGATCCATTAGTCCTGAGAATTTTACTGGAGCGAAAGGTAAGGGTGGGATGGCCGATCCGGTTGCTCAAAAAGGGCAACGCAATGTGGCCAATGCCTCCCATGCTGCCCGCGATCTAGGAAAAGGTTGGAAGGTAAATCCCTTTATTACGATCAATGGTGGTGAAACGTTTACGATCGCCGAGATGGAAGGACCTGGGGCAATTCAACACATTTGGATGACACCAACTGGAAATTGGAGCTATTCTATTATTCGTTTTTATTGGGATGATGAAACAGAGCCTTCTGTTGAAGCGCCTGTGGGCGCTTTCTTCGGGATGGCGTGGAATGAATTTGCACCACTTAACTCCTTGGCTATTACGGTAAATCCGGGCAGTGCGTTTAATTGCTATTGGAAAATGCCATTTCGTAAAAAATGTAAAATCACGGTTGAAAATATCAATTCAGAGCCCATGAACTTGTATTATCAGGTAGACTATACGTTGACAGATATACCCGAAGATGAGGGCTATTTCCATGCACAATACCGTCGGTCAAACCCCAATTCAACATCACTACATACCATTTTGGACGGTGTAAAAGGCAAAGGGCAGTATGTAGGTACCTATATGGCACTCGGTGTCAATAACAACGGTTGGTGGGGAGAAGGCGAGATTAAATTCTTTCTGGACGGAGATAAAGATTTTGCCACTATCGTAGGAACTGGAACGGAAGACTATTTCTGTGGGTCTTATAATTTCGAGAATAAGAAAACTCATCAGTATCAAGAGTATTGTACACCTTATGCGGGTTTGCATCAGGTCATCAGGCCAGATGGCGTTTATCATGCCCAGCAGCGGTTTGGTATGTATCGTTGGCATATTCTGGATCCTGTTCGTTTCGATGGCGATTTAAAAGTGACCATACAAGACTTGGGGTGGCGTTCAGAAGGTAGGTATTTGCCACAGAAATCTGATATTATTACGGTTGCATATTGGTATCAAAGAGAACCCCATGCTCATTTCCCAAAATTACCTTCAAAGAATGAATTAGAAGTAAATTAATCAGTATGCATATGCGTTATAAAACCCTTGTATCTGCTGCTTTAGTAGCCGCCACTTTTCATGCTTGTGGTAATAGAACAAATCAAACAACCCATTCAGCTAATAATAATAACGAGATGGAAGAACATGCTTCAGGATCCTTTGGCTATGATTTATCTTTTCTAAAACAGAAAGATAGTGTCATTGTGCTGAAAAACAAAAGTGGTAAAGGGCAACTCATTGTTTCGCCAAAATACCAAGCTAAGGTGTTTACCAGTACCGCTAATGGCGAATCAGGTACAAGCTTTGGGTGGATCAATTACGAGGCATTCGACAAAACCGATGAACATATGAACGCCTATGGAGGCGAAAACCGCCTATGGCTAGGGCCTGAAGGTGGAAAATTCTCTCTGTATTTTAAACCGGGTGCCAAGATGGAATATGAGAATTGGCATACACCGGCTGCGATTGATGTGGAAGCTTGGCGAGTTGATCAGGCTTCTGAGCAACGGGTAACTTTAAGTAAGGAAACGGAACTGACCAATTATGCTGGTACGGCATTGTCTATCAAGTTAGATAGGCAAATCGAGATTTTAGAAAATGCGGATATACAAGAAGTCTTAGATATCCAATTAACCGATGACGTAAATGCTGTAGGTTTTAAAACAACCAATACCATTCATAACATGGGTCAACACGCTTGGGATCGGTCAACAGGTGCTCCTTGTTTATGGAGCTTAGACATGTTTACCCCTTCTCCCAAGACCACCATTATTATCCCTTATCGGGAAGAAGCTACAGGTAAAGTTGCTACGACCGATTATTTTGGAGAAATACCCCAAGACCGGATAGATTATAAAGATGGCATATTACGATTTAAGGCAGATGGCAAATCTCGTGGGAAATTAGGCGTTCCACCTCAAAGAGTAAAACCAGTTGCAGGTAGCTATGCAGCGGATACCAAAGTGTTAACCATCATTTATTTTGATGTGGATCCAAAGGGGATTTACCTCAATCAAGAGTGGACGCCAGATAAAGATCCGTTTACCGGTGACGCAATGAACGCATACAACGATGGTCCGTTGGAAGATGGCAGCCAGATGGGGCCTTTCTATGAGATGGAAAGCGTTTCTCCTGCGGCATTCTTAAAACCAAAAGAGCAATTAAACCATAAACATTATGTGTTCCATTTTACAGGAAATGAAGAGCAGTTGGATAAAATAGCAAAGAAAGTTTTAGGCGTTTCATTAAAAGAAGCACAATTTAATTAGCTAATGTAACAATTAGCCAATGTAAGAAGGTGCCATTGTTAACTAGAATGAGCCGGAGGCAGGCTTTTTACTTTTTAATTTTTACTTTTTAATTATGAACAAATATCCCAAAATAGGTATAAGACCCATTATTGATGGTCGTTTAGGAGGAATACGGGAATCTCTGGAAGAAACCACTATGCAGATGGCGCAAGATGTAGCTGCGCTATTCCAGTCGGAATTGCGTTATCCAGATGGCTCACCTGTGCAATGTATCATTGCCGACAGCTGTATTGGCGGTGTCAAAGAGGCAGCTAATTGCGCTGAAAAGTTTGAATCAGAAAACGTAGGTGTATCGTTGTCTGTTACTCCCTGTTGGTGTTATGGATCGGAAACGATGGATATGAATCCGTTGATACCCAAAGCCATTTGGGGGTTTAACGGTACGGAGCGGCCTGGCGCTGTTTATTTGGCTGCCACGCTCGCAGCACATAATCAGAAAGGATTACCGGCTTTCGGCATTTATGGCGAAGATGTACAAGATATGGGCGATCGCCGTATCCCCGACGATGTAAGGGAAAAATTATTAGCTTTTGCCCGTTCAGGATTAGCCGTTGCATACATGCGTGGCAAATCTTATTTGGCCATCGGTTCGGTATGTATGGGGATTGTCGGCTCTATTGTGAACGCCGAATTTTTCCAAGAGTACCTCGGTATGCGGAATGAGTATGTTGACTCTACGGAGGTGTTAAGACGGATCCAGCTGAACATCTTTGATCAGGAGGAATATGAACGTGCTTTAGCTTGGACTAAAAAGCATTGCAAGGAGGGCAAAGATTTTAATCAGGCTCACAAAGTGAAGTCGCGCGAGGAAAAAGATAAAGATTGGGAATTTGTGGTGAAGATGACCATCATCATACGCGATTTAATGATTGGTAATCCGAAGTTAAAAGAAATGGGTTATGCAGAAGAAGCACATGGACGGAATGCCTTGGTCTCTGGTTTTCAGGGACAGCGACAATGGACCGATTTTCTCCCCAATGGCGATTTTTCAGAAGCGATATTGAATTCTTCTTTCGATTGGAACGGAAAGCGTGCCCCATATATGGTAGCCACGGAAAATGACTCGCTGAACGGCGTATCGATGTTATTCAATTATTTATTAACCAATAGGGCGCAGATTTTTGCCGATGTACGTACCTATTGGAGCCCTCATGCAGTTGAACGGGTGTCTGGCTGGAAACCCGATGGTTTAGCTGAAAACGGCTTTATCCATCTGATTAATTCTGGTGCAGCCACGTTAGATGGTACGGGTAAACAACGGTACAATGGTGAACCAGTGATGAAGCCCCATTGGGAAATGGATGATAAAGAAGTGGCTGCATGTTTGGATGCTACCACTTGGTACCCGGCCAACTTAGATTATTTCCGTGGAGGAGGATATTCATCGCAATTTTTTACCGATGGCGGAATGCCCGTTACCATGTCACGCTTAAATTTAGTAAAAGGCATTGGGCCGGTTTTGCAATTGGCAGAAGGGTGGACGGTATCCATACCTGAACATGTAAATCAACGATTAGACGAGCGGACAGACCGTACGTGGCCTACTACTTGGTTTGTACCACGTACAACCGGTGAAGGTGTGTTTCAAAATGTATATAGTGTGATGGCCGCATGGGGTTCTAACCATGGAGCAATTAGTTACGGACATATAGGAGCAGATTTAATTACATTGGCGGCCATGTTGCGCATTCCGGTATGTATGCATAATGTCGATCCGGCAAAAATCTTTAGACCTTCTGCTTGGAATGCATTCGGCATGCATGCTGAAGGTGCTGACTATCGGGCTTGTTCAAGTTACGGACCACTTTATAAATAATTAAATGATGAAGGAAAACAACAAGGGATCACTCTTCCGTACAGAAAATGGTCAATATTACCTCGTTCCATTTATTTTTATTTGCAGTCTCTTCTTATTATGGGGGTTTGCACATGGGCTTTTAGATGTATTGGATAAGCATTTCCAAGATACCTTACACGTTTCAAAGGCCCAATCCGGATTTGTACAGTTTTCGCTATACATTGGTTATTTGGCCATGGCGGTACCTGCAGGCTTATTCATGAAGCGATATGGTTATCAAAAAGGGATTATTTTGGGATTGTGTTTATTTGCTATTGGGGCCTTTCTGTTCTATCCAGCAGCGAAGTTCGCAGCATTCATACCTTTCTTGTTAGCCTTGTTCGTGATTGCCTGTGGATTGGCTTGTTTAGAGACGGCTGCCAATCCTTATTCTACGGTATTGGGGTCGCAACAAGAAGAGTTTGCAGCACGGAGAATCAATATATCACAATCATTCAATGGTCTGGGTTGGATTTTAGGCCCTCTGATGGGAGGTCTGTTTATTTTTGGAGCAGAACAAAAAGATGGGGTTGAAAAATTCGACTCGTTGGTTGCGCCTTACATGGGGGTAGGATGCATTGTGGTGGTAGTGGCTATTATCTTTATGTTGATTAAACTACCTGATATTGAAGAAAGGAGTGAAGAAGAATCGGAAGAGAACCCTAAGATGAGCCGTTTATTGAAGCATCCAGCCTTTATAGCCGCGGTTATTGCGCAGTTTCTTTATGTGGCTGCACAAACGGGTGTGAATTCCTTTTTTATTAATTATGTGACTGAGGAAATACCCAATGTAACCGGGCCGGTAGCAAATATCATGCAGCACTTGGGATATTTTGGCGAAGTATTCATGCCCAAAAATTCGGAACAAGCAGCTTCCTTGATTCTAGCCATAGGCGGTATGGGGATGTTCTTTATAGGGCGGATTTCTGGTGCATATTTAATGAAGTTCTTTAAACCGAAAAGGCTGCTGGCCGTTTATGCAGTGGTCAATACCGTGTTGATGATCTTGGTACAACTGGCGCTAGGTTGGGGCTCAGTAATTGCATTGTTTAGCTGCTATTTCTTTATGTCAGTTATGTTCCCCACCATATTCGCGTTGGGTATCCATGGCTTAGGGTCATTAACGAAAAAGGCATCTTCTTTTTTGGTGATGGCCGTAGCAGGAGGTGCTTTTTGTCCTCCTTTTATGGGTGTCATTGCTGATCATTCGAGTATGTCTGTCGCCTTTTTTGTACCGATGTTATGCTTTGCCTTCATCGCGTGGTACGCCATCTGGGGAGTTGGTAAAGTAGAGCACGATAATAAAATCATTTTACATCACCATTAATTGAGTTGCGTGTTGTGCGTTACGCGTAGGCGATTCGTACTCACAACTTGCAACTCACAACTCGCAACTCAAAAATATATAAATGAAACAAAATTATTGCATAGGAGTAGATTTCGGAACAGATTCTGTGCGTTCGATCATCGTCGACGCACATACCGGTGAGGAGGTGGCTTCTGCTGTTTATTTCTATCCACGTTGGCGAGACGGATTGTATTGTGATCCAGGGAAGAATCAATTCAGACAACATCCGTTGGACTATGTCGAAGGGCTGGAGCAAACGATCAAAAAGTGTCTGGTACAAGGAGGGAGTGTGGTGAAAGCAAATATTCGGGCAATTTCTATAGATACAACAGGCTCTACTCCAGTAGCCGTCAACGAGTCGGGTACACCACTGGCTTTACTACCTGTATTTACTGATAACCCGAATGCGATGTTCGTGCTCTGGAAAGATCACACAGCCGTTAAAGAGGCGGAAGAGATCAATGCGCACGCAGCTACTTTTGGTGAAAATTATTTAAAATATGTAGGAGGTATCTATTCATCTGAATGGTATTGGGCAAAGGCGCTGCATATCTTGAGGGCAGATGAAAAAGTGTACCACGCAACGTATAGTTGGGTAGAACATGGAGATTGGATTCCCTTTTTGCTTACTGGTGGGCAACAGGTGGAAACGATGAAACGAGGTATCTGTACGGCAGGGCATAAAGGTTTATGGGCAGCTGATTTCGGAGGCCTACCTCCACGATCTTTCTTTACTTCATTAGATGAGCGCTTGGGAAAATTGGTAGACAGTTATTCCAATCAGGTTTATACTGCCGACCAAGCAGCGGGTCAAATGAGCAGGGAGTGGACTCAACGTCTGGGGCTACCTACAGACGTGCTTGTTGGTATAGGTGCCATGGATGCCCATATGGGTGCTGTTGGCGGACAGATTGAACCCTACCACCTCAGTAAAGTAATGGGAACATCTACTTGCGATATGCTGGTAGTACCAAAAGAAGAATTTGGGAATAAACTTGTTCGGGGAATTTGCGGACAAGTAGATGGATCTATTATTCCAGGAATGATTGGCTTGGAGGCCGGACAATCGGCCTTTGGCGATGTGTATGCTTGGTTCAAACAGTTATTGTGTTGGCCATTGCAGCATATGCTAGCACAATCAGAAAGGATTGATGTTGATACAGCTAAAGTGCTTATTACAGACATTAATGAACAACTACTGCATGAATTGAGCAAACAGGCCGCCGTTTTACCTTTGACGGAGCACCATGAGTTAGCTATTGATTGGCTAAATGGAAGGCGTACACCAGATGCTAATCAGGCGTTAACGGGTTTAATTGGTGGACTAAACTTAGGGAGCCACGCCCCTGCTATTTTTCGTGCTTTGGTAGAATCGACTTGCTTTGGTGCCCGCAAGATTGTGGAACGTTTTCGAGAAGAACAAATACCCGTAAAAGGTTTGATTGGTGTAGGTGGTATCGCCCAAAAGTCGCCTTTCGTCATGCAAATGCTCGCAGATGTGTTGCAGATGCCTCTGAAGATTCACAAATCAGAGCAAACTTGCGCCTTAGGGGCAGCCATGTTTGCGGCGGTGGTAGGAGGAATCTATCCAACAGTAGAAGTCGCGATGGAGGCGATGGGAAGAGGGTTTGAAAAAACCTATATACCTAATGAACGTGTGGTGGCCATATATGATAAACGCTTCCGCCAATATGAAAGTTTAGGAAATTATCTCGACGCTAGTTCGTCGAGATTGGATTGAATTTTTTTTACCGATCATGCTTAATCGTTTAATTTGCGTCCAAAGATATTAAATGAATTAAGAAGAATAATTAACTGGATTATAAAACTACGTGAAAAGGGAAATCAGACAACGTATACTCAGCAGGTGAGGTTACTGAGATGAAGAGATGAGCGCTGGGTAAGTATGGATTCTACTAAAAGCAAACATTAAATCTCGATGGAAAACAACCATAACAGAAGAAAGTTCTTACGAAACTTAGCCTTAGGGAGCATTGCCGCAGGAACGGTGCCGCAACATCTTTTTGCTGAATCCAAAGCGAATGCATATGTACCAAACGAGCAGTTAAAAAATCGGTCAAATACCGGTCGATCTTTTAATACAAGCTATCAAAATGAATACCTCAATAGAGTTGCCTTTCCGATTGGTGGGATTGGAGCCGGGATGTTCTGTTTGGAAGGTGTCGGTACACTCTCGCACATGTCTATTCGAAATAAACCGCAGCTTTTCCATGAACCGTCGGTTTTCGCAGCAATCGCTGTGAAGGGTGTGAAGAATGGAACCAAAGTGCTTGAAGGTCCGGTTCCCGAATGGAAACTGTTCGGCCAGCGCGGTACGGGCAATGGAGCTGCGGGGTCTACCTATGGTTTACCTCGGTTTAATGCAGCTACGTTCGAAGCCAAGTTTCCCTTTTGTAAGATTCATCTAAAGGACGAAGAAATACCGTTAAAGGTGGAGATAAGCGGATGGAGTCCATTCATTCCCAATAATGAAGACGATTCCAGCCTTCCAGTAGGCGCCATTGAATATCATTTCCATAATACACAAGATCAAACCGTAGAAGCGGTTTTCTCTTATAACGCCAAGAATTTTGTTGGAGTAAACAATCAGTCTTCCATTAAGCCTATTCAGCATGGCTTTGTACTAACACAACCTAAATCTACTGAAAGGCCAGAAGAACAGGCCGAATTGGCCATTTTTACTGATCAGGCTAACACCATCGTCGATCATTGTTGGTTCCAAGGCGGTTGGTGGGATCCCTTGACAATTGCATGGAATACCGTGAGTGCCGGCAAGACAAGAGATACGGCACCTGTAGAAAAAGGCGCGCCCGGGGCATCGCTTTTTGTTCCACTTTCATTAGGCGCAGGAGAAAAGAAAACCATCCGCCTTTACTTCTCCTGGTATGTTCCTTTTACGAAATTGCACATAGGCGATATCGCTTCGCCGAGAGAGGCTTTGCCTCTTTGTGACACGACAGAACCCTATACATCAGATAAAAATAGTACCGCTTATTTTTATCGCCCATGGTATAGCAGCAAGTTTGATGGTATTATAGCAGTGAGCCAATATTGGCGTGAGCAATATGATAAACTTCAACAGCAATCTGCCTCATTCCGGGATGCTTTGTTTGCTAGCACGTTTCCTGCAGAAGTGATGGAAGCAGTGACGGCAAACTTGAGCATTTTAAAATCGCCTACGGTGATGCGTCAACATGATGGTAAAATGTGGAATTGGGAAGGCTGTGGTGATGATGATGGCTGTTGTCATGGGTCTTGCACCCATGTGTGGAATTATGCACAAGCCATTCCACATTTATTCCCACGGTTGGAGAGAGGCCTACGGCATACCGAGTTTTGTGAAAACCAAAATGCAGAAGGACATCAAAACTTTCGAGCAAATGCACCGATCAGTCCAACAAAACATGATTTTCATGCAGCAGCAGACGGACAGTTAGGAGGCATCATGAAAGTGTACCGGGATTGGCGTATCAGTGGCGATGACGGCTGGTTACAAGATATTTTTCCGCTGGTAAAGCGAAGTATGGATTACTGCATCAAAACGTGGGATCCGGACGGGAAGGGAGTTATTGAGGAACCTCATCATAATACGTATGATATTGAATTTTGGGGACCTGATGGCATGTGCACCAGTTTTTATTTGGGCGCACTTTTAGCCATACAGGAAATGGGTAGGCACCTCAAAGAAAATATAAGCGCCTATAAGAAGCTTTATCAAAAGGGACGGGCCTATATGGAGCATCAGCTGTACGATGGTGAATATTTTATTCAGGAAATTAAATACCAAGGGTTTCATGCTCCTAATCCGGCAACAGCACAATCTTTCGGTGGCAATTATTCGGCTGAAGCACGTGCTTTATTGGAGAAGGAGGGGCCGAAATATCAATACGGTAAAGGATGCTTATCAGACGGGATTTTGGGAGCTTGGATAGCTACGATGTGTGGGCTCCCAGATCCGGTAGATAGACAACAGATAAAAAGCCATTTACAGGCAGTACACCGATATAATCTCAAAAAGGATCTTTCCGATCATCCCAATCCGCAGCGGCCATCTTATGCAGCAGGTAAAGAGGGTGGTTTATTACTCTGTTCTTGGCCCAAGGGAGGGAAGCTATCTCTACCCTTCGTTTATAGCGATGAAGTGTGGACAGGTATTGAATATCAGGTTGCCTCGCATTTACTCCTGATGGGAGCTGTGGATGAAGGATTAGAGGTGGTACGCTATTGTCGGGATCGGTATGATGGACGTGTGCGTAATCCCTTCAATGAGTACGAATGTGGGAGCTGGTACGGTCGGGCATTATCGAGCTATGGTTTGATTCAAGGCTTGACAGGCCTCCGCTATGATGCCGTAGATAAAACCCTTTACATCGACTCCAAGATGGGCGATTTTAAATCGTTTATTTCGACAGCACATGGTTTTGGAATTGTGCATTTTACGCAAAATCAACCGCGTTTGGAAGTGGTACATGGAGAGATACCCGTAACTCAAGTAAAGGTATCAGGTAAATCAGTGCAGTTAAAAAAAGTATAATACAAATTGATATGCTTATTCATTTAATTGGTGGATTTTTAGGAGGTGGTAAGACCACCGCTATCCAGCAGGCATGTAAGATACTAAGCAATCAAGGGCAACGTATCGGGGTCATTACCAATGATCAGGGTACCCAATTGGTTGATACAAATTTTTTAAAGGAGGCAACCATTCCTACCGAAGAGGTTGTGGGCAGTTGCTTCTGTTGTAATTTTCCAGCCTTTGAAAACCACATCATGCAAATGGATGAGCGTAATAAGCCGGGGATTTTATTTGCCGAATCTGTTGGCTCATGTACCGATCTGATCGCTACGATTATACGCCCTTTACAACGGTTTCATCCAGCTAAAGAGGTGGTGCTATCCGTTTTTGCCGATGCCGAGGTTTTTCCGGTTTTGGTAGCCGGGTCTAGCCTTTTTAAAGACAGCGTGAATTACATTTATAAGAAGCAATTAGAAGAGGCTGATTTGTTGGTATTGAGCAAATGTGATCGACTTTCTACTCCGCAACGTCAAAAGTTGGAAGAAGTGCTGATGAAACACTATCCGGATAAGGCCGTTTTATTTCAGAATTCATATGATGATCAGCATATCCAGCGTTGGTTGCAAATGGCCAATGAGGTGCCACAGAGCTGGCGTAAGGCGTTAGATTTAGACTATGACCAATATGGGGCCGGAGAGGCGGAACTCGCTTGGCTAAATCAGTCTGTAAGTATAACCCATAGCAGCGGCCAAGCTGCAAAGGCAGCTAAGTTATTGATAGATTATCTATATCAGGCAATTACAAAAAAGAGCCTCCCAATCGGTCATTTGAAATTTTTATATCAAGATGGCGATATGCAAGAAAAGATCAGTTTTACCAGTGGTTCTGCAACAGGGCAGGAGTCTGTCAGTATCTCTGAAGCTCACAGTTCAGCTGTGAAACTATTGATTAATGCACGTGTACAAACGAGCCCCGAACATCTTCAAAAACTCGTTCATGATGCTATTGAGCAAGCGGAGCTGATGACCGATTGCTGTATGAGCGTTCTCAGTCAGGAGGCTTTTATACCCGGTTTTCCGAGGCCAAGTTACCGCATCTTGGAAGAAATAACCTAACAGCGTACTTCATATTACAAGTGAAATAGCATGGACACAAAAAATAGACGAATGAACGAAGCAAGTACAAAGGCGATTGTAGCAGAATGTATAGCCACTTTTATTTTGGTGTTTTGTGGTACAGGTGCGGTAGTTATTGATCAGCAAACACAAGGAGGAGTTACGCATGTGGGCATCGCAATGACTTTTGGTTTAGTGGTCATGTGTCTGATTTATGCCTTTGGATCGCTTTCGGGAGCGCATATGAATCCGGCCGTTAGCGTTGCTTTTGTCATTGCGGGGAAACTAGAGAAGCGACAGTTGATACCCTATATTGGAAGTCAGTTGTTGGGCGCTTTGATGGCCAGCTTGGCATTAAAACTATTATTTCCGGACAACTCCAGTTTGGGAGCAACCCTTCCACAGGGTAGTATGCTCCAATCGTTTATATTAGAAGTATTTCTAACGTTTTTCCTGATGTTAACCATTTTACATTTGGTTTATTTAAAGCCTTCGGTTGAAAGTAGTTTAATCGGTGTTGTTGTAGGAGCCGTAGTGGGGTTGGAGGCCTTATTTGCTGGTCCAATCAGTGGCGCTTCCATGAACCCTGCTCGATCATTCGGCCCCGCCGTTGTTTCGGGCCAATTAAATGATCTATGGATTTATATAGTGGCACCTCTATTGGGGGCTGCGTTAGCGGTGCCTTTAGCTACTTATTTTCAAGCAACAACAGCTGCCGAAGTGTCACCGATTTATGAACCGAAGCTGGATGAGGAGTTGGTATGAGGGTTCAGGAACAATGTGTCGTAAGCCTACGTTATTGTATGCTAAATAGTAAAGGAGAGGTGCTGGAAAACCTGATGAACGGGCCTCCGATTACGTACCTGCATGGCGAAGGGAAAATCCTATCCGGTTTAGAAGCGCAATTAACCGGATTGGCGGCGGGCGAAAATAAACATATCTGTATTAGTAGTGTAGATTACGTAGGCTTAGACGATGATTTGCAACTGGAAGTCATCATTGATGATATTAGGGTTGCCACTACCGAAGAATTAATAAATGGAACAAGTCAGCCAATCAACGAATTAACATGTGGAGATGATTGTGCTTGTTATAATAAGACGACAAATGATGAATTAAAGAAAGGAGTAAAACAAGAATAAACCTGAAATAGCCATATCCCAGCAAGGCTGGAATATGGACCAGTATTAACCAATGTAGTTGCCTGTCCTGAGAAAACCGAGCAACTAATTTAATAACACCAATAAACCAAAGATATGAAAAAAAAATTACGCGACTGTGCGTGGCTGGTGTTTACGTGGTTGCTCATGCATGGGCCATTAGCGCGAGCAGTTGCCAAACCTTTAGACATTCTAATCATCGATCGACCTGAAATAGCAGACGGTTGGGTGCTTAACGGGAAGGTATTAGATGAACAAGGCGAACCGTTACCTGCGGCTACTGTTAAAGTGGAGGGAAGTAATCGCACGGTGAAAACCGATATGGATGGAAAATTCATCATTGAAATTAAAGATGAACATGAATCAATAACAGTTACTTACTTGGGCTATTTAACGCAGAAAATTGTGGTAGGTACCAGGAAAGACTTGGTTATTACCATGGAGGTTGATGAAAGCAGTCAAAAGCTCAATGAAGTAGTCGTTGTAGGTTTTGGTACGCAGAAAAAAGTTTCCGTTACAGGTGCGATATCCGATGTTCCGGTAACCAACATTCAACGCATTGCAACACCTTCCTTATCCAATGCCTTAGCGGGTAGTATGCCCGGTATCGTTACTCGTCAAAGTTCTGGTGAACCGGGATATGATGGTGCAGCGGTTTTTATTCGCGGATTCGGAACTTGGCAGAACCGTTCGCCGTTAATTCTGATCGATGGAGTAGAAAGGGATATTAATAATATCAATACGCAAGAAATTGAAAGTTTTTCTATTTTGAAAGATGCTTCTGCTACCGCAGTATATGGCGTAAGGGGAGCCAATGGCGTTATCCTCATTACTACGAAGCGTGGTGTAGAGGGTAAACCAAAAGTCATTTTTCGAACAGAAAATGCAGCACTAACAGCATTGCGTCTTCCCCAATACATCAATGGTCCGGAATATGTGGGTTTAGTCAACGAGGCCCGCACCAATGAAGATTTGACGCCCCTGTATAATGAAGAAGAGATACGGATATATCAGAACGGTTCAGAGCCCTATTTGTACCCCAATGTGGATTGGGTGAACACCATTTTAAAGAAGAATACGTTCCAAACAATTAATAATCTGAGCGTAACTGGTGGAACCGACATTGTCAAATTTTATACAAATGTAGGTTATACCATATTAAATGGAATTTATAAACAAGATCCGGATAATTATTGGAGCAATAATGCACAGATGCGGCGATATAACTTTCGCTCGAATGTAGATATTCAGGTTTCTAAAACCGTTAGTCTCAGTTTAGGGATCGGAGGCATTATTCAAAAAGGTAATTACCCGGGAGCTTCGGCACCAGCGATATTCGATGCGCTAAAAATTACCTCTCCGATTAACTTTCCTAAAGTGAATCCAGATGGATCTATAGCAGGGGGCCAAACTTCTTATTTACAGAACAATCCTTACGGTTTGGTAGCGCGTTCTGGGTATTCTACCCAAAATAGGAATACCCTACAGGGAACTTTTAGCAGTAAATGGGATTTATCTGAATTGGTAACATCTGGACTTTCACTACGCGGGCTTTTCTCCTATGATCATTATTATTTTGGATGGAACGACCGCATTAAACCCTATGCAATTCGGCAGTATTTAGGAAAGGATAAATTCGGTGAAGACTATTACCGTGATCCAGATATCAGAGAAGAAGGCGCTATGGGATATTCGCATGGCAATGCAGCCAATCGGGCGTACTATTCGGAAGCGGCCATTAATTACGATCGAACATTTGCAGAACACCATGTTGCAGGCATGATATTATATAACCGACGAGATTATATTGACATAACTGCCGGAACAAGTATCTTAAACTTACCTTTTAGAAGGCATGGACTCGCCGCCCGGGCAACCTATGACTACCGTCAGAAATATTTGCTGGAAACCAATGTAGGTTATAACGGTTCAGAAAACTTCCCTCCGGGCAAGCAATTCGGCTTTTTCCCGTCCATGTCTGCCGGATGGGTAATCAGCAATGAAGATTTTTGGCAATTGAAAACAGTAAACCATTTGAAAATCAGAGGTTCTGTTGGGCAGGTAGGTAATGATCAGATTGGTGGTGAGCGTTTTCTCTTTCTAACAAATATCATCAGAGGCGGTCAGAATTATCCATTCGGTGAACAGCAAACTTGGATGACAGGCTACAATGAGGATCAGATTGGCAATATGGATGTTACTTGGGAGGTGGCCACTAAAGCCAATATAGGCCTGGATATGGAATTGTTTAACGGACAGATCGTTTTACAATTGGACGCTTTTAGAGAACGTCGGAAAGGTATTTTACTTCAAAGAGGAACGGTTCAGCGCGTAGCGGGGTATTATCCTTGGGTGATTCCTTACGCCAATTTAGGTGAAGCGAAAAATCATGGAATAGACGCTTTATTAGAAATAAAGCATACGACTGCGGGAGGCTTTTATTATAATTTTCGCGGTACCGTTACCTATGCGAAAAGCATTCGTTTGAAAGACGATTTGCCTACTTATAAATATCCTTATCAAAATCCCATTGGCTATGCTATCGATCAACCTTTTGGTTTGATTTCATTGGGTTTGTTTAAGGACCAGAATGAAATTGAAAGTAGTCCTCGGCAAACTTTTATGGAACAGGTGCGACCCGGTGATATTAAATATATGGATGTGAATGGCGACGGGGTCATTGATGTTTTTGATCGAGTTGCCATCGGTTATCCACGAACACCCCAATTCGTTTATGGTGCTAATTTTAGCTTTGCCTATAAAGGCTTCGAGTTAAGTGCCTTTTTTACAGGGGCTGCGCGTGCTAGTATATTCATTGATGGTGCTTCCATGTATCCATTTCAGATGGGTTTGGGTACATACAACATTTTGCGAGAGTATTATGATAATCGGTGGACGCCAACTACAATGGATGCTAAATATCCGCGCGTATCCACGATGGATAATCCCAACAATAATCGGACGTCTACTCATTTTTTGCAAGATGCAAGCTATATACGTCTTAAAAGTGCAGAAGTAGCCTATAATTTTAGTATTCCAGCATTGAAAAAACAAGGTTTGGAAAGTATTAGGTTATTTGTGAATGGTGCAAACCTGATTACTTGGGAAAGCTAAAAATAATTGATCCAGAATCTAATTA
>Ga0182744_1001939_pt1 | contig 17676 bp, 13 predicted proteins | sample eDN3rd30CKraftMG_FD_128525 | JGI IMG/M metagenome (GOLD analysis project Ga0182744, IMG submission 128525) | Enriched Miracle-Growth compost microbial communities from Emeryville, California, USA - eDNA 3rd pass 30_C Kraft MG (version 2) (version 2) ...
GCTTGTTCGCCTATTTTAGGTAAGAACACGGTCGAGTTCGCGGCAGGCAATACATATACCGCCTTTACACCATTCATGGTTTTCAGCTGTTCGGCCAACTTGCTCGCATCCCCTTGTTGGGCCAATTCTTTTAAACCCTTTCTACGATCATTTTCTCCTTTCTTGTAGATAGGGTTTTCAATACCATGGTACACCACCACCAATACGGGCGATAAGGGTGTAAAAATGCCCGTCTGATCCTGAATGTATTCTCCTAACACGCTGTTATCACCCATTTCTGCCAGGTTCGTCAAACCATGGGCACTTGGTTTGCCAGACATATATAGCGGAGTGGGGCTTAAAAGATCACCACCAGCAATATAGGAAATAGCCCATACACCCGGACTAAATGGTGTCGGGTTGTTGGTGGTTCCAGAGGTATTGGTAATCGTCAGAGTGAAAGTCGAATTCCCTTCGTAATGTAAGCTCGCTTTCATTAGTGAGGAGACTGGCGCATAACTATTGCCTTGTGCATCGGTACCAGAAACTTCGGTGATGTTCTGTGCCGATGTTTCTGCGGTACCTGGATGGCTAACCGAAGCGCCCGGTGCTTGATTGATACGTGTCCCATTGTCCCATAGTTTGATCTGGCTAGATACATCTCCTTCCATGGGGGTGCCATCTGCTTCATATAAAGTAATGCCTGGGTTTTCGGGTGCAAAGAATAGATCGTTAGACCAACCATACATGGTAGCAAAGGAAAATGCTTGTCCCTTTGCGGCCGAAAATTGAAGAGATATCGATTCACCAGGCATAACCACGGGCGCCGAACCTTCGTTTTGAAAAATTCCAGATTCGACCAAGGGTCGCGAATCCAATACGTTCTCTACGGTAATAGTCGATGGCATTTCCATCTGCGCATCCTTGTTATCATCCTTATCGCAGGCCGCGAGTAAGATTGGCCAGACTGCCAGTGATAACCATACTGATTTTTTGTGTTTCATAACCAATGTCTTTTATCATCCATGTTAAGACAAAGGTAGCTTGCGTGTTGACCCTCAGTGATATCCATATTTCCCGTTGATATATCTGTATTTCCCGAATGAGCTAACTGAAAATACCCACAATAGGGTAATAAAAACATGCGTTTCTATGACTATTTTTGGTTCGTGGTAGTTAATCGTCACTGCCAGAACTAACTGATTAAAAAAATAAAGAGATGAAGAAAACAATACTAACCATGGTCGGTGTGTTGATGAGCATTTTGGCTTTGGCACAAGCCGTTTCCTTGCGGGCATATTGCCCTGATCAACAGGGGCAAGATGGCGCAACCTGTGCTTCTTATGCGCCGGTATATACGGCTTTGTCTACACAGTACAACGCCTTACACCATTACCGTTCCGGTGATCCCCAATTCACGGTTTTTTCCTATGGGTTTGTTGCCTCAAAAATCAAAGCCGGTAAAAATTTGTTGGTTCGTCTGTTTACTCGCTGCGGATGGAACGTCCAAGCAGATTTGGCATTAGATGTGCTGAAGGAAACGGGTACCGTATTTCAGGATCAATTTCCTTACACCTGTAGTTGTTCAAAGCAACAAAAAGTACAGGCAGTAACACCAACCTTTAAAATCAAAGACTATCAACTGCTCGGCGATACAACCACGGCTCCCGAACGTCACTTAGCGGCTATTAAAGATGCACTTAACCACCAATGTCCCGTTATCATTTCCCTATTGCAAACCGATTTCTTTCATAAGAATCAGGCTACGGATGTCGTGTTCCCCAGTAACTATCAACGAGAGGAGGCCGATGCAAACCACGTCATCTGCATTGTGGGTTATGATGACAATCGCCGTGGCGGTTCTTTTTTGGTCAAGAATAATTATGTAGATTGGGCTGGAGATCAAGGATATGCCTATGTTCGCTATGACGACTTGTTCAAGCTAATTCGTTACAGTTATCGCATGGCTATTTGATTTTTTTGGTCGTAGGGATGTGCTTATTTATAAATCCTTCAGGCTTTTCATAAACTGGATGATATGATTGATTTCTTTATCAGAGAGGTGTAGGCTATCTTCAGAAAGGGTTACGTTTTCCAATTCGAAGCCCAGACCAACGGGGCCCGCATGATTGTAAAAATCCATGACTTCTTCTAAAGTTTCATAAATACCATTGTGCATATAAGGCGCGGTTTGATCGATATTGCGTATGGTGGGTGTTTTGAAAGCATGTTGGTAAGAACGAATCCCGATGATATCATACCAGCCATTATCCGGATCAATAATCGAGTCTTTGATAGACGCTGGAACACCGATGACCTCTGCTTCGCTCTCCATATATTTGGGGGGAGTGATGCCGGTGAATAAGGGAACAAAATGACAGGTAGCGCATTTGGCCTTGCCCATAAACAAATTAAAACCATCAATTTCTTCTGCGGTCATCGCTGTTTGCTCGCCCTGCATATAGTGGTCAAATTTACTGTTGAGCTTGGTCAAGCTACGTACATAAGATGCCAATGCGTTGGCTATCTGAAAAGATTGTACCTCTTTTCCTGTTCTGGACGGGAATGCTTGATCAAATAATTTTTGGTAGCTTGCATCTTGGCTGAGGTAAGTCGTAATCTCTTCGAGGTTTCCATCCATTTCATCTTTATTTTGGATGACGTTCAACGCTTGATCTTCTAGCGTGAGTGCGCGCATATCATAAAAATAATTCGATTGCAGCGCGGCATTTAGGAGGGTAAGCGTATTGCGGGACAAATGTTTACTTTTATCGTAGATGTGTGTATTGGTCTTCATGCCATCTGTAAAACCCCGTTCAGCACGATGGCAGGAGGCGCAACTTCTACTTCCATCTCCCGAGAGGTGTTGGTCATGAAACAGCGCTTCCCCTAATTGGACTTTCGCTTCGGTGAGGTGATAAGTACTGCCAGGGGTAAAGGCGTTGACATGAAAGGCTGTTGGGTCAAAGAGTGTGCGCGCTTCTTGATTCAGTAGCCGATTGTAGTGTTTTTTCCCCTTAGAAAAATCTTTTTCTAAGCGTGCAATTTCTGTACTTATTTTATTTGCATAAGTCGTAATGAACGCCGCACGGTTAAAGGCGTCAAAGTCGGGATGATCTTCGAGATAACGAACCGCTGCTGTTATGGTTTTGATCAGGTTGCTTTCTTTTCCGTCGGTATAACGGAAGAGCACCCGGGCTAAGCTGTTTAGAGCCATGGCAGACTCTTCCATGCTATGGAGCGAAAGTGGGTTATCATAGCCTGTTATGCCGAGGGCAATCACCCGAAATACCTGTAGTTTTGCAGCATCTAAAATCCGCCAATCCGTTAGCGTGTGATCGGCGAAATAAGACCGTAGATAGCCTGCATTTTCTTCTAAGAGCGCCACCTCCTTCTCCAATGCTTTTTTATGGGCGCGATCGTATTTCGGAAACAAATACCCTTCAACGATCTGGAGCCCGCTCGGGTTGATGGCATAGGCCATGGTAGGGTCCATCAGATCGGCATTTTCCACTTCCTGGCTGGGCGGTCCGTTCAACCTCCGGGCCAATGGGGCAATGAAGTATTCGGCTGCCCATTCAAATTTTTTGTAGCGCAATCGAGCACTTAGAAAACGGGTTTGCAGCACCTCTTCATCACCATCTTCCTTTTCTATAGCTACACGTAAACTATCTCTAACAAAGAGATAAAAGTCATCGACCTGTTGAAACGTTTGCTCTTGAATTTTCCGTTCACGGCGTGCAGCAGTCTCCTTTTGTGCTATCGGCTCATAAGCACTGGATGAAAATTGAAGTGAACTCCCGATTGCCACAAAGAGCATCAGGGAGTATAAAATCATTTTGATGATCCGCATCGCATGTGATGGCCACGTTTGGATTTATTTATAAAATTCTAAAGCTCCCCGGAAAGGATTGGCATTTTTGTCCCGTTTAGAAAGAGGGTCCAATCCCCAGCGGTGTTCAATAAAAGCAAGGATACTGACCGTTTCATATTGAGTAGAGTCTATATAGCCCTTTTTAGCAAAAGGAGAGATGATGATCGCCGGAATACGCGATCCTGGGCCCCACCGATCGATGATGGGCGGCGCGACATGGTCCCACCATCCGCCAAATTCGTCATAGGTCAGGATCACCAGCACATCATCCGCATGGGGGCCTTCCATCACCGCATCGATTAATTTGACAGCGTGTTCTTCAGAAGGATAAACCGCAGAAGAACCGGGATGCTCATCATATCCCTGACCCGGTTTAACAAATGAGACGCTTGGTAAATTTCCTTCTTTAGCCGCCTTTAGAAAATCATTTTCGTCCTTTAAATGTTCTTTTCTCGCGGCTGTTCCCGGTGCGTATTTTTCAAAATAAGTAAAAGGTTCATGGTTATAGGCGTAGTTGGTTTCCTCTCCTGCAACAGCTTTATCCCAGCCTTCAGAATACCAGGCCCATGAAATATCTTTTTCACTTAAACGTTCCCCTATAGTAGGCATACTCTGCGGTGGAAGCAACTTCTCTACGTTAACCTTGGGTGGGTGCGGTGGATTTCTGGGAAGGACATGGTTGATGGCGTATCCATCTGGAGTTACCACACCACTTTTGATCATCCTTCCTTTGTTATCTAGTTCTGCAATCATAGACGCCGGTGCATTATGCCAAACCGGGATATCAGCAGCAATCATATAGACGTGATTAATATATGATCCGCCAAAAACACTTTGGAAGAAATTGTCGGCCAAGGTATACTTTTTGGCATAAGGGTAAAAGGGCAGGTTTTTGGTGGTGTAATACCCCATTGCCAGTCCTTTAGATTGGTTATGTAAAGCAAACTGGTTCATTTTACCATCATTGATCTGCATGATATTATGGTAAAACTGATGCGTCACATCAGGCGTTGCTTTATCTGCCGTGATGTACTGGTCGATGTTGAATGGGGCATTGGGTAAATCGGTTGGAAATGAACTATTTCGTGGAATTTCAGGTAGTGTATGGTAGGGTTTACCCTGTTCATCAACCTGCGTATAGTTTTCTTTTTTGGCATTTTTTATGCCATTCGCTCCCTCAAATTCGCCGAACAGATTGTCAAAGCTGTGGTTTTCCATGTAGATAACCACCACATGATTGATTTTTTTAATTCCTTCTTCAAAAGGGAGTTTTCCTTTGGTTAATTGTTGGGAGTTTTCCTGTGGTTTAAAAGCAGCACAGCCACCAATTAACCACAGTGTCAGCATGCTGATGATGAGTTGTCTTCCAGTCATTTGTTTCAGGTTTGTTACTCGGAGCATGTATTCATTTGGTCCAAGAACGTTAGGGTTTTTTTATAATTGGAACAAAGTTAGTATAATTTTCATTTCTGGCAAGCAGCATCGTTGCCGCATGGGTCAGGGTAGCCCTTTCTAGCCCTCGCCTAAAATAACCTTCGCTTATTTTAAACAAAATTTAATATACTTGTAGTATCAACCAACGGGTTAACATGCAATGTCAGGCAAGGCCGAATATAATGAACCAGATTTACTGCTTCGACTGCGGGAAGGGGACACTTTGGCTTTTGAGGCATTGTATAACCAATATAAGATCCGGCTTACGGCAAACCTCCTGCGTATATTAAAATCGCCTGAGTTGGTAGAAGATGTTTTGCAGGATGTTTTTCTGGGTATCTGGGAAAATAGGCATCATATCGATCCCGAACGGTCGATCAAACCTTATCTTTTTCAAAGCGTAGCCAACAAGGCTAAAAATATTTTTCGGAAAGCAGCTACTGAACAAAAGTTTAGGGATTATTTATTGCCACACTGGAAAGAAGATTACAATCCCATCGAGCAATTATTAACCGAGCAAAATGATCAACAATTGCTCCATACACTGCTCAACAAACTGTCTCCGCAACAATGTACCGTCTATACCTTATGTAAAGTGGATGGTAGAAGCTACAAAGAAATAGCCAAACTCTTGGGTATTAGCGAAACAACCGTCAACACCCATATCCGTAATTCCAATCAAATATTACGAGCGTTGGTACGAAAAGATTCCGGGCTTCTCTGGATAGCCATAGCAACCGCCATTTTTGGAACCTAATAGTGCCTAGCTATTTGACACGGGTGGCCATATTCCCAAGAATTTGGTAGATGCAAACAAGAAGTGAAAAATATATGGCTGTATATCAGTGTTTTGTGTTTTTTTAAAAAAATTCCATACTTACTTTTTCCCAATGGCGTGTACTACCCAATAAACACGCTTATATGGATCAACAGGCAAATGTACAGGCTCTTTTCCAAAAATACCTCGCCGGAGAATATACTGAAAAGGAATTGGAAACGTTATTGGCCTATTTTCAACTGCCCGAAGAATCGGCCATATTGACCGATCTGATTTTGCAAGAATTGAATAGCGATGTGTCCTCTCCGGATGTACAGCACCTGGCTGATACCATCGGACAGCGCCTGCTCCAACGGATCGAACAACCAAGGGCTACCAGATCATTAGTTCTATTCCGCACTGTAGCGGCAGCAATCCTTTTTTTATTATTAACTGGAGCAGCGGTTTATTACTACGTTGGGAGGCAACACGCCATAGAGATCGTGCAGCGCAGTAAGTATGGAAGCGATGTATTGCCCGGGCGTAATCGGGCTACCATTACCCTAGATAATGGTACAAGCATCGCACTCAGTGAAGAGAAAAAAGGGGTTGTGGTATCTGGTGGACTAGCTTACACAGATGGCACATCTATTGAAACGGGCCCCACATCTTTTGCTACCCTGCACACACCCAATGGTGGGCAATATCGGCTAACCTTGCCAGACGGTACAGAAGTATGGTTGAATGCCGCTTCTTCACTGCGTTATCCGAGTGTATTCCGGGGCAATACACGTGAAGTGGAACTGACAGGCGAAGCCTATTTTGCTGTGAAGCCCCAAGAAGATAAACCCTTTGTCGTTTCTTCGGCAGGGCAGAAAGTCAAGGTATTGGGAACCGAATTTAACGTCAATCATTATGCTAATCAAGCGGTAAGCGTTACCACACTCATAAACGGTCGGGTAGAAGTAGAGAACATGCAAACACGTCACGTACATCGTTTAGAACCGGGGCAGCAATCCCTGGTATCTGCAGCAAACACAGCGGTCCGCACCGTGGCAGATGCGGCAGATTATGTGGCTTGGAAAAATGGCTATATCATCATGACCGGGGCAACGTTGCTAGATGTCGTGCCGCAATTAGAACGTTGGTACGATGTCCACTTCGACATGCAGGCTAGCCCTTCAATCAAAGCATACATCGCATTAAATAGACAAGCCAAATTGTCTGAAGTGTTAGACGCGCTGGCTTTAAATTATCAGGTCAACTTCAAAATTATAGGAAGGAGGGTACTTGTTATAGAATAGAGATATTTACGTTCGTTTTTTTCGTCATTCATTTTTTAACCTAGCAATACAACCTTAGGCAAATATTGCACAACCATCATTATTTATGCATATAGATCAGGTTTCATTGAGAACAATCTTCTTGGTCAAGTTAACCGTCTTTTTAACCCTGTTTTTCACTTGGAGTGCTTTTGCAGACGTGTTGGCCCAAGAGGTCAGCCTCCAAGTAAAAAACGCATCTTTTAAGTCCGTCGTGCAACAGGTGCAGCAACAAACGGGCTACTCCTTTATCATCCGTGATGAACTGTTTAAGCAGGCAAAGCCGGTTAGCTTAACTGTTCAGCATCAAGCGGTGTTAGACATCCTTCCCTTGCTTTTTCATGGCCAGCCTTTTGGTTATACGGTACAGGGAAAGATCATATCGGCCACAGCAACGGCTCAGGCCGCTTCAACAAGAAATCAACTATGGGGTGCACCCATGCAACAGGCCATCCAGGGGCGGGTGGTTAATGCGCAGGGCGATGCCATAGGCGGCGTCACCATTCGCGTAGTAGATCAAGCCGGGCAACCTACAAACACCGTTGCAACAACAACAGATGCCGGTAGCTTTACCATTCAGGCAAGCACCGGCGATCAATTGATGCTTTCTCATCTTGCTTATGTTTCCAAGACAGTCGCCGTAGCATCAGCAAGCTCCTTGACTATTGTACTACAGGAGAAAGAAAACCTGATCGATGAAGTTGTCATAACCGGTTATACCGATTATACCAGAAGCAAGAGCCCCAGCGCTACGGCGCGGGTCGATGCCCAAGATATCAACCGGGTACCCATGAGTTCACTCGACCAGATATTGCAGGGTAAAGTACCTGGTATGAATGTTATTTCCAGTTCGGGGCAACCGGGACAAAGCGCATCGGTTGTTATCCGTGGAATCGGATCGATCAATGGTACAACCGCCCCGCTATACGTGATGGACGGCGTGCCCATTGAAGGGGGGTATTTCCAAACCATCAACCCGGAAGATATAGAAACGGTGAATGTATTGAAAGATGCATCGGCTAAAGCCCTTTACGGTTCGAGAGGTTCTAATGGCGTCATTGTCATTACCACCAAAAAGGGAAAAAAAGGCCGGTTAAATGTCAGTTATAGCTCGCAGTATGGGTTTTCAACATTAACGCAGCCTACTTTCGAGATGATGGATGCGCGCGAGCGGTTGCGTTTCGAAGAAGAGGTGGGGTTGGAAACCGGGCGCGATATTGGCCCCGGCTGGACCTTTTCATCCAAAAACCCCAACTATCCTACCCAATCGGCTGCATGGCAACAAAATGCCGACCATGTGCTGGATAGTTTGCGTGGTATGGATACCGACTGGCGCGACCTGTTTTTCCAAGACGGACGGTTTATGGAGCAACAGCTGAGTTTAAGTGGCGGTAATGAAAATGTACAGACCTACAATGCCGTTAGCTTATGGAACGAAGACGGTATCGTGAAAGAGACCGGGTTGAACAGGTATTCCCTGCGCAGCAATACCAACATGAACTATGGCAAATTCACCGCAGGCATCAACCTCAACCTGGGTTACTCCAATTCCAGGTTTACCTATAATGAAGGAGGCACCGGGGTTGGCTCGCCCATGGCATCGGTTTATTATGCCCTGCCGTATGAATATCCCTATACCGCAGACGGTGCTTTCCACGCTACAGATGCAGATATGCCCTTCTATGATACGCGCGAAGGAAGCCGGGGTATTGATGTATTATATGGTACGTCAGACAAAACGGAGCAGTTTAAAACCATATTGGGCGTAAACATGGCCTATGAGCTACTAGAAGGATTAAAAATAACCACCCGTGCGGGGATAGATTTCAGAAATTCCGTAGATCAGGTGTTTATCAATCCGCTTTCCTATATCGGTAAAAACCAGTCGGGCAAGAAAGGATCTTTCGGAGAAGGCTATCGAAGAAATTATAATTTGATCTCTACTTCGGGTATCACCTATAACAAAACCATCAATCAGCATGAGCTGGAAGTATCCGGATTTTTTGAATATCTACAGAGCAATTATAAAGCCTTTAGTTACAAGGGGTACGGCTTAGATGATCGGCTTCCGGAAAACCCGAATGCCATTACCGTAAGCGGCGATTATCTCCCTAGTCTGGCCGGCAGTCGCTCGGCGAGCGCCATGGTGTCTTATATGGGGGTCGGTCGGTATACGTACCATAATAAATATACGGCTACGGCAAGTTACCGGTACGATGGGGCTTCCCTCTCTTCGGTGCCGGTCAAAAATCGTTGGCACGGGTTTTACTCTTTCGGCGCTGCCTGGGATGCCAAGCAGGAAGATTTCCTACAATCGGCTAGCCTGCTTGCTGTCTTACGCCTACGTGCCAGCTATGGGCAAACGGCCAGCCCCATTGGCAGTAGCTTCACGCATCTGTCCTTATATGCTGTCAATACCACCTATAACGGCCAGCCAGCCATTAGGCCCAGCAACCTGGTTAATCCAGACTACGACTGGGAGTATGTAGATGAATTCAATATTGGGCTAGACCTCGCCCTGTTTCAAACCCAACGCATGAAGTTGGTGGCCGATTGGTACAATAAGGTTACCAGAAATATGTTTTTAGATCAGACACCATCTGCAACAGCAGGGGGTGGATCTGGGGGAACCATCCCGTTAAGTACCGGAAAAATGGGTAACCAAGGTGTTGAATTTAGCCTAAGTGGCGACATCATTCAACAACGCGATTTTAACTGGAATATCGGTATCAATGGTGCCTACAACCAAAATAAAATCCTGCGCGTTAACGATATTACAGACGAACTGGCCGATGGCGATACCCGGATTATCAAAGTGGGGCTTCCTTACGGCACCTATTATGGGCCCGTATGGGCCGGTGTAAACCCGGATAATGGCGATGCACAGTATTATAACCGGGATGGATCGATCACCAATGTTTATAATGCAGAAGAGCAGTCTGTGCCTCTTTCGGCCAATATGTACCCGAAATTTACCGGCGGTATCAGTAGCTCATGGCGGTGGAAAGACCTTACCTTAAGTGCCCTGTTCTCTTTCGTTGCGGATGTACAGCGTTGGAACAATATCGATTTTTATATCGAAACCGAACGGTACATGACGAGTAACCAAAGCAAAAGAATGTTGTATGACCGTTGGAAAAAACCGGGCGATGAAGCGCTGTTGCAACGCATTGACGTGCCGAGAAACTACACGTCCAAAGATATTCAGGATGCTTCTTTCCTGCGTCTTAGAAACGTACAGCTCAATTATAGTCTACCTGCGGCTTGGCTTAACCAGACATTTCTTAAAACCGTCCATATTTTTGTGCAGGGGCAAAATTTGTTGACGTGGACCAGCTGGAGAGGGCTCGATCCGGAAAACAACCGTCAGTATGGGCGCTTTGAATACCCTAACGCACGGAAGTACACGGCAGGAATTCAAGTTGATTTTTAACCGCTCACCCCGATAATTTTGAACGTTATGAATATAAAGAAAATAGCAGTTTTATGTGCCTTTGCCGGCTTCACGTTGCACGCTTGTAAGCAACTGGATCTACCGCCATCGGATGCGATCGATGCCACCAAAGCATTCCGCAACGTCGAGGATGTGAATATGGGCGTGTTGGGCGCTTATGCGCCGATGACCACGAGCGTAATCGAGGCGGCGGCCATTGTATCAGACGAGGTGATGCTCCCCACCGAAAATACCGTATCCAATACCTCCAGCCACCGTTGGTTGTACAACTCATCTTCCGGCTCGGTTACCTCGGCCTTCTATGAATATTATGTAACCATAGACCGTGCTAACCAAGTGTTGGCGGCTATTCCGGATATTCCAACCGATGGCAGTACGCAAAACCTGATGAAGCAGTACCAAGGAGAGCTCTTGGCCTTGCGGGCCTATTGCCATTTTGAATTGCTTCGGGCCTATGCCTCTTCTTATGAGCCTGACGGTATGGGCGTACCCTATATGACAGAACATGCTGTTATTTATCCGCCAAGGCCAACCGTACAGGCCAATTACGATGCCATCAATGCCGATCTTCAAACGGCAAAAGGGCTCATTCCCGACGGCTTTACCGACCATACCCGTATTACCAAAACAGCCGTATCGGCTATTCAGGCTCGGGTAGCACTGTATGCCAAGCAGTGGGATGCGGCCATCAGCTATGCATCGGAAGTCATTCATGCAGAACCCCTAGCACCTAAAAATGATTTTGCGAAGATCTGGACAGACGAAAGCGAGGCAGAAGTCGTTTGGAAACTGGCTCGGGTGGCTGGCGATTCCCGTATCGGTGCGGCTTTCTTCCGCGAAACCGGCGAGATTGTGTTGTATGCACCCGCATTCAAGCTGATTGACGGGTTTGGTACAACCGCGCAACGCGAAGATGACATTCGTTTTGCCAGCTATATGAAGTACGATCCCGCTCGGGGTGCAAGCGGTGCAAAATCGGCCTATCTGGTTAATAAATATGCGCAAGGTATTGTTCCCAATGCTCCCGGACTAACCTCCGTAAAACTATTCCGCACGGGCGAAATGTATCTCATCCGGGCAGAAGCAGCCTTAGAGAAAGACAATAGCGCAGGTATCACGGCAGCTACGCAAGATTTGAATGCTTTGAGAGCAGCACGGATATACCATTATGTAAACGTGACTTTTCCCGATAAGCAAACGCTCATCAACGCTATCCTGAACGAGCGCTATAAAGAGCTTGCCTTCGAAGGACATCGCTTCTTCGATCTGAAACGTAGAAATTTACCGGTAGAACGATGGACACAGGATGCCATCAATACATCCGGGGCAGTGAAGTTAGAAACAACAGCTGCCCAATATTGCTTCCCTATTCCGGAAGATGAACTGTTTGTCAATAAAAATATGGATCAAAATCCACATTACGGAGAGGAACAAAAATGAGTGTGTTTATGAAGCAATTTTGTCCGTTGGTGCTGGCTATCGTTTTTTTTGCATCTTGTGGCAAGAGCAAGACGCCCAACCCGTTCGATCCCAACGCACCCAAACCAACGGGGCCTGCAAGTCGTTCGGCTTCTATCGGGATTGTTGGCGATACGACTGATGTTAAAACGACTACAAAAGGCGGACTCGTGATTATGGGTGGGGGGACAGATGTAGATGCGGCATTTAAATGGATGATTGCCCGGAGCGGTGGCGGTGATGTGGTCATCATCCGGGCAACGGGTACCGATGCGTACAACCCCTATGTAAAGAAATTGGGAACGGTGAATTCTGTGGAGACCCTCCAAATAGATTCGCGCAAATTGGCAGATGATGAGGGGGTTGCCCGGATAATCCGGAATGCGGAAATGCTGTTCATTGCCGGTGGCGACCAAGCTGATTACGTCGGTTACTGGAAAGACACGAAAGTGATGGCCGCGATTAATTATTTGCTCACCGAAAAGAAAGTACCGGTAGGCGGTACCAGTGCCGGGGCGGCCATTTTGGGTAATTACTATTTCAGTGCCGAAAGGGGCGGGATCGATTCGCCCGAAGCCCTGGCTAATCCTTATGCGCAGCGCATCATGCTGGGTAAAGACGACTTTCTGAAAGCACCTTTTCTGCAAAATGTCATCACCGATCAGCACTTTTCCCAACGGGAGCGCCAAGGGCGTGCAGCTGTTTTTCTGGGTAGAATCATGCAGGATTGGAGTAAGACACCTTATGGCATTGCCGTGGACGAAAAAACGGCTGTGTGCATCGACGAAAATGGCTTGGCAGAGGTTGTTGGCACCAACAAGGCCTTTTTCATCCAAACCGATGCAGCTAAAAAACCCGAGACCTTCGAGGCAAATAAAGCCGTTACCTGGAATCGGGACGGTAAGGCCATACCGGTTTCGGCCATCGCAGCCGGAAGTAACAACAAGTTTAACATGAACACCTTTGAACCCCAAAATACCACCGGATTAGAGAAATTCTGGTGGTCTATTATATCCGGAAATTGGAGTCAGGGTGCTCGTCTTTAATATGATTTGAAATGAACCGAATGATTAAAATCCTAATACTCGCCTTCAGTTGCAGTGTATTTCTTTCTTGCAACAAACAGGTTGCTGATAGTCCTACACCGAAATATGTCATGGTCATTCATGGTGGCGCCGGTACCATTGAAAAGCAGTTTATGACCCCCGAAAAGGAGAAGGCCTATATCGAAACCTTGACAGAAGCCCTTCAAAAAGGCTATGATATGCTTCAGGCAGATCAATCTTCACTAGATGCGGTGCAAGCCGCCATCAACGTCATGGAAGATTCGCCCTTATTCAATGCCGGAAAAGGTGCCGTATTTACCCATGATGGTAAAAATGAGTTAGACGCCTCCATTATGGACGGAAAAACGTTGAGTGCAGGTGCCGTGGCCAGTGTAAGCACCATCAAGAACCCCATCAATGCGGCCCGGGCCGTGATGGAAAAATCAGAACATGTCATGATGGTGGGCCGAGGTGCCGAGCAATTTGCTGCAGCAAACGGCTGTGATACCGTTCCACCATCCTATTTTTTTACACAGGAGCGCTGGGATCAGTTACAAAGAACCATTCAGGATGAAGAAGGCAACCGCGCTGCATTCCGTATAGAGGATATCCGGAATAGCCGTATTTCCGGTATTTCCGATGCCGATAAGAAGTTCGGGACGGTGGGTGCCGTGGCTTTAGATAAAAACGGCAACCTCGCTGCCGGAACCTCCACCGGTGGTATGACCAATAAACGCTACGGCAGGGTGGGCGATTCGCCCATTATCGGCGCAGGTACCTACTGTAATAATGCCACCGCAGGTATTTCCTGTACCGGCTGGGGCGAATATTACATCCGCGAAGTGGCGGCCAACCGGATGTCATCCCTCATCGAGCTTCAGAAAAGTTCGGTGGCCGATGCTGCCAAGCAGGTGATCGAAGAAATCGGTAAGATGGGTGGCGATGGCGGCATCATCGGTTTAGATAAATCTGGGAAAGTGGCCATGGAGTTCAATACCTCGGGTATGTATCGCGGCACTGTGGATGAAAACGGCAAAATATCGGTTTATATTTATAAGTAATGAAAAGTACGCTTTTAAAAAAATACGTCTTGATTTGGGCGTTTGTTTGCACAGGCTTATGTGCCTTTGCACAGCATCCGGGTAGCTTGTTTATCATTGGAGGGGGCGATCGTTCTGCTGCCCTGATGGAAGATCTGGTTCAAACGGCCCATCTCGCACCAAGCGATTATATGGTTATCCTTCCAATGGCGACCAGCATCCCGGAAGAGTCGGTAGCCTATATCAGTGGGCAGCTGTCGGAGCACTGCAAGAACCCCATTAGGAGTTTTAACTTTACAAAAGCGCAGGCAAACGATAATCAAGCTTGGATCGATTCTGTCAAGAACGCCCGACTGATCTATATTACCGGTGGCGATCAGAATAAGTTTATGGAAGTTGTGCGCGGCACAAAGTTGTATCATGCCATGCATGATGCCTATCGCCATGGGGCAACCATTTCCGGTACCAGTGCTGGTGCTGCGGTGATGTCACAGATCATGATTACCGGTGCACAAAAAGGCAAAAGGGATGCGGATAGTTTCAACCAAATTGAAACGGACAACGTGGTCACTTCCGAGGGGATGGGATTTTTAACCCGCGCTATAGTTGATCAGCATTTTATCATCCGCAGCCGGTACAACAGGCTTCTCAGTACCTTGTCTGATCATCCAGATAAAATGGTCATCGGTATAGACGAAGGTACCGCCATTATTGTAAAAGGTAATCAGGTCAGGGTAGCGGGTAAGAGTCAGGTCGTGGTGGTGTCAGGGCCTAAAAGTATGCAGGTCTCTGATAAAAATAAAGCGGCCTTTAAACAAGCTAAGCTTTCTCTTTACACAAACGGGCAGCACTTTAAATTGAAATAAATTCACAATCACCTAAATGGTTAAAACAATGAATATAGTAAAACGGATCTTACCCACTTTTATCATGGCGTTGATTGTCATGGCGGGCTGTAAAGACGATAAATATGACTTTGATGCTTTACCAGACACCGTAAAGAGTTTCTTTTCGATCGATAGCGAAGAACTGCATATCAATGAAGCGATCGCTTTCAATAATGCATCGGAAAATGCAGAAACGTATACCTGGGATTTTGGCGATGGTACAACCTCAACAGACCAGAACCCAAGCAAAACCTATAGCAATCCGGGCACCTATACCGTTAAATTAACGGCAGTGGGGCCGGGCGGTACCGGCAATTATACGAGCGATCTGGTAATCATTGATCCCGATGCCGTGGTAGATACAGACAAAGAGTTGTATTTCATTGAATATGGCAGTAAGCTTCTCCGTAAAATTTCGCTTATACCAGGCTCAACAGCCGAAACCGTGGTGGATATGGCCGGTAAAGAAGGGCATGGTATGGCATACGATGCCGTGAATGAAAAAATCTATTACTGCGATTTTCAGAATTCCAATGCCGGAAAAATCTGGCGAATGAATCTGGATGGTAGCGATATGGAGGAACTTCTTTCCGGATTGGGTGCGCCCTATGGCATAGCCATCAATTTGGCCGAGGGTAAAATGTACATCGCAGATGGAACCCATGTGTCAAGAGCCAACCTAGACGGAAGTGGTTTGGAGAAGGAGTTTATCACCATAGCCGGTGGTGCCATGCGAGCCGTAGGCTTTAACAGCAAAACAAACCTGGTTTACTTCTATGAAGTGAACGACGAGAACTTGTATGTAGCCAAGAGTGACGGCACGGGCGTTGCGCCGATTGTAGAGGGAGCTTATGGCTATGGTATCTACATCGATGAAGAAAATGAAAAGATCTATTATGATGACCGGAATGAAGGAGGTTTGATGCAGGCAGATTTGAATGGTTCGGGACAAGTGAAAATAGCCTCTTTTTCTGGCAATAGAGGCGGTTCGGGAATAACGATGGATCACAGCACGAATAAAATCTATTGGGCCGAAACCAACAACGGAAATGTAAAACGCGCCAACCTAGACGGTTCTGAAATTGAAACGGTCATGTCTAGTGTGAGCAACCCGAGGGGGATGTTTATGAAGTAGGGGGTTAACCATATAGAGAAGAAGCTGATTTCTATTTTAAATAGACAGCTTCTTTTTGTTCTTAATAGTAAGTAGCTTCCTGAATTTCATCCCTCAATATCCTGCTTTTATTACAGAAATGGTGCATTTCATCCCAGAAGTTTGTGTTTGTGGGTTATTTTTTCTTTATAACAAAGTAGAATCGCAGAAAGTACACATCGTTACAATCCGTTATGGAGAATCGCTATCAGCTATCGGTTGCCATTCCAAAATGTCGCCCGGTTGGCAGTCTAAAGCTTTACAGATGGCGTCTAAGGTGCTAAAACGAATGGCTTTCGCCTTCCCTGTCTTTAAGATAGAAAGGTTAGATAATGTTAAATCAACTCTTTCAGAAAGCTCATTAAGAGAAATTTTTCGCTTTGCCATCATCACGTCTAAATTTACTATAATGGCCATAGCTTAAATAGTTAAGTCGTTTTCAGATTTCATATCTACGGCATTTTGCAGGATTTTTTCAAATATTGCCGCAGCAGTTGCCACTACGATGGAAATAAAAGTAGCCACGATACAAATGGCCAGGAAACCCGCAGGGTCATCTTCTTTGCTATGGTATATCTTGATATAAAGTCCTGCTATTACAATTAAAATACTGAGTACAATGGCGCAATACTTGATGCTCCTTAAAGTCTTCACAGCGTTTAAAGAGAATACTTCATTGTGCCCTATATATCCAAGTAATTTGAACACCTTGTACAATGCAACAAAAAAAGCGATGGACGTTGCATATCCATACAAAATGAACTTGTCAAAGTAAATACTAAACAAGTCTAAGTTGGCGGCTCTTCCCTCGGTTAAGGGAAACCTGATCAATATGGCGAGTGCTATCATGCCGATGAGCACGATAACTGCCTGAAGAAATACAATTGAGATATTTTTCATAACGACTTTACGAACTTATTTCATTTCACAAATGTATTCAATAATTATTGATAAACAATAAATAATTATTGTTTTTAGGAAAATATTCTACTGGATACCGATTTTATTTGCTTTTCTTTACAAAGCCATCCTAGATTTCATCCCTCAAAACCTAGCCTTTATCACAGCATGGGTGCATTTCATCCCAAAGTTTTGCATTTGTGAGTTATTTTGTTAAGGTGCTTGGCTAATATTCTTTTTCTCCGCTAATGTTGGGTGGTGGTGAGCAGTTTGTGCTCTGCCATATTGAGGTACAGTCAAAAAAGGGTAAGGGCGATCTGCCCCTGCGAATGTTTGAGTATTTCTATAAGATATACGATAAATACAAAATAC
>Ga0182744_1001940_pt1 | contig 17675 bp, 22 predicted proteins | sample eDN3rd30CKraftMG_FD_128525 | JGI IMG/M metagenome (GOLD analysis project Ga0182744, IMG submission 128525) | Enriched Miracle-Growth compost microbial communities from Emeryville, California, USA - eDNA 3rd pass 30_C Kraft MG (version 2) (version 2) ...
CATACTCCCCAATTAATCCTATGGCAATCAGCTGTAATCCGCCAATCAACCAAATGGACGTAATTAGTGAGGTCCAGCCGGTCTGAGTTTCTCCTAATGTCTTTAACATTAAAAAGTATATTCCAAATAACAAGCTAAGAAAAAAAGAAACAAACCCAATAAATAATACAAACCGAATCGGTGAGACAGAGAAGGAAGTAATTCCGTCAAAGGCGAACGCCAGCATTTTCTTTAGCGGGTATTTCGTCTCACCAGCCTGTCTTTCTTTCCGATCATAGTAAACGATATCTGAACGAAATCCTAGAAGCGGAACAATCCCTCGTAAAAAGAGATTTACCTCCTTGAATCCTTCTAATTCCATTAAAGCGCGTTTACTCATTAACCGAAAATCCGCATGATTATAAACTAGGTCAACTCCCAACTTTTTCATAAGCTTATAAAAGCCTTGCGCTGTACTTCTTTTGAAAATCGTGTCACTATCCCTGCGCTTTCGAACACCATAAACAATCTCATTGCCTTCATTAAATTTATGAATAAATTCCCTAATGACCTCAATATCATCCTGCAAATCAGCATCTATGGAAACCACACAATCTGAAGTTTCTTTTGCTGCAAACAATCCTGCTAACAATGCGTTTTGATGACCAACATTCCTTGACAATTTTATGCCGCGGACATGCTCACTTTTTAATCCAGCCTTATAAATGATTTCCCACGTTCGATCCTTACTCCCATCATCAACAAACAAAACCTTGGTTGTTTTTGAAATAAGCTGTTCGCTTATCAATTGTTTTACAAACTGGTCAAGCTGATAAATGGTTTCTGGTAAAACATCTTCTTCATTATAGCAAGGCACCACTATCGTCAGGACAGGTTCCATCATCTGTAATAACCCCCGATGTTTACAAAGTCTTGTATAAATAGATTTTCCATGCAGAACTTTTTGATTCAAATACCTTATCAAGCATCAGTTGATTTTCCTCTGAGTTCGTAATGGGCAACGCGGAAATAATGTACTGACCGCCCATCTCTTTAAATACAGTGGTATTTAATTGCAGGTTTTTTAACTTCCTTTTCGAGTCCTTCTTAATCATATATTTTTTTCCAAGCTGATCCGTAAAGATATAACAACGGCCGCCCCATTGATCAAAATACTTTCGTATGGTTTTATTTTTTGCTAATTCCATTTCTATAATTTCCCTAAATTTATGTTTATAGGTTAATGGATAAAAGTTATTATAAGTGTCTAGCGTGTAAAACCCATTATACTGAGAAATGGCAGGATGAATTCCAATACTAGCCACCCGATAGTCTTCTAGGTCTTGTCCAATATGCTCTTTAATCTCTGAAAATAATTCCTCCGCATAAAACTCTTTTACGGTTGGTTTTTTTTGATAGATAATTTCTTCATTAAATAAACACAATAAAAGAATTTGGAGGATGGCGAACCATTTCGCCGTTTTCATCCAGCTAAGACCTTGTTGTGAAAGGATTTTTAATGCCAGCGCAAATCCAGCATAGATGACCATTGGCCTTAGAAAGTGATAGCGGGCAAAATTAAAGGTATCCATAAAGTGAAACCTTTTCGTTAAGGGCAGCCAGCCTTTATAAAACCAAAATGCATACCAGAGTGACAGCAAGAAATTTAAAACAAATAAAAAAACAAAAAGCTTTTCCTGTTTCCAAATTTTTTTGGAAAAGACAAAATAAAGTGCCATTAAGGTTACAGGTAAAATAAATAGACCGTGTACAGTCATGACATGGGTATGCCCTAAAACATAATTTTTCAGGGTTAAACGAATGACTCTCCATAGGGGTAAGGTAGCATGAAAATACTCATCACGGCTGTTTGGTTCTGTAGAAAATAAAAAGGAGTACATCAATCGATATTCAACGAACATGAATATACAAGTCATATAGGCAATGGATAAAAAGAAACGAAGATTCCAGCCTTTGCCCCTAAAAACATCCACGAGCCACAAGACACCCATTGCACTTAAAAAAAAGAAAAATCCCAGCACAATACTAGCGTAAAAAGGAATTAGTGCTAAAACGATATAATCCTTCTTCGTTCCTTCCCCGTTTCGGATATTAAGGAAAGCCCAGAGTGCCAGCGGCATACCTAATGTACTGAGCATACCTGAGGGCCAGAATGGGGTTAAGGCAAATGCAAGTGAAGTGAATACCTGCAGAAAGGCCCACCTTTCACCAGGGAGAAGATGCTTTTTTAATAATAAATACATCCCTATAAATGCTGCTATCCTAGTTAATGCCTGACTGAGACCATAGGCGATCATAGTAGGAAACAGTGCATAGAGCCAGACTATGATACTATATTCAGTTCCAAATGCGTTTCTAGGTACACCATTAATAATTTGGGGTATCACAGCATTGGGATCCCCAAACATTTGACCGCTCCTCGCCAGAACTTTGTACCATGCTAAATTCGAGTCCAAATTATCATGTACACGAATATGAGCATTTTCTTGGAGAATAAAGAGTGGGGAAAGATATATTGTTAGAATAAGCATGGCAATTAAGATGAATATAGTTTTTTGTTTTGTATCAGTGACCACTCATTCACACCTCATACCTTTGTCCTAGAACCTAACTTTACGTTTAATAAACTTTGCATTTCGAATGGAAATTATTCCTTTTTTCTGCTATCTTCTCATTTACCTCTTAATACTAAATGTATTTTTAGGTGCATAGGATAAAAGAAGGCTTCGGCTTTTCATAGAAAAGAGGGGGTGCATTGATGATTAAGAAAGCTGTCATTCCTGCCGCTGGTCTGGGGACTCGATTTCTGCCAGCAACGAAGGCTCAACCAAAAGAGATGCTTCCAATTGTAGATAAGCCAACAATTCAATATATTGTTGAAGAGGCAGTCCTCTCCGGAATTGAAGATATAATTATTGTAACTGGTAAAAATAAACGGGCTATAGAAGACCATTTCGATAAATCTTTAGAACTAGAAATGCAATTAAAAACCAGTGGAAAAATAAAAATGTTAAAAGTAGTCCAGAAAATTTCTACACTAGCTGATATTCATTATGTGCGCCAGAAAGAGCCTTTAGGTCTCGGTCATGCGATATTATGTGCCAAAAAGTTTATCGGAAACGAACCCTTTGCTGTTTTGCTTGGAGATGATGTGATTGATAGCGAATCCTCCCCTGCATTACGGCAAATGATTGAAAAATATAACGAAGTTCAGTCAAGCATTCTTGGCTGTAAAGAGGTCCCTAAGGAAGATGTAATCAAATATGGGATTGTTGATTATTCATACCCGTATCAAGATTTGTATAAGGTTAAGAGCCTTATCGAAAAACCATCGATTGCCGAAGCACCTTCTACACATGCAATTGTGGGCAGATATATTTTAACTCCTGCTATATTTGAGATGTTAGAGCGGGGTAAACCTGACGTAAACGGGGAAATTCAATTAACAGAAGCAATCGACTCCCTTTTGGCTCGTGAGCCTATTTTCTCTTATCTAATTAAGGGAACACGTTATGATGTTGGTGACAAATTTGGATTCTTACAAGCAGCCATCGACTATGCTCTGAAACGCCCTGAGCTTAAGGAGAAGCTTAAACAATATTTACAGGAAACCTTAAATAAGGTGGAAAATGGTCATAATTAAAAAATAACCTCCCATTTCAGACAGGGAGGTTATTTTTATAAGGCTTTAATGTTTTACCTGTATGTTATTATAAACATTTAGAAGAGAGTCAAGCTTTTGGCTGCATAGGACAACATTTGGGTTGGAATATCCATATTGTTGTGCTAAATCAATCATTTCAATTCTAGTCTTCTCAATATCAGATAATACGTAGTCCACGTTCATTTCCATCGCCCTACCTCTTTTCATGTTTATAACTTTTATATAATGTTAAGCTTAATTTATAAATTTTTTCACTTTAAAGCAAGTAGTAATAAGTAAAACAATTGAATCTTTTGTGAACATTATACTAGTGCATTTTCCCCATACCCAACCTTACTCATTACTTAAGATAGATTCTAGCTCTTTCACTAGGGTCTTCCCTGTCTCAATATACTGTTCAGGGAAACTGGCATCACTATCCACTGGTTCTGAAAATTGATTTAAAGTGCCTGCATCACCAATATGGTCATCAAGTCCTATTTGATATTTGTGAGACAATAGGAACGGTCGTCCTAGTTCTACTGTACAGTTTCGTGCGTCTAATTGGCCATCTATAGCTGAGAATGGCAGTCTAAGGAACTGATATCCCACTTTATCATCTATTTTATAGTCAAAGGCACCGTGATCATAATCCCAGTTACCGCCGATTGAATATCCGATTGGTTTAAGCAATTGTTCGAGCTTATACAAATCAAACTGTTTACCTTCTACACTTGATGGTATTTCAATCATTATACAGCCCCCTTTTCATCATTATTTTTTAGTTTTCCCAAAAAATAAAAAATAGAGTACTGAATTTCTCAGTACTCTGATTTTTATTTATAAAATTGGGTTGTTGATTTCCGTCCCAGGCACTTCGCTTTCCGCGGGCGACCGCCGAGCCTCCTCGACACTGCGTGTCTGCGGGGTCTCGCCTGTCTCGCTTCTCCCGCAGGAGTCTCGTGCCTGGAACGAAAATCAACTAGTGGTTAAATAAATCCACTATTTTTTTATTTTCTTTTTAAAGTCTTTTTTCGAGCTCGGCTTTCTTTTCTTCGAAGCCTGGTTTGCCTAGTAGGGCGAACATGTTTACTTTGTATGCTTCTACTCCTGGCTGGTCGAATGGGTTTACGCCTAGCAGGTAACCGCTCATTGCACATGCTTTTTCGAAGAAGTAGACTAGGTATCCAAATGTGTATTCATCCATTTCAGGGATGGATACGATTAAGTTTGGTACTCCACCATCTGTATGAGCAAGCATGGTTCCTTGGAAGGCTTTATTGTTAACGAAGTCAACTGACTGTCCTGCAAGATAATTTAGTCCATCTAAATCACTTTCAGCTTCTTCAATAATCAATTCATGGCGTGGGTTTTCTACTTTAATAACTGTCTCAAATAAATCACGGCGACCTTCTTGTACATATTGTCCTAATGAATGAAGATCAGTTGAGAAGTTAGCAGATGAAGGGTAAATTCCTTTTTGGTCTTTTCCTTCACTTTCTCCAAATAACTGCTTCCACCACTCAGAAAAGTACTGAAGTCCAGGCTCATAATTGATTAGCATTTCAATAGTCTTTCCTTTATTATATAGCGCATTTCTAACTGCAGCATATTGGTAGGCTTGGTTTTCCTCAAGCTCTGAATGGCTGTAGTCTTCTTGTGCTTTAGCCGCACCCTGCATCATCTTATCAATGTCTGCCCCACTCACAGCAATTGGAAGTAAGCCAACAGCAGTTAACACAGAATAGCGTCCGCCAATGTCATCTGCAATCACAAAAGACTCATAACCTTCCTCGTTGGATAAGGTCTTCAAAGCACCTCTTGCTTTATCAGTAGTGGCATAAATTCTCTTGCGTGCTTCTTCCACACCATATTTTTCTTCAAGTAGCTTACGGAAGATTCTGAAGGCAATAGCTGGTTCTGTTGTCGTTCCAGACTTAGAAATTACGTTTACTGAGAAGTCTTTTCCATCAAGCAGATCCATTACATCTCTCATATAGGTGGAACTGATGTTATTACCTACAAAGATAATTTGTGGTGTTTTACGCTTGTCTTTTGGCAGGGCATTGTAGAAGCTATGCTGCAGCATTTCAATGGCAGCTCTTGCTCCAAGATATGAACCGCCAATCCCAATCACAAGGAGCACATCGGAATCGGATTTAATTTTTTCCGCTGCTTTTTTAATGCGGGAGAACTCTTCCTTATCATAATTGGTCGGCAGGTCAATCCAGCCTAAATAGTCACTTCCTGCTCCTGTCTGTTCATGCAGAGAATGATGAGCGACTTTCACGGCATCACGTAAGTATGTAATCTCATGTTCTGCAAAGAAGGCTAACGCTTTTGAATAATCAAAACGTATGTGTGTCATGTATGTAATCCTCCAATAAATTTATTTACAATTCTCACTTTAACGAATGCTGGACAGATTATCAAGAAGGGTCTCACCTTGTAAGCGTACCCATTTTCGCCAATTTTTTTACATTCTTCAAATTTTGTCGAAAAACAAAACGAGCATTATTAAATGCCCGTTTGTTTTTGATTAAAGTGACTCCCGATAAATGGTTAACACGTCTTCTCTATTTAGTTTTGTAAAGTTTCCGAATTCACCATAAACCATAGCTCTATCTGCCATTATTTCTAGTTTACTGTCATCGATATTATAGTCTGCTAAGCGAGCAGGTGCACCAATGCTGTTCCAGTATTCACGTAACTTTTGGATACCCTCTAGTCCTGCTTCTTCATCTGATTTACCTGCTGGGTCAACCCCAAAAACTCTTACCGCAAGCTGTTTAAACCGCTCTGGTTTTACCTTAAGGTTATGCTTCATCCAGTGTGGGAATAAAATGGCAAGCCCTCCGCCATGAGGGATATCATAAACCGCTGAAACCGCATGTTCTAGATTATGTGTAGCCCAATCACCACGATAGCCCATATTTAAGATGCCGTTTAAAGCCATTGTCCCGCTATAAAGGATTGTTGCACGATGTTCGTAGCTTTCTAAATTTTCTAGCAGTTTAGGTGCTGTCTCCATTATTGTAATAAGTAATGATTCACACATACGATCTTGGAATAATGTATTCTCTTCCAAATGAAAATAGTGCTCTAAAACATGAGACATCATATCAACAATTCCATAAATGGTTTGATCTCGTGGAACGGAAAAAGTATGTACAGGATCTAAAATAGAGAATTTAGGAAACGTAAACGGACTTCCCCATCCATATTTTTCATTTGTCTCCCAGTTGGTAATAACAGACCCAGAATTCATTTCAGATCCTGTAGCCGCTAGTGTAAGGACTGTCCCAAACGGAAGTGCTTCCTTTACGGCTGCTTTTCTCGTAACCAAGTCCCATGCATCTCCATCATATTTTGCACCTGCTGCAATTAACTTCGTACAGTCAATAACACTGCCGCCGCCAACCGCTAAAAGTACATCTATGCCTTCGCGCTTACAGATTTCTACCCCTTTTCGGGCAGTTGTAATTCGGGGATTCGGTTCAACCCCAGGTAATTCAAACACTTTTGCGTCAATTTCATTCAATAAGTTAATGACCTTGTCATAAAGACCGCTTCGTTTAATACTGCCGCCGCCATAGACAACTAACACTTTTTTACCATAGTGAGGTATTTCTTGTTTCAATTGTTCCAGCTGTCCTTTACCAAATATCAATTTGGTTGGATTCCAAAAAGTAAAATTTTTCATTTTTTTGCACCATCCTTTCAACATTATATTATTATTGAAAAAAATATTTTTTGCAAAGGTTACAGACATGAATAATTCGCTAAACTTATCAGCAATATAATCATGAACATAAATTCGAAGGAGGAATCCTGCTTGAGTACAATTCAAAGAATAGCATTAATTCTTACCATCATCGGTGCTATTAATTGGGGATTAATTGGTTTTTTTGGATTTAATTTAGTTGAAGCTATTTTTGGAGATAATTCAGCGTTATCAAGAATAATTTATGGTTTGGTTGGAATCGCCGGCCTTATCAACCTTGGATTACTTTTCAAGCCTAATGAAGCGCATGTTAGAGAACCAGAGACAGAAACGACAAGATAATGATAAAAAAAATCCTTGCAAAACTTTTGCAAGGATTTTTCATATCCAGCCTCTAAATTCGGAGGCCTCAACCATTTTTCTTACACCGACCATATAGGCGGCAACACGTAAATTTACATTGCTGTTATTTGAAATGTCATTTATTTGTTGAAACGCATATACAATCTTTTTTCGTAATTTATCTCTTACTTCTTTCTCGTCCCAATAATAGCCCTGTTTGTTTTGAACCCATTCAAAATAGGAGACCGTTACACCCCCAGCTCCAGCTAGAACATCAGGAACGAGCAATATACCACGTTCAGAAAGCAACTTCGTTGCTTCTATCGTTGTGGGACCATTTGCAGCTTCCACTATAATCTTTGCTCTTATACTATGTGCATTTTTGGCAGTAATTTGATTTGAAGTTGCTGCAGGTACAAGAATATCGCATTCTTTTTCAAGCAATTCTTCATTAGAAATCGCTCCATCAAATAGGGAGGTTACAGTACCAAAACTATCGCGGCGCTGAAGCAAATAATTAATATTGAGACCATCTGGGTCGTAAAGGGCGCCATAGACATCAGAAATCCCAACAACAATTGCTCCTGATTGCTGCATGAACTTTGCAATGTAACTGCCTGCATTACCAAACCCCTGAATAATGACACGTGCACCTTTTATGGATAGTCCTCGTATTTTTGCAGCTTCTTCTATACAAATGGCTGCTCCCAGTGCCCCGGCTTCTTCCCTTCCTTCCGAGCCGCCAAGGCCAATAGGCTTACCCGTAATAAAGCCATGAGAATCAAAACTCCTCAGACGGCTGTACTCATCCATCATCCAGGCCATAATCTGAGAATTTGTATACATATCCGGTGCCGGGATATCTTTTGTTGGACCCACAATTTGACTAATGGCACGAACATATCCCCTGCTTAAGCGTTCAAGTTCACCAAAGGAGAGAGTTCGAGGATTACAAAGTATACCTCCCTTTCCTCCTCCAAAAGGAAGATCGGCAATTCCGCATTTTAAGCTCATCCACATGGCCAAAGCCTTTACTTCATCCTCTGTTACTTTAGGATGAAAGCGAATTCCGCCAATCGTTGGGCCCACTGAATCATTATGTTGAGCTCTATAGCCAGTGAAAACTTTTATAGAACCATCATCCATTCGAACCGGAATCCTAACCTTTAGCATCCTTATTGGCTCTTTTAACAACTCAAACGCATTTTTTGGAAACCCCAATTTTTTTAACGCATCATGAATAACAATCTGTGTTGATGTAAATAGATTCAAGTTTTCATTCTCGTTAGCATTTTCACCCACAGTATTTGTTACATCATTATTCCCCATTTTGGCACCTCATATTTCATTTAACTCAGTACATTTTTAATACGTTCTATCGCCCAATCTAATTCTTCTTTACTGATGATCAGTGGTGGAGCAAATCGAATCACTGTATCATGTGTCTCCTTACACAATAAACCATGCTCCTTTAATTCTTCACAATATTTACGTGCAGGCTCTGTTAATTCTACCCCTATAAACAATCCCCGTCCTCGTACTTCCTTAATCCTCGGATTGTGTATTTCTTTTAATTTGCTTACAAAGTATTGTCCTAATTCTAATGATTTATCAGAAAGCTTTTCTTCAATTAGAACATCGATAGAAGCAATTGAAACTGCACATGCAAGCGGATTTCCACCGAAGGTAGAGCCATGAGAGCCTGGATTAAAGACACCAAGAATATCCTTGTTTGCAACTACACATGATATTGGAAATACACCGCCGCCCAGTGCTTTACCAAGTATGTACATATCTGGCTCAATTCCTTCCCACTCACAGGCAAACATTTTTCCGGTTCGAGCCAGCCCTGCTTGGATTTCATCAGCAATAAAGAGAACATTGTTTTCTTTACATAGGTTAAATGCTTCCTTCATGAAACCTTCTGGAGGGATTATAATACCTGCCTCACCTTGAATAGGTTCAATCAAAAATGCTGCAGTATTGGGTGTAATGGCTGATTTTAAAGCTTCAATATCTCCATATGGAATAAGTTTTATTCCGGGAAGCATTGGTCCAAACCCCCGTTTGTACTCAGCTTCTGAAGACAATGAAACAGCAGTCATGGTTCTGCCATGGAAGTTGCCGATGCATGCGATTATTTCTGCTTGATTCTCGGCAACACCCTTTACATCGTAAGACCAGCGCCTTGCAGCTTTTATCGCCGTTTCAACTGCTTCAGCACCTGTGTTCATTGGTAGTGCCATATCTTTTCTTGTTAATTCACAAATTTTTTCATACCAAGGTCCTAATTGGTCATTATGAAAGGCACGAGAAGTTAACGTTACCTTATCTGCTTGATCCTTTAATGCTTGAATAATCTTTGGATGGCGATGCCCTTGGTTTACTGCCGAATAGGCACTCAACATGTCCATATATTTATTACCTTCAGGGTCCTCTACCCAAATCCCTTCGGCACGTGAAATAACAATTGGAAGTGGATGGTAATTATTTGCACCATATTTTTCGGTTTGCTCGATTAAACTTTTTGTCTTCATTTCCGGCGTCATAGATCTTCTTCCTCCATTTCAAAGGTAAGGTATGTACATACCTATTGTAGCCGAGCATCCGAAAAGAATGAACCATTACCATAAAACTTTTTCATAATAAAAAAACCTAGCTCATGCAACTAAGCATGGTGCTAGGTTTCGTTATATTATTTCTTTATTAAATCTTCACGCTGAGATTGGTCAATCCACTCTTGCAGTTTGTCTTTTAAAGTGTTAAAACCTTGTTGTCCTTCAACTTCTGGTACAATTGCAGCTGCTTGACGCTTGCGCGGTTTCTTTGGCTTAGCAGCAGCAGCCTGTTGTACAGGTGCTTCTTCTGTTGCACGGATAGATAAACCAATTTTGCCTGCGTTCTCATCGATTGATAATACTTTTACTTTTACTTCATCGCCAACTTTAAGATGGTCGTTGATGTCTTTTACATAACCATGTGTAATTTCTGAAATATGCACAAGGCCTTGTGTATTTTCATCTAATGCTATGAACGCACCATATGGTTGAATTCCAGTTACTTTACCAGTTACTACACTTCCAGTTTCGATCTTTTCTGTCATGAAAACACTCCTAAGAAATCATTATTTTTATCTTCTATATACGCAATAAATAATTATAGCACATTGTAAACATTTAATCAAAAAAGTTTTCCTTGAATATGAGTGAAAACGTTAACAAATATTCAATTGGGTTTACCTGTTAAAAAGAAATTTATGTTAATATAAATGTGAGATAATGTCTATGTAGGAGAGGTGATTAGTATGAATACAGTTGGCCGTACAATCAAAAATTATCGAGAACATTTAAAGATGACAAAAGAGGAATTAGCACAAAAAATTAGAGTAGGAACACATACTATCGAGAAATATGAATCTGGTGAACAAATTCCAAGCACTCAAACTCTTATGAAATTGTCAACCGTCCTAGATATTCCTGCCTCAGAGTTATTATTAGATCAGCTAGGTAAACAAATATAATTTATTTTATTAGGTATAATTTAAGGTAATTTAGGAAATCATTAACATATAAGCTTTCTAGTATTCCCCCCTTTTTGAAGTGGACAACCAATGTGGTGTGTCCTCTTTTTTTTTGAAAAAAAGTAAATCTTGGTGTGAAATATGAACCTGCTGGAGAAATTAGTATAATCAACATAAATTAGAAGGTGGGTTGTCTACGTGGAAGAAAATGTTATTTATCGTAATCAGCTAGTGAATAATATTAATATTTACTATGAGTTTTATCCAAACGCTAATTCCCAGAAGACACTGGTGCTGCTGCACGGTTTCCTTTCCTCCACTTTTAGCTATCGTCGATTGATTCCTTTTTTAAACAAAGATTATCAAGTTGTTTCTGTTGACCTTCCTCCTTTTGGAAAGAGTGAGAAAAGCAATAAATTTATTTATTCCTATAAAAATCTGGCTCAAACCGTGATTCAACTTGTTCATTCCCTTGGTTTAGATGAGGTGATTCTTATCGGTCATTCTATGGGCGGCCAAATTGTCCTTAATATCCTTCATCAACAGCCCAATTTAGCGCATAAGGCTATCCTGCTTTGCAGTTCATCTTATTCAAAGCGCTTAAAACTCCCATTAATCCTAGGCAGTTATATTCCTTATTTCCATTTATATGTGAAATTTATACTTGCAAAAACAGGTGTAGTACAAAATCTTCAGAATGTCGTTCATGACCATACCTTAATTAGTGATGAAATGCTCTTTGGATATTTACAGCCTTTTTTAAAGGATGATATTTTTTTAGCCTTAACCAGAATGATTCGCGATCATGAAGGTGACCTTTCAAGGGCAGCACTCAATAAGATTACCAATCCCTGTTTATTGATTTGGGGTGAATACGACAAAGTTGTCCCACTATCCGTCGGTAAGCGGCTGAAAACGGATTTAAGAAGTTCAGAGCTTGTTATTTTAAAGGAGACAGGACATTTAGTACCTGAAGAACGTCCTGAAGATGTGTTCCAGCATATAAAACAATTTTTAGCATAAAGAAAAACGACAGCTGCCAGCTGTCGTTTTTATATGGAACATGAGTCATTATCCTTTATCAACAGCAGCTCCCTTGCAACTTTTAGGCACTGCTCGATAGGTATTAACCTCTCAAAGGAAAAGTCATATATACTTTGTATTCTGCTTGCTAATGCCTCTGGCTCGTCTAATTCATGAATCGCTTGAATGGTATCTGCTATTTCTGTGTCATAATTTCCATTCTTTAATTTGAAAGGATCCCACTCATTTAATACGTCGACGAATTGTAGATTTGTTTTCATTTCACTTTCCATGTTAATCTCCCTGCTCCGCTTTTCTACTTTAGTACATATTCTGCAAGTACAGTTTGAAGCTCATAAATGTTTACGTTCTTGTTGAATTGTTTTTGCAGAGGAAGCGCATTACCTGAAATCCAGATTTTTAATTCTGCGTCCAAATCAAAGCTTCCAGCTGTCTCAATACTAAAATGGGTAATACTTTTATAAGGAATGGAGTGATACTCCACCTTTTTCCCTGTTAACCCTTGCTTGTCCACTAGAATCAGCCGTTTATTTGTGAATATAAATAAATCTCTAATTACCTTATAGGCTTTATCAATTTTTTCATTTACAGCAAGTATTCTAGAAAATTCCCTTTGAGCTTCTTCAGGGTTTACCTCTGCGGCGTTTCCCATCATTCCATCAAAAAACCCCATGAAAAACCACACCTTTCTTAGCCTCGATTATTAGTATACTTATATATGTCAAAAATAATAGCTTTCCTAAGACTGCTAGCTTATTATGCATTAGGAAGAATGGATAAACTCCTGTAAATGCTGGAGTATTTGTTTTCCTGAAATAAGTGCTTCTCCCCCACCCTGTGCAAAAGAGTCACTTCCACCGCCCTTTCCATTAATAAGAGAAAGAGCGGTTCCCATTAATTTTTTCATACTTATGTTATCTAAAGTACCTCGCGCACATACAAGCTGTATCCTATTTTCATTTTCAGAAACCAATAACACGATGGATTCCTCATCTTCTGTTAGGATCATTCTAGCTAACTTTTGTAGATCTTGTATACTTCTGTTTTGAAACACTTCGCTGGTAATTTTATAACCAGCCTCATTTTTACTCATTTGAGCTAAACTTCTTGCTTCATAGTGAAGCAGCTCCTCACGTGCTTGTTCCAATTCCTTTTGTGTGCTTTTACTGTTCTCAATAAGCCGAATAACAGCCTGCTGCATATCCTTTTCAGGAGCATTAAGGAGTTTAGTCAGCTCTATTAGTACTTTATTTTTTTGGTTTAGTTGTTTTAATACACGATATCCACAAACAAATTCTACACGAATCTTTTTCTTTTGCCTTTCCCAGCCCAATATTTTTATGGCCTGAACTTCACCTGTAGCTCTTGGATGAGTACCGCCACAGCCGTTATAGTCAAAGTTAGGAATAATAACAAGTCTAATATCTTCTTTTACACTCGTCTCTTTTCGTAAGTTATAATTTACTAATTCTTCCTCTGTTACCCACTTGGTCTCAATTAATCGATTTTCTAGTATAATCTGGTTCGCCAGTTCTTCTACTTTTAAAGCTTCAGAATCCGAAAGAATGTCTGTCTCTAAATCAATTGTTACTGTTTCATTACCTAAATGAAATCCGATTGTCTTGTATCCAAATAATTGTTCAAAGGCCGCCGAGAGAATATGTTGTCCAGCATGCTGCTGCATATGATCAAATCTTCTCTCCCAATCGATCGCACCATATACAGAAGAAACACCATCATCTAATTCGTTTTCCAGATAGTGACGGATTTGCCCCTCATCTTCCTCTACATTGAGTACTTTAATGTTTTCAATTGTTCCCATATCATGGGGCTGCCCGCCGCCTGTTGGATAAAAAGCTGTTTGGTCCAGAACAATATAATAATTTCCATCCTTATCATTTCCTTTTGTAACTACTTTGGAAGTGAACGATTTTATGTATGAGTCTTGATAAAATAGTCTATTTCTCATAATTGGATACTCCTAGTTTTTTTATAAGAAAGCCTGTCCCTTCAATTATGAAGAAACAGGCCTTATACGTCTAATTTTTCTTATTTATTTTTTCGGTTTGACTTTCTAAATTGTTGAAAGCCTCCCATTTGCGGGTAGCCCTGCTGGTAGCCCCCCATTTGCGGGTAACCTTGCTGGTAGCCTCCCATTTGCGGATAGCCTTGCTGGTAGCCTCCCATTTGCGGATAGCCTTGCTGGTAGCCTCCCATTTGCGGATAGCCTTGTTGGTAGCCTCCCATTTGCGGGTAGCCTTGCTGGTAGCCTCCCATTTGCGGATAGCCTTGTTGGTAGCCTCCCATTTGCGGATAGCCTTGTTGGTAGCCTCCCATTTGCGGGTAACCAGTTTGTCCAGGAAAACCACCGAAAAATTGTCTTTTTGCCATTTAATATCGCCTCCTTACAGTCTACATGCTAGTGTATGCTTGACTGTTGGATAAGCTTAGATAAATGACCTAGTTCGGAAACTTCTCTCATAAAAAAAGGCATCTCACTAAAGAGAGAGCCTATATCCTCATTTTGCACCATCCTTGGATATTTCGCCGCATGCAATCCTGCCTCCAGAATCCCCTTCTGGTTGGGTCATACCGTCATCTTTTTCCTCATGAATAACGATTGAGGTCCCATCCTTCGGAAATAGCGACTTCTTCCCTTCTTTTAACGTTACATTCGCTGCCATTAATTCTGCCTTTACTGACCCGTCATCTTTTACAATGATATTCGGAAGGTCACCGGCGTGCGAACCTTCTGGGTGCAAAAGACCATGCTCCTTATCATCTGGGTTAAGATGTTTGCCAGCAGATTTGAAATCCGGCTTCGTACATTTTCCCTTATCATAAATATGAAGAGCATGCTCACCCGGGGGAAGATTTTTTAAGTCTAAAAAGACTTTTACTCCGCTAGACACCTCTTGAAGGGTGACGTTTCCAATGGAATCGCCTTTATCATTTACCATTTTAACATCCAGTTTTGTAATTTCTTTCTCTAGACAACCTGTCAGCAGGATTAGTGGAATGATCATCCAAGCTCTTTTCATTTATATCCCCCTAAAATAGACATTTTTGTCATAGTATCAACAACAGGGGAAAATATTATGTAAAAAAAAGAAACAGCTTAATGCTCACTGTTTCCTTGGCTATTGTTTTTAGTTAGTAATTTTTCTTCGAGTTCTTTTGCTTTTTGGGCTTCCCGCTTTGAGACCTTAATAATTAACCTCATAGTAAGAAGTGCACCTATAACAAAAATAGTAAAAGTGATTGCTGCTGGACCATATTCTGATTTATCTTCAGGAAAGTATAAAAATAACGATAATACAAATGGCTGAAACATTTTTTTCTCCCTTTCTTTAAAGGAATGTCACTAATATATAATTATAGCAACAAAAAGTTATTTCTGCCATTAAATGAATTCTTCTGGTTATTTTAATACTTTAAAGTCTTTTATCAGGATATCTTCTTCTGGTTTGTCTTTACCATCAACAGGCGCCTCAGCAATTTTGTCCACTATATCCATTCCCTCAATGACTTGTCCAAAAACCGTGTGGCGCTGATCAAGCCAAGGTGTGCCCCCTCTTTCTTCATATGCTTCAATAATTTCATTTGGAAATCCTGCTTTTTCCATTTCTGTTTTCATTGACGGGTCTACTGATTTTTTCTGCACGATAAAGAATTGACTGCCGTTCGTATTTGACCCTGAATTAGCCATTGATAATGCACCGCGTAAATTATAAAGATTTGTTGAGAACTCATCCTCAAAAGGTGCTCCATAAATGCTTTCTCCACCGGTGCCATCACCGTTAGGGTCACCGCCCTGTATCATGAAGTCATTGATTACCCGATGAAAGATAAGGCCATCATAATATCCGTCCTCACCATGCGTCACAAAATTTTCTACTGCTTTTGGAGCATATTCAGGGAATAATTTAATTTTTATGTTTCCCATGGTTGTTTCTAGTTCAACAAGTTTCTCATTTTCGGAAACTTCATTTGAAAGTTGAGGATAAACTGCGTCTGCCACTTGATTGCTCCCTTCTTTTTCCTCAGTCTTCGGAGCAGAACTCTTAGGAGCTGCCTCCTCTTTCTCTTTGCTTGTCCCACATCCAGTTAAGACAAGAAATCCAATCATAAGTACGATTAAAAATGACCATTTCTTTCTCATTATCATCCCTCCATTTTATTAATTTAACCGATATTTTTGTTTTTTGCATCTTGTTTTTAATATAATATAGAGAAGTTAATGGAGGAGGGAACATGATGTCAGAATTACAGGTTGGCGAAATCGTTACCGGAATTTATAAAACAGGAAAATATATTGGGGAAATAACTGAGGTCCGTCCCCAGCATTATCTAGTCAGAGTTTTAGCTGTTCTCAAACATCCAATGCAGGGCGACTTACATAATCCAAAGGAAGCCGATGTACATATTTTTCATGAAAGAAAAGCCCTTTCCTATCGAGAGCAGACCAATATTCCTAAGCAAATGGTAAAGCCTTTTAAAGAGGAAGTACCTGACTACCTTGATTCATTAAGACTAGCAGTTGGTAAGATGAAATCCGAACTTACTGAGAACGGAAACACATGGGCGGACTTGAGTTTAAAAAGTCTTGCGTCTCTTGAAAAAGATTATTTTAAATAAACAATTAAAGGCCAAATCAGTTTGAATGATTTGGCCTTTTATGCAAATTCATTTAATAGTTTTGAAAAATCAATGCGGTCACCAATGGTTGTTGGTTTGGGCTTTTCTAAATAGCGTTTATCCTTTTCAACCAGCCTGAATATATTGTAAGTAGTCAGCGCATCATCCAGTGCCCTGTGATGTTTTCCTGTTCCTTCTTTACCATATTCCTGGACTGCCTTCCATAATCCTGTTTGATTTTGATCCCCAAAAAACCGTTTATATTCCATTGATAAATCCAACTCTGCAGCTTTAAACGGAAATGCCACACCTGCTTCTAAACAGTTATGCCGCAGCACCTTCATATCCATATTTCCCCAAGTGACAATGGTCGTTTCATATTGATTATTGAATTCACCTAATTTTCGAATGAGTTCATAAAATGAAATTCCCTGGTCAACCTGCTGCTGTGAAATATGTAAAAATGATTTACAGCGTTCAGTTAGTTTCGGGAATTTAAGTGGTGTAACATAGGATGAGAATTGCTCCGTAATTTGATCATCAACAACTGCCACGAGTCCAACCTCAATGATTTCCGCGTAAAAATCCTTCATCCGGACGTTTCGTTCAGGCATTGTAAATTCAAAATCAATAAAGATAGTTTGTCTCTTTTCCTTCATTTTTTCACCACCTTTTTCAGGTTTCTTACTACTATTATATAAAGAAACCTGTACAAAGTATTGTACTAATTCTCTATATTTCTTATATTATATCACGAAATTGAA
>Ga0182744_1001945_pt1 | contig 17661 bp, 17 predicted proteins | sample eDN3rd30CKraftMG_FD_128525 | JGI IMG/M metagenome (GOLD analysis project Ga0182744, IMG submission 128525) | Enriched Miracle-Growth compost microbial communities from Emeryville, California, USA - eDNA 3rd pass 30_C Kraft MG (version 2) (version 2) ...
CGGCGAGGAATGGCATCTACGACACTGCGGAAGCGAGTGAACAGTGTGTCGAGACCTTCACAAAGGCGGTCGGATGCATCACTGTTTTCTGAAAAAGCAGACGCGATATCCCGACGAATGACAGAGACCTCATCGCGAAGCCGCTTCAGGGTTTTCTGATCTGAGAGAACTTTATCGGCGAGAGCAGCAATTTCTGAAGCACGTTTCAGCAATGGTGCAAAGGAAAAGCCAAAAGCAAGCTCAACGGCCCCTTCCCTGTCCTTATGCGCGTAGCGTTTACGGGTTGGGCTATCCTTACGTGCGATGATCCCGGCTTCGACCAGAGAAGCCAGATGACGACGCAGTGTTGATTCCGGCATACCATGGGCACGCAATGAAAGCTGACGGTTGGACGGGAAAACGACCAGACCGTTTTTCTCATTCAAGTCATCTTCCGGGAGAAAAGACAAAAGTGAGCTAAGCACGGCAAGGCATCGATCATTGAGACCGAAAGCTGACTTTGCCACACAGAGCTGTTTATAAATCACCCATCTGCTTACCCCCCTGCCCTGCATGGGATTTCTGTGCAGGTCAGAATTTTGGGTGAATATCTTCATCCGCCCACGAAGTGTGGACGTGACAGTCTCCAGAATTTGCATTCCCTCTCACCTTTCTAAAGGCAAAAGAAATCCACCCGCCAAAACGACGTCAAAGACTCTTGACACTGATTCTGGGAAATGCGATTCGTATCTTGCTACAGAAAACGAAATGGCCTTCGCAGACTGACGTTTGTGGGGGCTTTTTCTTTTGCCGGTTACTCTCCCTTATCGGGTTCAGATCGTCTGAATTCCTCATAGAGGTCTTCCAGACGGGTTGATAACCACTCACCAAATGACCCTGCATCATCGCTCTTCAGTGAGATATCGACTTTCCTAGGTTTCTGATTCATTGAAAAGGCAACGGAGTTATCCTTAGACCTCCAAGACTTCGCAGCTGACTGTCTTTTGCTTTCATTCTTATTCTGCTTGCCAACAGGCCCCGTTCCTGACTTTGCGCTATTGAGAACCATCAAAAAGCGATCATCGGATGATGCTGAGCGGAACTTGTCCTGATCCGTCATCGCGCCGATGTCGGTTGTAATCCTATCTTTGAAGATAACCGAAAGGTCATACCAACGATCTCGACCGATACCTCTAGATGGCCCTATCTTCAGAATGAGGTCAGACGGCACATGGTTGGTCACAGACTGCATTTTCGAAAGAACTGTTTTGTTGACAGCTAAAGCAGCCATTACTGTTTCGTTGTCGAACTGCTCCGTTAGCTTTTTGGCAAACAATGCACGTTCAATGAAGCTGAGATCAGCACGGGCGGTGTTTTCCTGACCCTGTGCAATAGCGTGCTCGCGATCAGAGAGTGGCTTCACAATTGCTTTGACTCTGATACTTAAAGCTTTTGCGGCTTTTGCTCTGCGGTGACCAAAAACAATCTGATATTTGCCTTCTGCATTTGGATTAGGACGAACCAGAATAGGTGTGTCCTGCCCACGCTCGCGGATTGCTACAATCAGTTCCTGAAGGCTCGTATCGTCATCATCTTCCAAGCGGTCGACAACAAAGGAAGTCTCGAGATCATTCGGGTCAAGCTCAATGATCTGGGTGCCTTTTTGAAGCTGCTTTTCGATCTCTTCCGCCGCGGCGACCTTGGAAGCCATTTCATCTGCAGCGCGCGACATCATCCCAAATGCACCACGGCGGCCTGAAGTCTCAAGCTTTGGTGTGGGTGCAGATGTTTTCGGCTCCGAGTTTACAGCCGTAAACTTCTCATTCGTGCTATCGTCCAATAACCCGGACATGATACCTTTACGTGCCATTAGATTGCCCTCCCCCATGCTTTGTGGACAAGGTTAACGACCTCACCGTTCACGCCGTGCAAGCTTTCCATAGCGCGGTCATATGTTGCGCGCGTGAACTGCGACCGCTCGACTTCGTATAGTGTCTGCTTCGTGATGCCTGCGTCAGAAATCGCGGTCGATTTCAGCATTTCATTTTTGAGAACGAAGCCACCAAATAACGAACGCATGAAGTGAACCATCTGGCTTTGTGGAACATCACCTGGCTCGTATCGAGTGACGAGGTATCTCATCCAATCTAGAGACATGTTGCCGCCGCCACGCTTAATCGGGTCAAGAATTTCGCCAAGCATGAGCAGAAACTGACACATCGACATAACGTCCAGCATCTGGGGGTGCACAGTCACGAGAACGGCAGTTGCCGAAGACAAAGCGGTAAGCGTTAGATAGCCGAGCTGGGGAGGGCAATCGAGTACAACTACATCGTATTGATCTTCGACTTCGGACAGAGCGGCGTCGAGGCGGGTGAAGAATGTACGCCCTATGTCTCGGGTACCTTTTTCGCTCAGGATCAACGGAGTGTCGTATTCGAATTCCTGCAGATCAAGATTGGCAGGCACGATATCGAGGCCAGGAAAGTTTGTCTTTCTGATAAGTGTACTGAGATGTTTTCTATCCTCATCGTAGCGGATCGCTTCGTAGAGTGAGGGTAACTGATCGAGTTCCGGCTGGATGCCATGAAGTGCTGTGAGAGATGCTTGAGGATCAAGATCTATGGCGAGGACACGATGACCTGTCAGGGCTAAGTGCTGGGCTAGGTGAGCCGTGGTTGTTGTCTTGCCGGAGCCGCCCTTAAAGTTTACGACACCGATAATCTGCAGATGCTCCCCATTTTTGCGGTGTGGAACATACATGCGTGAATCAGAGCGGCCATTGGCATCGAGGTACTGGCGCATTTCCAGCATCTGTTCTGCAGTGTAAGAGCGACGGCCAGTTGCGGTGACAGCTGGTTGCGGCCCTTTACCATTCAGCGAAAGATTCTTGAGGTGTCCCTGACTGACCCCGATATATTCTGCAGTTTCAGCAAGCTGGAATGACCGAAGCGTCTTTACTGCGTCAGGTGGAAAGTTCTCAAGGCGATGCTTTTCCAGTCGACCCGACAGCGCTGATCCCTGCTTAAGAATAAGTTGATCGAAGTCTGACAGTGGCTTGTCGGCATCAAATGCGATATCCATAGAGCGGAACCCTAAAGTGCGATTTTAGTTGTGTAGAAACACATTTACCGCATTTAGCCCCGATTCTAACGGTTCTGCAAGGAATTTAAAGTTAACGAACGGTTAACAGGAGTCGTCAAGTCCCTAGTTTACGGCCGTAAACTCAATAGCTGACACATAGTCAAGAACATCGTAAGTCGCTGCCTGTTTCTTTACGCTGCACGAATTATGGGGGGTGCCCACACAGCCCCCCCAAAAATCTAGGCGTCTTGAATAATAATGCTCGAATACCACGGTTGATCACGGTGAAGTGGCACATATGATCCGCAAGAAGCCGTTCGCAAATGACAATCGTTCGCCATTTGAGGTCTTAGTGGATGCCGCAGTTTAAGTGCGTTCGGAGATAAGGCTGCTTTTAGCCTGTTGAAATTCTGCAACAGAACCCGCCTTTTATGATGTTGTTTTAGTTGTCGTTAGGTAGGCCCTGAATTTCTCTCGCAGCCGACACCGCAATCGACATGAATGCCTTCATGTGGGTTGTTACACGGTTTGCTTTCCAGGCGAGGACGATTGTTACCGGCGGTGGTTCGTCTTCGATTTTCAGGAAGGCGACGCCGGATATCTGCAGATTTCGTGCGGTGGAGGGGACGATTGCGACCCCCATTCCCGCGCTGACCAGGCCGACGACCGTATGAACCTGCGTCGCTTTTTGTGAAACGATGGGTGAAAAGCCAGCGTTTTCGCACATTGTGATAATGGACGTATTGAAAAGGGGGCTAGTTTCTCGCGGAAACAGGACAAAGCTCTCATTTGTCAATCGCGCCAATGATGTGCTCTTTACGGATGCGAGCGGATTGAACGCTGGCACCGCAACCAGGAAATCTTCTTCAAGTACTGGAAGAGTTTCGATGCCGCTTGCGTATTTGGCGGGCCGTGTAACTCCAATATCTATCGCACCGAGCGGCAAACTGTTGATCTGCTCGGCAATTCCCATCTCCTTCAGCTCCAGATTCACTTCCGGAAAGCGATCGTGAAAGCGGCGAAGTAATCGCGGTAAGAAGCCATAGCTGGATGAATGGATAAAACCGACAGAAAGGCGACCAAGTTCACCCTTGCCCGCGCGCTTTGCGTCAATTTCTGCTTGTTCTATTTCGTTCAAGATTGATCGGGCTCGATCCAGCATCAGTTCACCGGCAGGCGTTAGTTCCACGCGTCTCTGCGTTCGTGCGAAAAGCATAGTTCCAAGGTCTGCCTCGATCTGCTGGATCTGTCGAGAGAGGGCAGGCTGCGCGATACGAAGACGTGCCGCGGCACGCCCGAAATGAAGTTCTTCGGCTACCGCTTGAATATAGCGTAACTGTCGTGCGTCCAACATATTGATACCTCTAAGTTATCAATAATTGCTTTATTATGTATTGGACGTCAAGTTTTCTAGCTTCTAGGTTCCTCTCATCATAAAGGTGCGGAGGCACCAAGGGAGGTTCCATTGCTAGGGTTTCGTGTCGCGGACGGCTTTCGTCGTCCGGCAAATGATCTTGTCGAAAAATTCCGGGTTATCCCAACCGCTATCATCAGCGACAACATGAATCGTGTGTTTGCAGGTGGTTCGGGTCTTCGACCGTTCCATGGTGATAACGTAATGTGCGGTAGTGCTTTGACGGTGCGCACGCGGCCTGGCGACAACCTCATGGTTCATAAGGCACTCGATATCGCCAAACCCGGTGACATCATCGTCGTGGATGCCAGCGGCGACATGACCAATGCGATCATCGGCGAAATCATGCTTCGCTATGCCATGTCTCGTTCACTTGGTGGCTTCGTCATCGACGGTGCTATCCGTGACACGTCGGCAATCCTCTCTGCAGGATTTCCGGTTTTTGCGGGCGGTGTGACGCATCGCGGTCCCTACAAGGATGGGCCCGGCGAGATCGGTGTTCCTGTTTCTGTTGGCGGTATGGTCGTTTCCTCCGGTGATATCGTGATTGGAGACACTGACGGACTCATCGCTGTCCCCCAAAGCCATGCTGAAGAGATTCTGGTACTTGCGACCGCTCAACAGGATCGGGAGGCGGCGATCCTGCAAAGCATTGCAGATCGTACGATCGATCGTAGCTGGGTCGATCAGACGCTGAAATCTAAGGGGGTTTGACGCCCATGGCCTATCAAGCCTCTTATCTGGTCGAGTTCAGCCGGAATGTGCTGGTCGCTAATGGAGCACCACAACACGTTGCACTCGCCGTTGCGCAAAATCTCGTCGAGGCGGATCTGCGCGGCGTCAGTTCGCATGGTGTTGTGCGGCTCGGCATTTATCTGAGGCGCATTGCCAAGGGCATGGTCGATCCGCAGGCCGAGCCGGAACTGGTCATGGACAGCGGCGCGATGGGGCTTCTGGATGGTCGCAATAATTTTGGTGCCTATGTTGGCGACCGTGCACTCGCTATCGCCATGGACCGTGCGAAAGAGCATGGCGCTTGCATTCTCGGTGTTTCACGGTCCAACCATTTTGGAACCGGTGCATCTTATGTCAAGAAAGCCGTTGAGCGTGGACTGGCCCTGATCGTTATGTCGAACGCATCGCAGACCATGCCACCGACCGGTGGTGTGCGACCTTTCGTGGGAACGAACCCTATCGCGTTCGGCTTTCCAACCGGCGGCGAGGTTCCGTTCATTCTGGATATGGCGACCAGCCTCGTGGCACGCGGCAAGATTATCGTCGCAGCCAGCAAGGGCGAAGACATACCCCTGGGCTGGGCGGTCGATAGACAAGGCAATCCGACGACGGATGCCAATATGGCGCTTGATGGCGCGGTGCTGCCGATGGGCGGACCTAAAGGCTTCGGCCTCTCAATGGCAATCGATATTCTGTGCGGCGTTTTGACCGGAGCGGGTTTCGGACCGTCCGTCAACAATATGTACGATAACTGGCAGGACCCGCAAAATGTCGGGCACATGTTCATCGCGATCGATATCGAGCGCTTCATGCCGCTATCGGCATTCCGGGATAGGCTCGACGGATACATCGAACAATTGAAAGCAGAACCATGTGCCCAAGGCACAGACGAGATCCTTCATGCCGGTGAACTGGAGCATCGCGTCGAGCAGAAGAGACTACGCGAAGGTATTGTCTTGCCTGCAAAAGTCGAACAGGAACTAGAGAGTTTGGGCGCACCCTATGGGATCGAGCTGCGCCGTTAGCGCTTACGGGAGGAAAGAATGAAATCGTTTACATACCACATCCCCACACAGATCGAATTCGGCAATGGCCTGATCGCCAAGCTTCCGAACTATGTGCGTAGCCTGAAGGCGAGCCGTGCAATTGTGGTTGGTGATCCTGGCGTCGAACGTGCCGGGCTGGTGGAGAAAGTCAGCTCTATCCTGAAGGCAGGCGGCATCGAGACGGTTGTATATACCGATGTCGAAAGCGATCCGGCGACAAGGTCAGTTGACGAAGGCGTTGTCCTTGGTAAAGATCACAAAGCCGACGTTGTCGTCGGTATCGGCGGTGGTAGCGCTCTCGATACGGCGAAGGCCATTGGTCTCATGCTGACGAATAAGGGCAATATTCGCGATTATGTCGGTATCGACAAGGTACCGCTTGCCGGTGCTCCGGTCATTGCGGTTCCAACCACGGCCGGAACGGGAAGCGAACTGACCATCTGGTCGGTGCTCTCCGACAAGGCTCAAAAGGTCAAGATCAGCGTCGGCAGCACATTGAACTGCGCCAAGATCGCGCTTCTCGATCCGGAACTGACACTGTCCCTGCCTTCCGCGATCACGGCGACGACAGGCATGGACGCGCTGACGCATGCACTCGAATCTTACGTCAATACGGCAACTCAGCCAATTTCCGAGGCGATGTCGGAACAGGCGATGGTCTTGATTGCCAAGAGCCTGCGAACTGCTGTCAACGACGGCTCCAACCTTGAAGCGCGCGGCGACATGCTGCTTGCGAGTACAATTGCAGCTATGGCGTTCAACAACACACGCCTTGGCGTTGTACACGCCTTTGCCATGCCGCTCGGTGCGAAATTCGGTATTCCGCATGGGCTGGTCAACGCGATCATGCTGCCTGAGGTGATGCGCTTCAACCATCTGTCTAACGCGAAGAAATTCGCGCGGATCGCTGAGATTTTTGGCGAGGATGTCAGTGGTCTATCCACCGAGCAAGCCGCCCTGCTTTCGGTCGATGCGATCAGTAAGTTGAGGGCCGATGTGGGCATCAGTGCCAAATTGAGCAATTTCGGCGTCACGTCAGAGCGTTTAGATGAAGTGGTCGAGGAAGCGTTGCAGTCCGGCAATGTGCCCGTCAATCCCCGCCAGCCGACGCATGATGATATGCGTGCCCTGCTGCAGGCCGAATTGAACTGATCGATAGTGGAAGAAAATCATGAGCGACATGTTGAACTGGTTGCGCGGTAACACCGGCGCGACCTACGGAAACTTTATCGGCGGCGAATGGCGGGCACCGAGGAGCGATACCGCCAAGATCTACAATCCGGCGCTGCGTGATCAGTGCCTGGGTTCATTCGCAAACAGCGATGAGACGGATGTCGACGAAGCGGTCAAGGTCGCGCACGAAGCCGGGCTGTCCTGGCGTAATGTGCCGGGGCCCGAGCGCGGTGCAATCTTGTTCCGCGCTGCAGATATTCTGGAACAGCGTTTGGATAAAATAGCGTTTATCCTTGCCGCCGAGCAGGGCAAGGTCTTGGCAGAGGCACGTGGCGAAGTCGGTCGCGCGGCCAAGGAGATGCGTTTTTGCGCCGGTGAGGCGAGCCGCATCAACGGCGATGTGCTGCCGAGCGAAAAGCGCAATGGCCTGGCCATGACTTTGCGGGAGCCGATCGGTGTTGTTGCTGCGATCGGCCCATGGAATTTTCCGGTTGTCACGCCCGTCCGCAAGATCGCGCCTGCTCTTGCCTATGGCTGCTCGGTCGTTCTGAAGCCGTCGAACCTGACGCCGTGGTCGGCGGTCGAGCTGATGGATGTCTTCAAGGATGCAGGCGTTCCGGCAGGCGTTGTCAGTCTTGTTCTCGGCAGTGGCCGCAAGGTCGGCGAAGCGCTGATCCGCCACAAGCTGGTCAAAGGTGTGAGCTTCACCGGATCGACCGGCGTTGGTGCGGCCATTAGCGCCGAAGCAGGCAAGTCGTTTGTGCGTACTCAGCTTGAGCTTGGCGGAAAGAATGCTGCAATCGTCTTCGATTATGCATCGGCTGAAACCGTCGCAAAGCAGATCGGCGCTGCCGCGTTCCAGTGCACTGGGCAGCGATGCACAGCCGTCAGCCGCGTTATCGTTCTGGAAGATCGCGCCGCAGAGATTATCGAGGCGCTGCGGGTAGAAATGGCTACGATCAAGGTCGGCCCCGCGTGGGAGCAGGGCGCTACGATGGGGCCGATGATCACGGCCAACCAGAAATCATCGGTTCTGAAATACATCGATATTGGTAAAAACGAAGGTGCCAAGCTGGTCGTCGGAGGAGGTTCGCTGGAGAAGGGAGACTTCGCTCTGGGCCATTTCGTCGAGCCGACGCTTTTCACCGACGTGGCTGCGGGTTCACGGCTCGCACTCGAAGAAGTGTTCGGTCCCGTACTATCGGTCATCAAGGCCCGGTCTGTCGATGACGCCATCAGAATCGCCAACGAGGTCGATTACGGTTTAGCCGCATCTGTTTACACCCGCGATGTCGATCTGGCCTTGCGCTTCGTGCGCGAATCCGAAACCGGCATGGTCCATGTCAACCACGGCACGGCCAGCGAGGCGCATATGCCTTTTGGAGGGGTCAAAGCATCTGGCTTCGGCGCTTACTCAATCGGCCATTCAAACCAGGAGTTCTTCACCACAATGAAGAGCGCCTATTTCCAAAGCTGAAATTCAATAACGGGAGGATTGAAATGACGTTTATCAAGCAAGTTGGGCTGGCATTGACCATCACCGGCCTCATGACATCGTCGGCCATGGCGGAGACGGTGCTGCGGCTTGGACATGTCTGGCCGGATTCTGAAATTCACGCCGCTGCCGCTCAGAAATTTGCGGACGATGTGAAGGCCGCTACGAACGGTGAAGTGCGTATCGACATTCACGGCAACAGCACGCTGGGAAGCGATCGTGAATTGCTTGAGGGCATCAAGTTCATGACCAACGACATCTGGGTCGGGGGTGCGGGCGTTCTGTCGACAGCGTCTGAAACGGCGCGCATCTTTACGCTTCCGTTCATGATCCGCGACATCAACCACTACAACGCGGTTTATGACGGTGAGGTCGGCAAGAAAGTCACGGACGGCATCCGTAAAGAATCCGGATATGAGGTCGTGTCCTACTGGCTGCGTGGTCCGCGCTGGTTGACTACGAAAAAGGCGATCAACAAGCCGGAAGACCTGTCGGGCCTCAAGATCCGCGTGCCGGATAGCCCTGTCACGGTCAAGTCGTGGAATCAGCTGGGTGCTGCGGCGACTCCGATGAACTTTGGCGAAGTTTTCAATGCGCTCCAACAGGGTGTCATCGACGGCCAGGAAAATCCGCTGTCTCTGATCGTTTCCTCGCAGTTTGCGCAGGTGGTGAAGTTCCTGATCCGCACCGAACATGCCTATGAGCCGGTTGTCGTTGTCATGGATGCCAAGCGTCTTGCAGCCATGCCGGAGAAACAGCGCAAGGCAATCATGGATGCGGCGAATGGCGCTGCAAAGAAGTACGCCTTGGATGAGGTTCTGAAGGGTGAGCAGAGCTTTGTGAGCACGCTTCAGGACGCCGGAATGACCCTTGTCGAACCTGACAAGAAGCCCTTCCAGCAGAAGGTCGGTGCGGATTTCGTAAAGGCCAACTTCCCGGCTGTATCCGAGCTCTACAATACGGTTGCAGGTGTTGGAGCATCTGCCGCAAAGTAAGGCCGTATACATACTAGGGAGGAATATATGAAGCATTCCGCGTCCGAAGAAGCCTTGCCGGGCCTTCGGTCGGTTCAGGAAGATCATCGCCCAAGATGGGCGATGATCCGCTGGATCGATCGATTGAACGAGCTTGTGCTTAATATTCTAGCTTTGACTCTCGGTGTACTTGCTTTGCTTGGTATTGTGCAGGTCATTGCCCGCTATATCATCGGTTCACCTTTGGCATGGTCGGAAGAGGTCATCCGCTTTGCCCTGATTTGGAGCGTTTTTTTAGGCGCGGGCGTCGTGGTGCGGCGCGGGATGCTGGTTGCCGTCGAGGCGATCTATCTGGTTGCTCCGTCCAAGTTAGCAAGGGCCATCGGCTTCACCAGCTTGGGCATATCCGGATTTTTCTGGGCAGTGCTGATGTATTACGGTTGGACCGTACGCGGGATGGTTGGAAGCCTCATGTCAGGTTCGCTCGAACTGCCGATGAGCATTGTCTATCTCGCCATTCCTGTCGGTGCTGCGCTCGCGCTCATCAACACAATCGTTGTTGCGCTCGACCCGCCTGAGCAGGTCATCACGCAAGCCGCAAGCTAGGGGCTCACCATGTATCCGATAGCCATCGGCTTCTCACTTTTCGGATTCTTTATTCTGGCAGTTCCCATCGCAATCACGCTCGCGATGACGTCAGCCATCACCATGTATAGCTCTGGAATTCCATTGCAGGCTATGGTTCAGCGCATGTTCGCTGCGTTGGATTCCTTTCCGCTGACCGCCATACCTTTCTTCGTACTCGCTGGCGCGTTGATGGAAGTGAGTGGGATTTCGACCCGTCTCGTCAATTTCGCCCAGTCTCTTGTCGGGCGCGCAACAGGCGGCCTCGGTCTCGTGGCCGTCATGTCGGCGATGTTCTTCGCCGCTATTTCCGGTTCGAGCGCTGCGACTACGGCGGCTATCGGCGGGATCCTTATCCCGGCTATGTCCAGACGCGGCTATCCACGTCCATTCGCAACCTCGGTGCAGGCCTCTTCCGGTGAACTGGGCGTCATCATCCCTCCGTCCATTCCAATGATCATCTTCGCCTTGACGGCTGGCGTCCCCGTCTCGATCGGCGATCTCTTCCTTGCCGGTATTTTCCCAGGCTTTCTGGTTGCCGGTGGCTTGATGTTCACGGTCTACATCATCAGCAAGCGGAACGGTTACGGTAAGACGCAGGGGCAAGACGGTCTGCTTCCCGGTGAGCGTGACGGAGTGTGGAAGAGCTTCAAAGCTGCCATTCTTCCGCTCATGCTACCGGTCATGATCCTTGGTGGCATCTATGGCGGCATTTTTACGCCGACCGAAGCAGCGGCTGCTGCAGTCGGTTTTGCGTTGGTTGTCGGTGGTCTAATTTTCCGCAGCATCAGCTTCGATGGTCTGATGACCGCGCTTCGATCTTCGCTTCTCAACACGGTCGTGGTGCTGCTGATTATCTCTGCGGCCAGCGTGTTCGGCTGGGTTCTGACTGCAAACCGTATTCCTGAAATGGTGTCTCAGTTCTTCATCGCGATCTCCGACAACCCGTTGGTATTCTTGGCGCTGATTAACCTGATGCTGCTGATTGTCGGCATGTTTCTCGAAACCGGAGCTGCGATCACCATTCTTGCTCCGATCCTGACGCCGGTTGCGGTGAAGCTTGGCATAGATCCGCTTCACTTCGGTATCGTCATGATCATCAATCTTGCTGTCGGCATGACCACACCGCCAGTCGGGGTCAATCTGTTCGTCGCCTGTCAGATCGCGGGATTGAGAGTGGAGCAAATTCTGAAGAGCATGCTGCCGTTCTATGCGGCACTGCTGATTTGCCTGGCGATTATCACCTACCTTCCCGAACTAAGCCTATGGTTGCCAACCGCACTCAAATAGCGGTTGGAGATTTCCTGAGACATATAATGGAGGAATGCCATGTCTGCTTCTACGAAAAAGCAATCCATCTATGAACCCGATCAGGAAGGGCTGTATTTTCCCAGACCGCCTGTCTTCTCGACGGTTGCCGAGGAGCGGCAGCATCGTCGCGAGCGCCTTGCGGCCGTGTGCAGAATTTTCGCGCGCTACAAGTTCGAATATGGATTTGCAGGCCATGTAACTGTTCGTGATCCCGAGCATCCGGATCTTTTTTGGACGAATCCGTTCGGGATGAGCATGTCGCGTGTCAAGGCCTCCGACATGATCCTTGTCGATCATGCCGGAAAGGTCGTCGAAGGCAAATGGGCCGTCAATCAGGCCGGTTTCGTTCTGCACTCGGCGATTCATGAGGAAAACCCGGACATCATTGCGTCGTGCCATGCGCATACCGTCAACGGAATGGCATGGGCAGCTTTGGGTCGTCCGCTCGATCCAATTACCCAGACTGCATGCGGCTTCTTCGGTCATCAGGCGGTGATTACGGAAGAGGCCGGAGCCGTCGTCGTGGAGCGCGGCGCGGGCTTTGCAGTCGCCAAGGCGTTCGGGGATGCGAAAGTGGCAATACACCAGAACCATGGCCTGTTCAGCGTCGGACGCCATAGCATCGATGAGGCGGCCTGGTGGTTTATCGCTCTTGAGCGCGCCTGCGAGATTCAGTTGAAAGCGGAGGCAACCGGTTCACCGCTGAAGCTGGTAGCTCCTGAAAAAGCAGCACACTCTGCGAAACATTTGGCCACACCCTTCATGGGGTGGCTGCATTTCCAGCCGATCTATGATTGGATCATCCGCACCGACTCTGATCTCGTAGACTGACGGGTATGGAAATGGATGCAAAAAACTATGCAAACGGCACCTATAAAGTCCTGATTTGCGACCTTGTGGGCCTTAAGTTTGACGAGAAAGGCGAACCTGATCCCGGTGAGGTTCGCCAATATATCGAGGGGCTTGGCGAAGTTTTTCACCTCGGTGGCATTCAAACCGCGGCCACCTTCGATGCTGGTCGCATTCATTTCTTTTATCAGCCTAACCTCAGCACGGAAGACGAATTGCTAACTGAAACGAGCGATGGCCGCTATGACGCGGTCATCGCTGCCGCAACCGTGATCCCGAAACAGAGCGTGTTCAGCGTTGCAGGCGTGCGCATAGGTACCGGCACCGGTAATATGCAATCATCTTCCTGGGGTGGTGGTGATGGCCGTGGCGGAAATGCCGTGCTCATGAATACGCCCGGTATCAACAGCCGGGCGACGGCGCAGATGGCGATACGGGCACTTTTACGATTCACACCGGACCTGCCTTTCGACACCCTTCATCATCTCGTCATGGCTGGGAGTTTCGATACCGGACGCGATCTTCGCAGGTTCCCAACTGAAAAGATCGATGGCAAGCGCCTCACGGTATTTGGCTATGGAAATATCGGGCGTGAAGTTGCCCGTCTCGGCAAGGCCTTCGGGATGTCGGTCACGGTCTATGCTCGTGAGCATCACCGCGATAAAATCGAAGCTGAAGGTTTTCACTTTTCCGGGGATGCCGCTGCTGCGGCATCCGGCGCGAATGCGATCTCTGTTCACGTTGGATTGGGTAGCTTTGATCCCCAGTTAAACCATTACGGTAATGCTGGTTTCATCGGAGACGAAATACTTTCCGCTATGGCGGATGGAGGCGTCCTGATCAATTTCGACCGGGGCGAAGTTGTCGATGTGGTGGCGCTGGACAGGGCCATGGCACGTGGTAAAATTGCCTCGGCCGCGATCGATGCCGATATCTTTCGATCCGATGATGGCGTGCAGAGCGGGCCGCTGGTTCCTTTTATCCCGCTTGCTCGAAAGTATTCGGGTAGGTTGCTTTTGCTTCCTCATGTAGCGGCAGACACGGATCATCCTTCACGGGTAGCAGGGGCAAAGCAAGCTGTGGATCAGATCGTCACAGCGCTGCGCGAGCGGCGCGCCAGTAACCTTAGGGGCGATCTGCCTGAAGACTTTTGTCCTTGTGGTTCTGCATCATGAAGCTCTTAGAGCCGAGAGATTTTCTGCGGAGCTTATTCGATGTTGCTGTCAAGGCTGCAGACCCTGCTTTGAGCCTGGCCGCGCATCTTCCGTCACCGCCTGAAAATGGTCGGACCGTCGTTATCGGTGCCGGAAAAGGTTCTGCGCAGATGGCGCGTGCTCTTGAAGACTTATGGCCAGATCCGCTTACGGGAACTGTTGTCACACGATATGGGTACGGATGTGCTACACGGTCGATCGAAGTGCTGGAGGCATCGCATCCCGTTCCTGACGAAGCCGGTATCACGGCGGCCCAAAGGCTGCTGGACAGGATCGCAAGCCTATCTGAAAATGATCTTGTGATTGCACTGATCTGCGGTGGCGGCTCCGCACTGCTGCCAGCCGCTCCTTCTGGATTTACGCTGGAAGACGAGATTGAACTCAACAGTACACTTCTGGCATCCGGCGCTCCCATCTCCGCCATGAATGCCGTTCGAAAGCATTTCTCCCGCATCAAGGGAGGGCGTCTCGCTGCCGTCACAAAGGCGAAGGTTGTCAGTCTGGTGATCTCCGACATACCGGGCGACAATCCGGCGCTCATATCGTCCGGGCCTACAATCCCCGACAGGACGACGCGGCATGACGCTTTGCGTGTGATCAAACAGTATTCTCTGGCAATACCGGATCGAGTGCTCGATTTCATTGGCTCGTCTGATGCGGACGCCCCGCAGCCCGAGAATCCGGTTTTTTCCCGCAATCTTTATCAGGTCATCGCTTCGGCTCGCGTATCGCTTGAGGCCGCCGCCGCGTTGGCCCGATCATCCGGCATCAAAGCTCATATTCTGTCTGACGCCATCGAAGGCGAGGCGCGCGACGTCGCGGCAGTACATGGTGCAATTGCGGCTGAGATTGCCCGGCGAAACCAGCCATTTGTCTCAGGCTGCGTTCTTCTTTCCGGTGGAGAAACGACGGTCACTGTCAGAAGCAAGGGCGGTCGTGGCGGGCGAAACGGCGAGTTCGCACTTGCTCTCTCTCCATGGATCGATGGCCTAGATGTGCATGCTTTGGTAGCGGATACGGATGGTATCGACGGATCTGAGGAGAATGCAGGGGCGTTCATCGATGGGACGACGGCGAGGCGCATTCTGGAAAATGGCATGGATGTAAGAGACATGCTCTCACGGCACGATAGCTATTCTGTTTTTTCGATGCTGAATGATCTGTTCGTGACTGGACCAACAGGGACGAACGTCAACGATTTCAGGGCAATACTGATCCTGCCACATCAGAGATAGGTGGCCTGCCAGCAGCCCTTGTGGATCATATGCGCCACTTCAATGCCGATATCACCGAGGATCAGGTGCTTCCGCTCATAGCCGACGGACTGCTCGATCGCGTACTTGATGATTGCTGTCCGCCGTTCCCGGGCTATTATCTCTATTACCCGAGCCGCCGGCAGCATTCCTCCGGGCTTCCGCGTTTTCCATGCTGATCGGGGCTTTACGCTTCCGGGTCTCACAGCAGCCGTGACGCCCGCCCGCTACGCCGTTTGGCATTGTTGTAATAGTCGGACGCCTGCTGGACGGAGCGATGACGCGATTGTTCCATGGCTTCGGGGAGGGGAATGCCACGATTGGCGGCTTCGGTGAGATAGCCGGAACGCAGACCATGGGCAGAAAATTCCGCTGGGTCGAGCCCAGCCATTTGCGCGCGCTTCTTCACAATGGCGTTGACGGCACTTGGCTCCAGTGCCCGCGCGGAAACATTGCCCCAGCGATCGATCTTGCGAAACACGCTGCCCTTGTCGATCCGTGCCGCTTCGAGCCAGCGGGTGAGGGCGTCCACCGGTCGCCCGGTCAGATAGACGATTTCATCGTGATCAGCACCACTGGTTTTGGTGCGCCCGAGATAAATGCCGAGTGAGGGGAGGGGAGAGCCATTCTCATCGGTAACAGGCGTCTGTTTGACAAGCTGTTCTACGCGCAAGCTGGCGATTTCGCTGCGGCGGCGGCCGCCGGAAGCAAAGGCGACCATCAGGATGGCCCGGTCGCGCAAGGCGGTGAGATCCTCGCCGGAACAGGTCGCGAGCAGCTTGCCCAGAATATCGCCGGTGATGGCCCTGGCACTCTTGCGCGCTTTGGGCCGGTTGAGGGCACGAACGGCAAGGCGGATTGCCGATTTGACGGCGGGTGACGTAAACGCACCCTCCAGGCCCCGCCAGCGGGTCAGCGTCGACCAGTTGGCCAGCCGCCGACGCACGGTTGCTGGTGCATGTGGTCCGGATACGCGTAGAAAGCCTTGTTGGCGCAATTCGTCCTCTACGCTGGCCGGCATGCCGTGATCGGGATCAATCTCGCGCTGCTGCGGCTGCCAGAGATGATGGGCGACGAACTTCAGCAACAAGGCTTCTGGTGCAGGCCAGGGGAGGGGGTTGTCGGTTGCGGCCATCGCCCAGGCTTCGAGATAGGCCAGATCCGAGGTCAGCGCACGCAGGGTGTTTTCGCCCATGCCTTCATTGACCAGATGGCGCAGGGTTTCGACGTCTTCGTCCGTCAAAATACCCGCCAGCCTGTCGCGCCGGTTCATCGGCAGGACAGATGCGATCGTGTCGAGTGTTTCGGCCCGGCTCTGTATATTGGAAGACATAGGGTTTGGTTTGGTCATTACACAAAGCTTCCTGATTCAAAACTTGCGGAAAACCCGGAAAATCCGTATATTCCGGAAAACGGAGATTGATCATGACATCCACAGTAACAGCCGCAGCCATTTCGAAGAATTTTGGCGCTTACCAGGACGCCGCCGTGCGCGACCCGGTCATCATTACCAAGAACGGTCGCCCGCGCACTGTTCTGCTCGCTTACGAGGATTATCTGCGTTTGATGCGACGGGAGCGTCGCGTCGAATTGACCAGTGCGCTGACCGAAGACGATCTCGCGGCTGTTGAAGCCGCCTCGATGGAAGCCGGCCTTGAACATCTTGATCGCGAACTGAACGAAGAATTGCATGATTCCAAGTGAGCCCAAGGTTGGCTGGATTTTCAGATATTCCTATTTGTGGCACTGGCAGGTCGAGCAGGGATGGGAAGAGGGCGACAAGGATCGTCCTGTTCTCGTATTAGCTATCACGACGATACTGGAAGACGGATCGCCGGTTGTCAGGGTTTTGCCGATCACCCATACGCCACCGCAACGGGATGACGAAGCAATTGAAATTCCTGCTGCCACCAAACGCCGCCTGGGACTGGACGATGAGCGTTCCTGGATAGTGCTCAGCGAAAGCAATCGCTTTGTCTGGCCGGGACCGGATCTGCGACCTGTGGATGACGATACGGGTTATTACGGTCCGCTACCACCGGCGCTGTTTGCCGCGGTCCGAAACCGTTTTGTTGTACTCGCCCGCAGCGCCCGTCACCAGCAAACGCATCGCTCTGAATAGGCTGTTGCGCGTCTTTTTCTCCTCTGAAATCACTGCTTTGCCTTTTTGCCACGACTTTTACCGATTTGTGCGTTAAAAGCAATAACCTCCGATAAGCTATACTTATCAGATGTTATAAACCCGGATAGTTAACCTCACGGTAACGAAAGCAAGAGATATATTCGGTTTCGTTTCGGAATATTTATCCAATGTATTGAGCATGTTAGTCTATGGAATGCGAGTGATATTCAACGTGAAATTTGGTGTTGTCACGTTAACTGGGCTACAGTTGCCTGCCTGACGGTTTGGGCGTAAATTTTGGCGATGCAGACATCAGATATCATCTTCAAGCGTCACCGTTTTCCGCCACAGATCGTTGCTCATGCGGTGTGGCTTTATCTGCGGTTCA
>Ga0182744_1001946_pt1 | contig 17647 bp, 19 predicted proteins | sample eDN3rd30CKraftMG_FD_128525 | JGI IMG/M metagenome (GOLD analysis project Ga0182744, IMG submission 128525) | Enriched Miracle-Growth compost microbial communities from Emeryville, California, USA - eDNA 3rd pass 30_C Kraft MG (version 2) (version 2) ...
AAGCAGCCCGCCCGCCGGTCCTTTCCAGCAACACGACGCGGACGCTGCGCGAAATGACCATCCTGTTCCAGTCTGCGCCCAACCTCGCCGATCCTCCCGAACCGGAGACGCTTTCGGCCTTGTAGGCCACCGTTCCCAAATTGGCGGGCAAGCTGCGCGTCGTGCGCCGCGCTTGCCCGGACGCCCTGCCCGCGCTATCCCCAACGCATTCTTCGTTCTGGCGGCCCATGCTGAAAAACGTCCTCCTGACCGTGTTCGCGCTTGCCATAGCCATCGTCGGCGGAGGAGGCAGCGTCTGGTACATGCTCGATGCCCGCAACGGCCTCGACGCCATCCACATCGGTGTGTGGACCGCCTTTCCCGATATCGGCACCGCCGACGCCGACCCCTATTCGAAAGCCCGGGTGGCGCGCGCCGGGGTGCTGGCGCTCGGCCGGGCGGAGGGGCTTTCCTTCGTCGCCGACCACGATACGGCCGGCGATCCGCTACGCCGCGAATGCGCCTACTCGATCGAGGGAAGCTTTCCGACGGCGCGCCTGTGGACGCTCTATGCGGCCGACCAGTCACTGGACGTGATCGCGACCGGCATGGCCCGTCCGGCCGCCCTCCACGCCCAAGAGATCCTGCGCCAGCCCGACAATTCCGCGATCATCTCGGTCGGCCGCCAGCCGTATCCAGGCAACTGGCTGCCGGTGCGCGGTGACGGTCCGCTCCATTTCGTGCTCACTTTCTACGATACGCCGATCGCCAGCAGCACCGGCCTGTCGGACGTCACCCTGCCGCTGGTGCGCAAGGCGGGCTGCCATGCGTAGGCTCCTGCACGCCATCCTCGTCGGCCTTGTCGGCGCGGGCATCGTCCATATCGCGGTGCTGCTGCTGGTGCCCCAATTTTCGGGGCAAAGCGCCTGGGCAAGGCTGGCGGCAACCTCCGGCCCCTACACGATGACCGCGCTCAAGGCAGAGACCGGCGGTGCGCCGGCGGTCCGGTCCGTCGATCCGCTTTTTGCGGCGGCCGCCTGCCGCTTCGACCTCGCCGACGGCATGGCGCACGTCAAGGGCCCGGCCGGGGAGTCGGCGGCCACGCTGCCGTTCTGGTCGGTTTCCGTCTATGACGGCAGCGGCAACAACATCTACAGCTTCAACGACCATGCGGCGTCCAAAGGCCGCCTCGACGCCGTCGTGCTGACACCTACCCAGATGAACGAGGTGCGCAAGGACTTGCCGGAAGAATATCAGGGATCGGTCTTCATCGAGGCGCCGATCACCGACGGCATGCTCGTGGTGCGGGCCTTCATTTCCGACGAGAGCTGGCGGCCGTCCGTCACGCGCTTCCTCGAACAGAGCTCGTGCGAGCCACGCCAACCCTGACGGCAGGAATTTCTACCGACGCGGCGAAGGGGCTGCCCTCGGCTCGTCCCCCTTCGACGGCGACCCTCCGCGCTTGTCCCCGGCCGGCGATCGTTCGTAGCGCACGCCGGGGAAGATGATGACGCTTGCCGGCGCCCCGTTCGTCCGGGGATGTCGGCCGGTTGCCGCCTGTCGCGGCACGAAAGACAGGATACTGCCCATGGTTCGCGCATTCCTCTCGGTTGAACCGGAGCACAACGCAACGCCTCCAGCGATGAATAAGGCACCCAGAGAGTTAACGGAACGCTAACGGATCAGCGCTAATTTTCCGTAATCATGGCTCACGGTGAGGCCGGCCTGCCGGCGGCGTGAAGACGTGACGTGTACCGAGTGCATCAAGGCGTATCGCGTGTCATCGTCGGATTTCAGGCAAATTGCCATTCGCGGCCATTCAGGAAAAGGCGAACGCCTGTTTCGCGCCGCGATCACCGCCTTCTGCTCCCTGCCCCGCCCTTCCCGCCGCGAGATCGCGCAGGTGGACGACCTGACGCTTTCCCTGCTGGACGGCGTCTCGGTGGAATCACGCCGTTTCGTCGCCGCGGCCCTGTCGGAATGCGAATATCCACCGCCGGCGCTGGTGCGGCGCCTTGCCGAAGAGCCGGTGAGCATCGCGGCCCCGCTTCTCATCCGCTCCAGCGCCTTGACCGATATCGACCTGATCGCGCTGATCGGCCGTCACGGCCTGCCGCACGCACGTGCCATCGCGCGCCGCAAGGACCTGCACCCGACCATCGCAAGCCTGATCCGGGCGCTCGAAAGGCCAACGCTCGTCCAGAAAACCGAACCGCTCGAACAACCGGCGGCAACTCAACCTGTGGAAGCAGCCGACAAGACGGACGCGACCCCCGGCCGCGCCGCCGAAGAGGTGCGTCACCGGCTGCGCTCGATCATGGCCGCCGATCGCAAGCGCGACAGCGCCGCCCTCAACGCCCCGGCAGGCTCGACCTACGCCAAGCTTCGCGAGACGGCGCTGACGGGCAACGTCACCTTCTTCCAGACGGCGCTCGCCGACGCGCTGGAACTCGACTTCGCGGCTGCCCGCCCGCTCACCGACGGCAGTTCCTATTCGTCGCTGCTGGTGGCGCTGCGGGCGCTCGATGTCGGCGAGGACAAGGCGTTCCTGATCGCCGTCGCGATATTTCCGAAGTTGTTCCCGCACCCGGAGGCGATCCGCCTCTTTCTTTCGCGATACCGGACGCTTCACCTCGATGTCGCGCGGCGCAAGGTCGAGGAATGGAAGGCCGAAAGCCTGTCGCAGGCGCTGCACCGGATCGCGCAGCCGGCCAATGCCGATGCGCGCGCGTCCACCCGCGACCGGCTTGCCGGCATCAAGGCATCCTGACGGAAATCAGTTCCTCGACCGGGACGGCGCCTGCCTCGATCTCCACGATCCATATGTCGGGATCGAAGCGCTTTTCCCGCTCCAGCCTCACCTCGAGCGCATCGGTGTCCTCGCCGGCGCCGATGACCGTGAAATAGCGTTCGTCCGGCTTGGCCGAATCGTAGCTGGTCTGCGGCGCCGGGCCGAACAGGGTCGTCTCGCCGAGCCGCCCGCGCGACAGCACGAAGACCGCGCCGGCTTCCGCCGCGCCGCGCTTGACGACGGCGGCAAAGCCCCCAGCGGCAAACACCCGGCGCAGCAGCGCCGACACCCACAGATCAGCGGTTACGCGCATGGCGGCGCTTTCTCCCGGTGAAAATCAGGCCTTTCTGCCAGGAAGGCATCGAGGGCCGCGAACGCCGGTAGCACGCCGGGGCGGCTGCCTCAATTGGTCAGGCCGATCTCGCGCATCTTGGCATAGACGCCTTCTTCGGGCTTGCCGGTCACCGGCAGGCCGAAAAGCGACTGGAATTCGCGGATCGCCGCACTGGTGCGTGCACCGACCACGCCGTCCAACTGGATGTCGTCGTTGCCGAAGGCTTTCAGCCCGGCCTGTATCTTGACGATCCGGGCATCGGCGTCACCGGCGGCCGACGCGCCAGGCGCGGCAGCCGGCGTCGCATTAGCGGCCTGGCCACGGGGCGCGGGCTGCGGTTGCGGCGTGACAGCGCCGGTCGTCGGAGTCGCGCCAAGCTGTTCGAGCAGCCGGTCGTCGATCTCGCCGGAAGGCGGCAGCCCGACCTTGCGCTGGTAGGCCTCGATCGCCTTGGACGTGGCCGGGCCGCGGAGGCCGTCCACCGCCCCGGTGTAGAAATTCAGGTTCTGCAGGATGCCCTGCACCTGCTTCACCGTCGGGTCGCCGGGCGGCAGCGCGGGTGCGGGCGCAGGCGTCGGCGGCCTCTCGATGTTGAAGGTCGTCTCCGGTTCGTCCACCTGCGGCGGCGCAAAGCCCTGGATGGCGCGCGTGGCGAAGAAGGCGCTGGTATGCGGAAAAGGCTGATACCACAGCGCATTGGCCGAGACGAAGAAGAACGTCACCAGGAAGGCGGTCGAGCCGCCCACCAGAACCGGGTTTTCCGAGATCATGGTGCCGAGAGCGGCCGCGCCCGTCTTGATCATGCCCGCGCGCCGCTTGGCCGGCTTACGCTGTTTTGCGGAGCGGGCCATTCCCGGCCTCCCTGGTCTTGTAGGTCGGGGCCAGGCCCGATCCCGTCATGCTCATCGGTACCACGGCCGATTCCCGGCCCCGTTCGCGCGGCCCTTCCACCGGCAGGCTGATGGTCACCTTGGTTCCTTCTCCCGGCGCGCTTTCGATAGCCATGGTGCCCTCGTGCAGCGCCACCAGCCCCTTGACCAGGGACAGACCGAGGCCGGCGCCCTCGAAGGCGCGGGTATAACCGTTCTGGATCTGCGTGAACGGCTTGCCGAGGCTGGCCAGATTTTCCTCGGCGATGCCGATGCCGGTGTCGTTCACCCAGAAATGCAGATGCGAGCCGATCCGCTTGGCGCCGATGCCGACAGCGCCGCCATCGGGCGTGAACTTGACCGCATTGGAGACCAGGTTGATCAGGATCTGCTGGACCGCCCGGCGGTCAGCGTTGATCTCGCCGATATCGGCAGGAACCTGCGTCGTCAGCGCTATCGCCTTCGCCTCGGCCTGCATGCGCATCATCGAATGGCACATCTCGACCGCTTCGGCGAAGTGGAACGGCTCCGGTTCGGTCGTGTAGGCGCCGCACTCGATCTTCGACACGTCGAGGATCGAGGTCACCACCGACAGAAGATGCTGGCCGGACTCGCGCACGAGGCCGACATATTCCTTCTGGCGCGGGTCGCTGAACGGCCCGAACATCTCGTGCAGCAGCATGTCGGAGAAGCCGAGGATGGCGTTGAGCGGCGTGCGCAATTCGTGGCTCACCGCCGCCAGGAAACGGCCCTTGGCGATCTCGGCGCCGGCCGCGGCCTCGTTGGCTTCGTCCAGTTCCTCGCGCAAATCGGCAACGACGTCGCCCTCGCGCAGAAGCGCCACGAACGGCTCGGCCTCGCCGGCCGGCCCCATCAGCTCCAGCGCGAGGCGGCGATAGCTGCCGGCATGCGTTTCGGCACCGGCCTGCGGCAGGCGGATGCGCAATTCCAGCTTGCGAAGGCATGCCCCTTCGCGCAGATCGGCCAGCGCGCTCAGATAGGCAACGCGGTCGGCAAGGTGGATACGGTCGAAAAGGCCGCTGCCAAGCAGCAGTTCGGGCGCGAGGTCGAGAATGGCGCGCGCCTTGTCGGACACGTCCAGCACCTCGCCCTGCCGCGCCATGCGCACCACGACCGCATCCAGCATGTCCTCGATCCGGGTTTCGGTCGAGGGGACGCTGCTTGCGCCGAACAGGGCACGAAACCCGTCGCGGCGAAGGAAGACGGTGCCGATCCACGCCAGCGGCAGCAGCCAGTGCCAGGCGGCAATGCCCGTGCCTTCAGGAAAAAGCGTTGCGGCAAAAGCCTGCAGGCAGATCGCGGCCAGTCCGGCTGCGCCTCCCCACAGGACCGCCCTGCGCGAGCCTGCGACCCACAGGGCCTCGACCGGCAGCGCCAGCACCAGCAGTGCTGCGGGCGAGCCAAGGCCGCCGGCGGCGGCGACCAGTCCCGCACCGACGAGGCTGGCCGACAAGAGCGCCACCGGAGCGGCCCAGCGCATGGTGCCGGAGGCGGCCACAAGCAGCGCGGCGATCCAGCAAAGGCCGAAGGCGGCAAAGATGGTGGCGATGGTTACTGCCGCGCCGATGCCGGCCGTGACGAGCGTGACCGCCGCGCCGGCGACAAAAAACGGGGCCGCCAGCATGACGCCGATGAAGCGGCGCTGGCAAAGGCGCTGCCGCTCGTCCTCGACGGACAGGTGAACCAGCCTTTCACAACCGACAGCCATCGCGCCGAGCAATTCAACATATCTGGCGGCAATCGAACTCACTCAACACACTCGTACTGGTTCTGGCAGGCAGATCGTTTTGACTGATCCGAAATTCGCATCGAGCCTTTAAGGAATGGATAAGGCACCCCCCGACAACAGGGGCCGCAAAGCGATTAGCGGCAGGCAGAGCGGGCAATTGCCGCCATAGTAAACGGAGGGTTAGCCGAAACCGCGAGCAGCCGCGCAGCCGCCGAAAATCGAGGTATCGGGAGAACCCTTTTCCGCTCAAAGCCTTAGATGGTTATTTTTACGTTACTGCAAACCACGCAATTCACTACAGATTCAAATCAGAACAAGTCGTTACCAATTCCTATAGAATTTGATGCAAATACAATGCTTCAGGGCAAGCCGTCCTTTTCCCGGCCGTGCCAGTATTCGCACCGACAGGCCGCGACCTCTACGCGGCGGGCGACGACAACGAGGACAGGCACGATGTTCTTTCTGATCAGGATGGCTTTCTGGTTCTCGCTGGTATTGCTGGCCCTGCCGTTCGACACGGCGTCGGACGACCCCTCCGGTCAGGCAAGCGTCAGTCCGATCCAGGCGCTGGTGGCGGCCGGCGAGGCCGTGGGTGACCTTTCCGGCCTGTGCGAGCGCAAGCCCGACGTGTGCGAAACCGGCAAGTCCGCCATGCACACCGTCACCGTACGCGCGCTCAAGACGGCCAGGATCGCGGCCGAAATGCTGGACGAATCCGATCCCGCCGCCCAGCCAGACACCAAGACGACCACCGGCAGCGTCGCACAGGGCAATTGATGTCGCTTTTTCCGTGACGCGGCGCGGCACCGCGCCTATATCCACAGACATGACCGCGACAATCGAAACCATCCGCGACGACTTCGAATTCCTCGAGGAGTGGGAGGACCGGTATCGCTACGTGATCGAACTCGGCGATACGCTTGATCCCCTGCCCGACAGTGCCCGCACGCCAGAAAACAAGGTGCCCGGCTGCGTGAGCCAGGTCTGGCTGACGACCGAAGTGGGCGACGGCGCCGACCCGACGATGACGTTCCAGGGCGATTCCGACGCGCATATCGTGCGCGGCCTCGTCGCCATCATGCTGGCGCTGTTTTCCGGCCAGAAGGCGAGCACGATCCTGAACACGGATGCGGAAGCGACGCTCAAGACGCTCGGCCTCGACGAGCACCTGTCGCGCCAGCGCGCCAACGGCCTGCGCTCGATGGTCAACCGCATCAAGCGGGATGCCGAGGCTTCGCTGAAGCAGACGGCCTGAACCTGTGCGACGCCTAGGTCAGGACATCTTCGGCCGGTAGTCGTCCGCGCCCCAATGCAGCAGCTGATGCCTGCGGTGGCGATCCGAGCCGTCGGCGGGCGTATAGTGTCGCGCCAGCACGCCGAGGGCGGTCTTGAGGACGACCTTGGCCGAGCGCACCGGCCAGCCGCGTTCGGTCTCGACAAGTTCAAGTCCCTTCAAAAAGCAGCAGACATCGACCAGCACGCCGGCCAGTTCCGGCCCCACGGCAACGATCGCCTTGTCCACCCGCTGGCGCGCCGCAAGGGCGGCGTCCGTCAGGTCCACGAGGCCGCCATTGCCGGCGCGCTTGCCCGAGGCCACGTTGGCGACCCAGTTCGCACCGAGCCGGGGCATGATCCGGCCGCGCGTATAGTCGGTGCGAAGCCGCTCGCCGGCCTGGAATTCGCTGTCGCTCAGGAAAGGCTTGCCGTCGCGGCCCTTGCGCCTGACCAGTTGCGCCAGCGGCGATTCCGCAAGATTGGCGAGCGCCATGGCGGTGCCAGCCGAGCCCTCCACGGCAACCACGTCGAGGTCGCGATGCCGGTCCTGAAGCGCGGCCGAGGGCGAGGCCAGGCGAGCGGCCAGCGCCACCCCGCTGGCCGAGAGCGCTACGCTATGGGAAGCCCGGACCAGCATTCCCTGTTCGGCGAGGAAAGATAGAACCGCGCCTTCCACGGCGATCGTGCCGCGTTCGCCCGCTTCCAGCAGCACCTGGCGGGGCCGCGACGCCGGGCGAATGGTTGCCGCGCCGACCGCAAGAAAACGCAGCACGCGCCGCCGCGCAGTCGAATTGTCCATGTCGTCATCCATGTCAAAGGCCGGTCCGGTTCCGGAACGCCGCCGAGGCGACCCGTTCGACGACCTGCACCAGGCGGTCGAACTCGGCATCGTCGCGCAGATCCTCGATGACCTGGCAGGCATGCTGCACCGTGGTACGGTCCCGGCCGAAACCGGCTCCCACGTCGCTCATGGTCATGCGCAGCACGACATGGGCGACGTACATGGCGATCTGGCGCACGCGCGACACCGGCAAGGCCGTTCGTCCGGGCTTGCGGAGTTCCTTGCTGGAGACGGAAAACAGGGCCGCCACGATGTCGATCAGGCATTCGCAGGTTTCAAGCGCGGCCTCGTCGCGGCGCTTCGGCGTCGGTCGGAACTCGCTGGGCGCCATCTCCCGCTCCGATGCCGGCTGCGGCGGCTGCTTCGACATGGTTGATTGCATCGGCTGCACGATAGGCCCCTCCAGATATAGGAATATCTTCCTTATACCCATCGCCGGTGCAGATGTGAACAAACAAAGAACTCACAAGCAGCGCCGAGCGCCGCAACGCACTGGAAATTATCGGTTTTCGGAAACACCTCGGAAAATTTCGCGTGAATCTCTCCCCGCTCCGGAGCGGCCCTCGATAGTAGCCGCACCCCATCGCAGCAGGAGAAGGACATGCGTCTTCGCGAGGAAGCCAGTGTTTTCGGTTCACGCCAGGCAGAGGCAACGGCACAGGCACGCCAGCTTGCCGCGCTGCAACTCGCCTGCGGCATCGATCTTTCGGCGGCGCTGGAAGCGGATGGCGAATGCAGGGCAAATCTCGTGCGCCGCGTCGAGCGGATCATCGAGCGCGAGCGGCTGAAGGGCGTGCAGCGACACTGGAGCTACGACCTCAACCGCCATATCGCGCTCAAGCAGGTGCTGGACCGGCTGCGCGGCCGGCAGGCGGCAAACGAAAAAGCGACGAAGGCCAAATGGAAAACGGCCCGCCCAAACAGAAACGGCGCCGAACGGCGCCGTGGACTGCCCACTACGTAGGAAACGAAGATCAGCGCGACGGCTTGCGCTTGCGCCCCAGGCCCATCTTCTTCGCCAGGGCCGAGCGGGCGGCGGCGTAATTGGGAGCCACCATCGGATAGGTAGCCTCCAGGCCCCACTTCTCGCGATACTGGTCGGGCGTCATGCCGTAATGGGTCATCAGGTGGCGCTTCAGTGACTTGAACTTCTTGCCGTCCTCGAGACAGACGAGATAGTCGTCATGGACGGATCGCTTGGGGTTCACGGCCGGCTTCTGCTTGTCGGCCGGGGGCTGTTCGACGGCGCCGCCTACCCGGCCAAGGGCCGCGTGAACGTCGGCGATGAGGCCGGGGAGTTCGCCGACCGGAACAGGATTGTTGCTGACATAAGCAGCGACCACATCGGCGGTAAGCTCGATCAGCATGTCGCTGTTCCTCGAAGCGGTGTCCGCAGTATCCATCAACAGATGCCCTTAAAGTGTTGCGGGAATATCATCGCGCGTGCCGACTATAGGGAGCGTCAGGTCTCGCACGTCACCACGATTCGCATTGCGGCTTGTTAATGACGCAACAAGACAATCAAGTCAATTCGATCATTGTGCTGCATTCCACAATATGAATAATTTATTCCAACATCTGTCTAATTTATTGCTGCCTTATACAACCTTCGCGGTAGTATCACTTCATGAATGCACTCAATCGATGCAGAAACCAGAATTCATATCTTTATACGACATAAGCAGGACGGGCAGTCATCACGGCTGTGTGTTCCAACGACTGCAACCCTTGATATGTTACCCTTAGGCGTGCTCTTTCACGCAGCGACGAAACTTTTCCCAGTGAGATAGAATGACCGTGCCCGCAGGCTTCCCGCAAATTCCTCCTCCGCAGGCCGCAAGGCACAGCGTGTCCGACACCCGCCACGGCATTACCCGCAGCGACGACTATGCCTGGCTGCGCGCGGACAACTGGCAGGACGTGTTCCGCGATCCCTCGCTGCTCGCGCCGGAAATCCGCAGGCATCTCGATGCCGAGAACGCCTATCAAACGGCCCTCATGAGCGACACCGCCGCGCTGCGAAAGGCGCTTTTCGCCGAGATGAAGGGGCGTATCAAGGAAGACGATTCCTCGGTGCCGATGAAGGACGGGCCTTTCGCCTACGGGTCGTCGTTCCGGCTCGGCGGCGAGCAGCCGCGCTATTTCCGCACCCCCCGCGACGGCGGCGAGGAGACGATCCTTCTCGACGGCGACGCCGAAGCCAGCGGCGCGGCCTATTTCCGGCTCGGCGGCATCGACCACTCGCCCGACCACCAGCGGCTATTATGGGCATTCGACGACAAGGGTTCGGAGTTCTACACCCTACGCGTGCGCAACCTCGCCACCGGCCAGGACAGCAAGGTCGAGGTGAAGGACACCGGCGGCGGCGGGGTGTGGAACGCCGGCAGCGACGGTTTCTTCTACACGCGCCTGGATTCCAACCATCGGCCGTCGAAGGTCTTCTATCATTCGCTCGCGGAAACAGCGGGCAGCGACCGCCTGGTCTTCGAGGAAGCCGACCCCGGCTTCTTCGTCAATGTCGGCGGTACGCGCAACAACGACTGGATCCTGATCAGCATCAGCGACCACGAGACGTCCGAATACCGCATCCTCAGCACGGCCGACCTCGGCGGCGAGCCGAAACTGGTCGCGGCGCGTGAAACCGGCCTGCAGTACGATATCGAGGAAGGCGGCGACGTCTTCTTCATCCTGACCAACGCGGACGGTGCCAAGGACTTCAAGATCATGACCGCGCCGGCGGCGGACCCCGTGCGCGCCAACTGGAAGGAACTGGTGCCGCACGAACCCGGTCGGCTCATCCTTTCGGTGCTGGGCTTCAAGGACTTCGTGGTGCGGCTGGAGCGCAAGGACGGCCTGCCGCGCATCGTCGTTCGCGACCGCGCCAGCGGCGAGGAGCATTCGATCGCCTTCGACGAGGAAGCCTATTCGCTCGGCCTGTCCGGCTCCTACGAATACGACACCGGGACGATCCGCTTTTCCTACTCCTCGATGACGACGCCCGCGCAGCTTTACGACTACGACATGCGGACCCGCGAGCGCACGCTGCTCAAGACGCAGGAAGTGCCTGCCGGCCACGACCCCGACCTTTACGTAACCCGCCGGCTGATGGCTCCGGCCGGCGACGGCGAGACGGTGCCGGTGTCGCTGCTCTACCGCAAGGACACGCCGCTCGACGGCTCCGCCCCCTGCCTGCTTTATGGCTACGGCTCCTATGGCATCACCATTCCGGCTTCGTTCAACACCAATTGCCTGTCGCTGGTCGATCGCGGCTTCGTCTATGCCATCGCCCATGTCCGCGGTGGCAAGGACAAGGGCTACGCCTGGTACGAGGACGGCAAGCGCGAGCACAAGCAAAACACCTTCACCGACTTCATCGCGGTGGCGCGCCATCTTGTCGCCGAAAATTTCACTGCGCATGACCGCATCGTCGCCCAGGGCGGCTCCGCCGGCGGCATGCTGATGGGCGCCATCGCCAACATGGCGCCGCAGGCTTTCGGCGCCATCATCGCCGAGGTTCCATTCGTCGATGTCCTGACCACGATGCTGGACGACACCCTGCCGCTCACCCCGCCGGAATGGCCCGAATGGGGCAACCCGATCGCCTCGGAAGCGGACTACCGCACGATCGCCGCCTATTCGCCCTACGACAATGTGGCGGCGCTCGAGTATCCGCCGATCCTGGCGCAGGCCGGCCTCACCGACCCGCGCGTGACCTATTGGGAGCCGGCCAAATGGGTAGCGAAGCTGCGCGAATGCAAGACCGGCGACAACCCGGTGCTGCTGAAGATCAACATGGATGCCGGCCATGCCGGCGCCTCGGGACGCTTCTCGCGGCTGGAGGAAGTGGCCTTCACCTACGCCTTCGCGCTCAAGGTGACGGGCAAGACGGGCACCGCCTGAAATCCCCGGCGCTCATCCGGCGGGCTTCTGCCTCGCCGGATAGCCGTTCGGGTGCGGCGGCACCGTCTTCAGGTAGGCGGCGATCGCCTCGCGGTCGGCAGAGGTCAGTTGCGCCATGTTGGCCTGGACGTCGGCCATGGCGCCGCCGACCGAATCGAAGTCCGGCGTGAAGCCGCTTTCCAGATAGTAGGCGATGTCCTGTGCCGACCAGTCGGCGATGCCGCCCTCGCCCGAGGTGATGTTGGGGACGATGCCGGTGCCCTCAGCGGCCGGCGCGCCGGCCAGCCATTGCGCCTTGTCGACAGCGCCGGCGAAATTGCGCGGCGTGTGGCATTCGCCGCAATGGCCCGGCCCCTCGACCAGATAGCGGCCGGCAAGGACCAGTTCGGGCGTATCTTCCGGCAGGGCGACCACCGGTTCGCTGCCCAGATAGAGCCGCTTCCACAAGCCGATGCCGCGGCGGATATTGAACGGAAACCGCAGGTCGTTCGCCGCCGCCTTGCCCTTCACCGGCGGAATCGTCTTCAGGAAGGCATAGAGGTCGCCGATGTCGGACGGGTGCATGCGGGCATAGGAGGCGTAGGGAAACGCCGGATAAAGGTGCTCGCCGGATGGCGACACGCCCTTCATCATGGCGTTGGCAAGGTCCTCGGCCGACCATGCGCCGATGCCGTCCTCGGCGTCCTGCGAGATGTTGGGCGCGACGAAGGTGCCGAAAGGCGTCTTCAGTTCCAGGCCGCCGACGAGTTCGAGTTTGGCCTCGCCCTCCGCCTTAGGCCGGGCATGGCAGGACGAGCAGCCGGCGGCATGGAAGATGCGCTCTCCCTTTACCGCGTCGCCGGGCCCCAGTTGCGCCAGCGTCTGCGCGTCCAGCTTCTCCGGGGCCGTCAGCAGCCAGCCGCCGGCAGCGCCGGCCACGACCACGACGAGCGCGGCGGCGGCGCTCCTTTTTCGCCATGCCCGCAAGAAGCGATCAGCCCTTCTTGATCCTGAACGCCTTGTGGCAGGCCGCGCAATCGCCGCCGACGGTGCCGAGTTGCGTCTTCAGGGTGTCGAGATCGTCGGCCGGCGCCGCGTTCGCGGCCTTCACATTGGCGAGGTACTTGTCCTCGGCGGCCTTGAAGCCGGTCATGTCTTCCCAGACCTTCGGCGATACGGTGGTTTCCCCGCCCGTCTCGGTGCCGGCCGGGAACAGCGCGTCTGCGTCGAATCTCTCGGCATTGGCCTGCAACGCCTGCAGGGCGTTCTTTACTTCCGCAGCCTCGAACGGCAATTCGCCCTTGGTCATCTTGGCCAGCGTACCGACGATCTTGCCGCGCTCCTTCATCAGCGCCTGCCGGTCGGAAATGGCGTCGGCCGAGGCTGCGGAGGCAGCAAAGGCAAGGATCGAGACAGCGACTAGGAATCTTCTCATTCGGGGTCTCCGGATGGCTGACAGGACAACGGTGAAACGGACGGCAGTCCGAAAGGATCAGACAGGAGGATGCTGGAAAAGTTCCGGCCTGTCTGTTCACGCTTAGTTGATTTCAGGCCGACCCATGCGCCCAAAAAAGAAGCCCCGCCAAAGCGGGGCTCCGTCGAAAAGACCGGATGGCGGCGATCAGCCCTTGGCCTGCTCGTACATTTCCAGCACGTGATCCCAGTTGATCAGGCTGTCGACGAAGGCTTCCAGGTATTTCGGGCGGGCATTGCGATAGTCGATGTAGTAGGAGTGCTCCCACACGTCGACGCCGAGGATCGGCGAAGCGCCGTGCACCAGCGGGTTCTCGCCGTTCGGGGTCTTGGAGATCTCGAGCTTGCCGTTCTTGACGGACAGCCAAGCCCAGCCGGAGCCGAACTGGGTGGTGCCTGCCGCGATGAAATCGGCCTTAAACTTGTCGTAGCCGCCGAGGTCGCTGTCGACCGCCTTCTGCAGCGCGCCCGGCAGCTTGTTGCCGCCGCCGCCCTTCTTCATCCACTTCCAGAAATGGATGTGGTTGTAGTGCTGAGCCGCGTTGTTGAACAGGCCGGCATTCTTGCCGAAGGACTGCTTGACGACTTCTTCCACCGAAAGGTCGCCCATACCGGCTTCCGCCGCCAGCTTGTTGCCGTTGTCGACATAGGCCTTGTGGTGCTTGTCGTGGTGGTACTCCAGCGTCTCCTTGGACATGTAAGGCTGCAAGGCCTCGTAGTCGTAGGGCAAAGCGGGCAGTTCGAAAGCCATGATAATACTCCTCAGGAAAAATCCGGATTTGCTTACCGGATAAAGATAGGTCGGCAACGGCCATGAGCAACGCCGGACCGAAGCCCGGGTGCCTTTTAGCCCTTCAGCCGGCGGAAGTCGAATGCGCCCACTGCCAATAAAGCTCGCGCGCCTTCTTGGCGACCGGGCCGGGTTGCAGGCTGCGATCCTCGATGCGGATGATCGGCACGATCTTGGAATGGTTGCCGGTGGAAAAGATTTCGTCGGCCTCGAGGAAATCGCGCACCGACAACACTTTTTCCGCGACCGAAAAGCCGTTCTCGCCAAGCAGCGCCATGGTGCGCGCCCGCGTGATGCCCGTCAGGAAGGTGCCGTTGGCGGCCGGCGTCAGCACCTGGCCGTCCTTGGCCAGGAAGACGTTCGAGGACGCGGTCTCGGCGACATTGCCCAGCATGTCGAGCACCAGCGCGTTGTCGAAGCCGCGCATCTTGGCCTCCATGATGGCGCGGCCGTTGTTGGGGTAAAGGCAGCCGGCCTTTGCATTGGTCGGCATGGTTTCGAGCGTCGGCCGGCGGAACGGCGATACGGTCACGGAAAAACCGCTCGGCGCGATCATCGGCGATTCGTAGAGGCACAGGCAGAAGCGGGTGGAGGCCGGGTCGGCCGGGACGCCCATGTAGCCGCCCTCCTCGGCCCAATACATCGGGCGGATATAGACGGCCGTCTTGCCGTCGAATTTCTTCAGTCCGTCCCAGGTGAGTTCGACGATCCGCTCGGGGCTGACGGTCGGCTTGAGGCCAAGGGCGATCGCCGAGGCGTTCACCCGTTTGGCATGCAGGTCGAGATCGGGCGCCACGCCCTCGAACCAGCGCGCGCCGTCGAACACGGTGGTGCCGAGCCACATGGCGTGGCTGCGCGGCCCGAGCAGCGCCACATTTCCCTCATGCCAGTCGCCGTCGACAAAGGTCCAGGTCGTGGATTGCGCAGCCGATGCGAGTGTCATCATTCTTCCCTGCAAATCTGTGGGTTAGCCACATTGGAAGGCCGAACCCGGCCCGTCGTCAACCGACATGACGCTGTTTCTTTAAGGCCAGCCGCGGCCCGCTGCAATCAGCCCTTGCATCGGCGGCCAAGCCGTCACAAAAATGTGCGATGCAACATGCCGCTTATGTCTTCGACGCCTATGGAACGCTTTTCGACGTTCACGCGGCCGTGCGCCGCCACGCCGACGAGATCGGGCCGGACGGCAACCGGTTTTCCGAACTGTGGCGTGCCAAGCAGCTCGAATATTCCTGGGTCCGCACCCTGATGGGGACCTACACCGATTTCTGGCAACTGACCGAGCAGGCGCTCGACTACTGCCTGCGCCGGTTCCCGTCGTTCGATCCGGCCATCCGGACGAAGCTTCTCGACGCCTACTGGCGGCTGGACTGCTATCCGGAAGTGCCCGCCGTGCTGAAGGCGCTCAAGGCGACGGGCGCGAAGCTGGCGATCCTGTCCAACGGCTCGCCCGAAATGCTCAAGGCCGCCGCCCAGTCCTCCGCGCTCGACCAGGTGCTGGACGACATCTTCTCCGTCGATGCCGTCCGGCGCTTCAAGACCGACCCGGCGGTCTATGAAATGGTCACGCTGCAATGGCGGCTTTACCCGAAAGCCATTTCCTTCCAGTCCTCGAACCGCTGGGACGTGGCCGGCGCGGCAAAGTTCGGCTTCGGCACCGCCTGGATCAACCGCAGCAATCAGCCGGACGAGTATAACGACTTCCCGCCCCGCCTGATCCTGCCTTCGCTGGAAGGCCTGCTGGCAAGCGGCTGATCGCTCCGCCGGACATGTTGCCAAACGGCAACAGGTGAGACCTTGCCACATCTTGGCCTTGGTTTGTCCAATCTCAGGCCCGATTTGGAACCGCCTATCCACCTTGGCAGTTATCGGGAGGAACGGTGCGCCCTGTCCGCGCCTTCACACCTTTTTTGCGTTTCGGGAATATCCAAGCATCATGTCCAGCTCTCCCTTCTCCTTCCGCCCCATCAGCCGGCGCGGTTTTCTCAATGCCGCTGCGGTCGGGTCCGCGTCGATCCTGGTGTCGGCCTGTACGACGACGCGGCAGGAGCAGGTCGATTTTCCGGCGCAGCCGCCGGCCTATGCCGAGCCTGAACTGGGCAGCTACGCGCTGATGTACGGACCGGTGCAGGACGAGGGCTACGAAATTCCGGCCGTCCCCTACCAGAAGATCGACAAGCGCTTCCTGCGCCAGATCGTTGCGGACCCGACCGGCGAGCGGCCGGGCACCATCGTCGTCGATACGTCCGGGCACTTCCTCTACCTCGTTCGGGAAGGCGGACAGGCGATCCGCTACGGCGTCGGCCTCGGCCGCGCCGGATTCGAATGGGCGGGCGAGGCCATCGTCCAGTACAAGCGCAAGTGGCCGAAATGGACGCCGCCGGACGAGATGATCGGCCGCCAGCCCGAACTGGAAAAGTACAGCGTGCGCAATGGCGGCATGCCGCCCGGCCTCATGAACCCGCTCGGCGCACGCGCGCTCTACATCTTCCAGAACGGCGAAGACACGCTCTACCGGCTGCACGGCTCGCCGGAGTGGAACTCGATCGGCAAGTCGGTTTCGTCAGGCTGCGTGCGATTGATGAACCAGGACATCATTGACCTCTACGACCGGGTGCCGGCCAAAACCAAGATCGTGGTCACGAGCAACGTCGGCGCACCGATGGTGGCCTCCGTCGACGCCCAGGCCATCCCGATCGACAACGGCGTGCCGCAGGCAACGCTGCTCGGCCGGACCTGGTTCTGACCCTACGGCCTCCCCCTCTTTTAACCAGACCGAGGGGGAAGCTGGCCCAGCGTGAGCGACCCCGCCGGTCGCTCAGCGTCCCTTCGTAAGACTGCCCAATATGCCGCGCACGATGGCGCGGCCGAGCGAGGAACCGACGGAGCGGACCACGGACTTGACCGCCGCTTCCGTAACCGACTGACGGTTCGAGCGGCGCGGCGCGGAGGTGCGCCGGCCGGTCTGCGCGGGCGCGTCGTCATTGCCGAAGCCGGGAATGGTCCAGCGCGAGCCGCCGGCCTCCTGTTCGGCCGGCACGGTGTCCGCGGCCTTCTTCTGCAGCATCTCGAAGGCCGACTCGCGGTCGATCATCTCGTCGTACTGGCCGGCGACAGGGCTTTCCAGCATCACCTTGCGCCGCTCCTCCGGCGTGATCGGGCCGAGTCGCGAGGAAGGCGGCCGAATCAGCGTGCGCTGAACCATGGACGGAACGCCCTTGGCCTCCAGCGTCGAGACCAGCGCCTCGCCGGTGCCGAGTTGCGTGATCGTCTTGGCGCAATCGAAATCCGGGTTCGGCCGGAACGTGTCGGCGGCCGTCTTCACCGCCTTCTGTTCGCGCGGCGTGTAGGCGCGCAACGCATGCTGCACGCGGTTGCCGAGCTGGGCGAGCACGGTTTCGGGCACGTCGAGCGGATTTTGCGTGACGAAGTAGACGCCGACGCCTTTCGAACGAATCAGACGCACGACCTGCTCCACCCGCTCCACCAGCGCCTTGGGCGCGCCGTCGAACAAAAGGTGCGCCTCATCGAAGAAGAACACCAGCCGCGGCTTGTCGGGGTCGCCGACCTCCGGCAGTTCCTCGAACAGCTCGGACATCAGCCACAACAGGAACGTCGCGTAGAGCCGCGGGTTCATCATCAGTTTGTCGGCGGCCAGCACGTTGA